>OLNN01002488.1_pt1 | contig 12934 bp, 15 predicted proteins | sample 1672141 | NCBI WGS metagenome assembly OLNN01 (sample SAMEA3136652, study PRJEB25190) | human gut metagenome | biome: human gut; feature: human-associated habitat; material: faeces | place: Austria | collected 2013 | reverse complement strand
ATTTGTTGATGAAGAAAAAGATTTGTTGGCTATTGTCGGACAACCACCGCTTGGTATTATCGGTGAAGAGGAGGGAGGAATATTAACCGGATATAACTTACCTCGTGATCCCGGATATGGAGCATTAAAGAAATTCCTTATGGCTTGGACTATTGATTCAGACGGAAATATAACAGAAAAAAAAGATATTGAAGAGTCTGTTGCATTATCGGGTGAACCATACAATGGTACAGATGTTCCGTTATATCTTCAAGGTAGTTATGGTAACTATAGCTATGGAACAGGAACTATTGCAACATCAGGTTGTGGTCCGACATCGATGGCGATGGTAGCTACTCTTTTAACAAAAACGGTTGTATCACCTGTAGACACTGCAAAATGGTCGGAACAACATGGATATAAAGTTTCAGAAGGAACGGCATGGGCATTTTTTCCAAGCTATTCATCGGCTATAGGAATATCGTGTGATGTTGTATCAAACACCTCAAGTAATATTGTAAATTGTCTTAAAGCAGGAAAGATTATGATTTTAAGTATGAATCCCGGTCACTTTACGAAGAGTGGACATTTCATTGTATTAAGAGGTATAACATCTGACGGTAAGATATTGGTCAATGATCCGGCAAGAACAGAAAGAACTAACCAAACATGGGATGTAGGAACGGTTGCCAGCGAATCGGCTCAAGCGTGGGCATTCAGTAATTAAATATGGAGGTATAAAAAATGGACAGACAGAAAAAATTATTGCAGTTATTGGGTTTAATAGTAATATTGATTTCGGTATTGATATATTACGGATATAACCACATGAATAAAAAGAGCGATAATACAACAGATAACAATGTCAGTGTGACAGAAACTGTTGTACCGACAGCAACGAATATTGCAGAAGAAGATAGTAACGGTAACAAAAACAATACGGTGAAGCAGTCAACGGATAAACCAGCTATTTCTGAATCGAATACCACCAATAATACATCATCAAATAATGATAATACAAATTCAGCAAAGGCAGATGAGTATTATGATGACCTAAATAACAGTGATGGCGTACATACTGTTCCGGAGGGTGAAGATGAAACAGAAACAGTTGACGGTATTGAAGTAATTAAAAATCCTAAGGAGGGAGTGCAGTAGTATGGGAATGGTACAAGTATTGCATTATTACTGCAAAAGACGGCGAGCCGAGCTATTAAATGATATTACATTTAAAAAAGGAATATCGTGTCAAATACAAACAGATTTTTTGGACATATCGGATATTGTAAAAGAACTGACAAATAAAAATCACATTGATTGTGTAGCTATTGATGAAGATTTGTTCGGTATTGGTGATATTGAAGATATAATATCAAAACTTGAAGTTTTAAAATTCGTTACGGATGAAACGAAAATATTAATTATAGCGTTAGACCGTATGCGTAATGATGAAATGATACAGGGAATTCAAAAAAGCGGAGTAGTTGACTATATAATCACAAAAGAAATGATAGATGATTTTGATGATGTAATATCAAAATTTTTTGACGGTACAATAACAGAAAATGAAAAGATATTATATACACCGTCAAATAACGAAGATTATGACGTTGATGATATTTCGGAAGAAAGTGGTGTGCAATCAGAAATTTATTCTTCTGATATTGAAGATAACAGTACATCAGAGGAAGATTATCAAGGCGAATATTCTGAAACAGAGTATAACGATAATACCGAAAATGTTGCTGAGCAAAAAACAATTATTTCAAATAGTCAAAGTAATATATTCAGTAGGATGAAAGAAAGTTTTCAGCAGAATAAAGTGAGTGAAGATGTTCCGAGTATAGTGGAAGTGCCTGAAGATAGGATGATTACGATTGGCATATGCGGTTTACAATCACATATAGGTGTAACTCATCACGCATTAGCTATGGCTCAAGCACTGAGTGAACAATATAAATACGTATGCTATAAAGAATGTAATACGCATGACATTTACGATGTGTTGCAGAATAGTAGCCTGAAAAAAACAATGCCGGGATATATCAGAATAATGAATGTTGATATTTTCAATAAAAATGCAGATGTAGAGGAATATTCTGATAAATATAAATTCTGTATAATGGATTTTGGAACAATTAATGAGTGTACACAAGCAGAATTTTTTGAAACAGATATTCCTATTATAATTGCCGGAATAAAAGATTGGGAATTTAATAACTTTATGGGTGCATATTCGCAAGGAATTTTAGATAAAGCAAATGTAGTAATTAATTTCTTCCCCAAAAAAGAACAGTCAGATTTACAAAATGCTTTTTCAGATTTAAAAATATTTTTTGCGGATTATGCACCTGAAGTATTTGAACCAATACCAAATATTTCAATGTACAATCAAATTATAAATACAAGTCTATCGGAGGTTTAATTTAATGAAAAGTATAACAAATATTTTTAAAAACAAAATTGTTGTTGCGGTCATATGTTTTGTAATTGCAATGATAATCGCATTTATCATTGTACCGTCAAAGAACCATGACGGTGAACGTGTGAATGTTATTAAAGTAACTAAGACTATATCAGCGAACACAAAAATAACAGATGATATGCTGAAAGAAGTTAATGTTGAATATGACAGTGTCCCAAGTGAAGCAATAAGAAGTAAGAGCGATATTGTAGACAAATACGCTAAGTCAACAATATATCCATCGGATTTTATAACACAGGAAAAATTAAGTGTTATTGATACTTCGAGTAATTTGTATTCATTAAAAGACGGAGAAACTGCTGTCAGTGTTACAATGAAAACTTTATCAAAGTCAGTGAGTGGTAAAATTTTAATCGGTGATGCAGTTCAACTATACGGATATGACACACAGGAAAAAGAAATCAATCCAGATAGCGGGCAATGGTACTTTGAAGTTTTGGCGATTGATAATGCCAAAAGCGAAAATGTATCCGGTGCAAACTTAAATGAACTTTCAGACATTGTTCCGGCGTCTATTACGGTGAAAGCAACATCAGAAGAACAAGTAAAAAGTATTGTGAATATGGAAAACAATAACGACGTTCAGGTTGTATTTGCCGGACGTGGAGAAGAAGCAAAAAAGCTACTTAACAGATAATCATGGAGGTAAGAAAATGAACGGAAAGATTATTGCGGTATGCGGTGGAAATGGTGTAGGAAAATCAACAATATGCACTAATTTAGCAACAGTCTTGAGTGAAGATAAGATAGTAATATTATTTGCTCCACGAACAGACTATCCATCAATTCAATCTTTTTTTGATATGAATATCGCAGAAAATAAAAGTTTAAAAAAATTGTATGATGATATGTCTATTGAAGAATCAGTCGATATAAAAGAATATCTTGTACAGTATAAAAATAGCAATATATTTATTTTATCTGCACCCGATACAACCAATGTATTGACATTCGCAGATAATAAAATATTGCCGGAGCAGAACAAATGTATAAATATGCTGATAGCACTTCAAAGAATGTGCGACTATCTAATTATTGATTGTGATACAAATGTAACAAATCATGTATCAGCGTGGGGACTTAACTATGCTGATATGGTGATTAATGTTATGAAACCTACGCAACAGGGATTACGAATAGCGAATGCTTATCAGGGATATTTCAGTGAAATATGGCGAGGCAAAGTAGTCAACGTTGTAAATGCCGACAAGAATTACATAGGTATATCAGATTTTGAAAAAGCATTAGATGTGCCGGTAAAATTTGATATAGAACTTCCGTATGATGAACAGGTTGAATTATCTGAAAATACTGGAGTGCCGATAATTAATGAATATCATAAAGTCAAGCTATTTGGTGGCAATTATAAAAAAGCGTTTATGGAACTGGTTGATATAATCTTAACAGATAATGAGGAATAAAGGAGATTTAAAATGGAAGGTATAACTAACGAATTAATAATTAATGCATTGTCGCAGGATACAGAAAGTATAAATAATGAATTTATGGCACAGGCAGCGTCATCGGGAATGGAAAGTATGATAATGAAGGCATTGCTACCTGTAATAGCTATTATGGCGGTGATTGTCGCTATAAACTATATCTTATCGGCAATAGGATATGTAAAGATATTTCAGAAAGCAAATATTGATAATCCGATTGCTAAGGGAATGATACCATTATGGAATACGTTTACTGCGTTTCAAATGACAGATAACTTAAATATGTTTTGGATATTAATTGGAGTTTCTGTAGTAAGTTCAGCAATATCAACTATTCCGGTAATATCGTCATTAACTATTGTGGGTTCTATATCTGCATTATACATTGTAATACTTCAAGAACATAAGCTATCTAAAGCATTTGGGCATGGAGCAGGATATACAGTTGGTTTAGTTCTACTACGACCGATATTTATGTTGATTTTAGGTTGTGGCAGTTCGCAATATGAAGAATAGGTAGGATATTAACGGTGACATTTGAGTTGCCGTTGTTTCTATTATTAAATTAAAGAGGGTGATAGTCAATGAATGAAAATATCACATTGAGGGGAGGTGAAATTCGTGAATAAGGTAGAACTAATAGGACGTCTTACACATGACGTCGAAATGCGTCAAACTCCGAACGGTGTTTCGCTTGCGAGATTTTCAATAGCAGTAACACGACGATTCAAAAATTCAAACGGTGAATATGACGCAGATTTTATCAACTGTGTTGCATGGCGGCAGACAGGAGAATTTATTGCAAAACATTTTCAAAAAGGCGGTATGATTGCAGTAGTCGGAAGTATCCAATCAAGAAGTTGGGATGGCAACGATGGCAAAAAGCAGTATGCAACAGAAGTTGTGGTTGATGAAGTATACTTCACCGGAGCAAAAAAACAAAATAACAATAATCAACAGCAAACACCACCGCAGGGTAATTCAGATTATTATCCTGATCCTGATTTCCCTGAATTGGATTATCCTGATGAATCGGTTTAACGTTACAATAAAAAAATGTGAGGAAGTGATATAGTTGGACGTACAAAGTTATATGTACGACATGAGTCGGCAAGCAAATAAAAAAGAAAACGATGAACAAACAACGGAAAGAAAGATTGAAAAAAAATCATATAATGATATTTTAGAATATGTCAGAAAAGAAATATCAAAAAATCACGCCAGTGAACTTGCAGAAATAATTACCGATCCGGAAGCTCAAGTTGTACTTCGTGACCGAATTGTTCATTATCTAAATGCCGGAAGTTTTACTTGTGCTGAAGATATGAATTTTCAGCAACTTGTGAACAAAATTCATGAGGATATGTCAAGCTTTGGTGTCATTACACAATACATATATGACAAAGATGTTGAGGAAATCAACATCAATGCATGGAATGATATTGAGGTTATTTATCCTACCGGACTTGTAAAGCTTGATGAAACGTTTGCTTCACCGCAACAAGCAACAGATATAGTGCAAAAAATGTGTGCCTATGGCGGTATTCGTCTTGACGAATCACAACCGGTACAGGATAGTTATATTTCAAAGGGTGTACGTTGCAGTGCTATTATGCGTCCTGTTGTGGATAGGGAAATAGGTGTATCAGCGTCAATACGTCGTCAGAAAACAGTTGCAATTACTCGCGATAATCTGCTTAAAAGCAATACTGCATTAGCCGAAGAACTTGATTTTTTGACTATATGCGTGAATAGCGGTGTATCAGTCGGTTATGCCGGCGGCACGGGAAGTGGTAAGACAACTGATATGGGCGTTCTGCTTAAAAATATTCCGTATGATAAACGTATTTATAGTATTGAGGATAGCCGAGAGTTAGACCTCATTGCAAAAGACGATAACGGTAAAGTATTAAATCGTGTTATTCATACGGTAACACGTCCACACGAAGATCCTAAAAGTAATGTGGATGCAGAGTTACTTTTAAAGGAAGCATTAAGACAACACCCGGACATTATTGTTCCGGCGGAAATGCGTGGAAGTGAGGCATGGACTGCGGTAAACGCAGGATTAACGGGTCATACGATTGTTACTTCTGTTCATGCAAATTCAGCTGAAGAGGCATACGAACGTATCTTCATGTTATGTCTTGAGAAAAACGCAAATATGACTGAAAAAATGTTAATGCGTCAGATATTAAAAGCATTTCCGGTTATGGTATTCAAAAAACAGCTTAGTGACGGCTCAAGAAAGATTATGTCTATCGTTGAAGGTATTGATTATGTAGACGGAAAAATTCAGTTTAACACATTATATCGTTTTCAGAAAACCAACGAATATATGGATGACAATATGAAATTGCACATTGATGGATTTCATAAAAAAATAAACTGTATATCCGATAGGTTGGCATTGAAATTGTATGAAAACGATGTTGACGAAACTACTATAAAAAAGTATGCTCGTTCTGATTGGTCGGCTGCTACCGCCTATGAAATATACGAAAGAGGTGAAGTGAATGGTACTGCTTAGAATATTGACATCTGTTTTCATATTTTTCGGCTTGTATTTTATTTGTAGAGCTATCTTCGGTGATAAGTCTATAAAATCTAACAAGTGGAAACAAAAACAATCACCTCAAGCAATACTTAATGCAAGAAAAGAAATAATAACGGGTAAGAAATTATCCAAATTTGAAAAATTCAAAGCCAATGCAGAAGAAGTACTACGATTATCTAACACAAAAATGACATGGGAACAATTTGAACTGCTTGATGTACTTTGTATTGCAGTAGGTGTTGTGATAGGCTTGATATTTAACAATATTATTCTTTCTGTCATAATGGGTGGCATAATGGCATATATGCCGTTAGCTGTACTCAAAATGAAACAGCATAAGTATTCTGTTTATCTAAATGAACAACTTCAGTCGGCACTTAATACCGTTACTACGGCATATTTGAAAAATGATGATATTAACCTTGCAGTAAAAGAAAATTTGCACCGTATAGATGAACCGCTTAATACCATCTTTCGTGAGTTTATCGCTATGAATACCTTTATTGATAGCGATATTGTAAAGAACATAAAAATCATGAAAGAGAAAATAAACAACGGCTATTTTCGCGAATGGTGTGATTATCTTATGTTATCCCAAAAAGATAGAAACATGAAGTATGTTCTGCTTACCATTGTAAGTGAAATATCAGAAGCAAAAAATATGCAACAAGAGTTGAATACAGCAATGTTCAATATCTATAAGGAATTTGCTATGGTTGCCGGTTTAGTGATACTTTCAGTACCGGGTATTAAATTATTAAATGCAGATTGGTATGGTTATTTAGTTAATACCGGAGTTGGTAAATTTGTTGTAGCTTTATCTTATTTGGTTACATTCTTATCTTTCATACACGTTGTGAAAGTAATTCAACCGACTAACGAAATGTAGGGAGGAGGTAGAAATGTTTCTTATAATTATAATAGGACTGATAGGTTTTGGATTATATGAACTGGCGACAACAGTATATACAGTTCCGAATCGACAAACCAAAAAAGCTGTTAAACGATTGGTAAATCAGAAAAAGTTATCAGATGACCTTAAAGAATTTTTTGTTGATCCAATTTCGAAGGTTATTTTAAAATTTATAAAAATGGACAGAATTGCAAGAGAAAAAAAACGAAAAGACCTTTTGAGAGTAGGTATGGATATTACACCTGAAAAATATTATGCGGACGCAATAGTTATATCATTATGGATATTATGTTTGGGAGCCTTATTTATATTAATAGGATTTCCTCTTTTTTTTGCTATTTCTGTTATACTCTCGTTTGCATTGTTTTTCAATAATATTGAAGTAGTCAATAAAAAAATTAATTTTATAAATCAAGCAATAACAAGAGATTTACCTAAGTTTGTAATGATATATGACCATGCAAGAGGAGATAACGTACAACTTGTCGATATTATAGAAAAATATCGACAAGCAGCTTGTGAGGAATTTCAATATGATCTTGATTTGTTGATTGTTGATTTAAAAACAAGTAGTGAAGAGGCTGCGTTAATATCGTTTTCTGAGCGTACTAATATTCAAGAATTGAGTAATTTTGTGAATATATTACTTGGAAGTATAAAGGGCGATGATGTAAGTACAGCTATTAAACTTACGGAACGAGAAATGGAGGTAATTAGAAGAGAAGAAAAAAATAGAAAGATACTTGCTTTGCCGGATAAAGTTAGAATGGCTATAGTTGCAACAGGAGTGATGGCTGCAATAGTAGCCGTAACACCAATTATTATGGATACAGTAAAAGGTATATCAATGTTTAAATAAAAAGGAGAAATGATTATGAAAGTTGAAAAAGTTTTAAGTTTAAAAAGTAAGGCGGAAATAAAGCTAAATAATCTGAAAAATGATTTGTTAAGACAACAAAAAGAAGGAATATCAGGGTTTGTTGTATCATTGTTGCTCATTTTGGCGGCAATAGTTGTAGGTGCAGTATATATGAAACTGGCGAACAAAGGAATGGAAACCATATTCCAAGATATGATTGATCGTATAATTAACGGTTTTAAGGAATAATTAACGGTGAAAAATATGGCTAAAAATTTTGCAAAAAAGAAAAAAGGAAGTATCGCAATATGGCAGATATTTGAGATTATTCTGTTTGCGGCGCTTGTTTATACATTCATAACATTATGGCCTGTTTTTCTGCAAAAGCAAAATGTCGATTACATAGCTAAAACAATGGTGCGTGCGGTTGAAACAAACGGGCGTATTGATTCATCAATTACAGATTTACAACATGAGTTGGAAAACGATTTCGGTGTTGAACTTGATGATGTAAGATGGACAACTCAATATGTTCCGGGAACAAACAAAATTCAAATTAAATCTAAATTTGAATTGACAGTTACAGACCATGCAACAATACGCATTATGAATCCTACATTTGGTGATCCGCTTGATATAAATGTACCGATGTCAAAAACATTGGTAGGTGTATCACAGGTATTCTGGAAGTAGGTGATACAAATGCAATATAAGAAAAAAGCATTTTCAGGTATAGGTTTTATATTGGCTATATTTATGTTTGGTATAGCATTGTTTATAACAATGGAATACTATCATATATTCACTACAAAAGAAAGTGTTGATATTGATGTATCACGAGCATTGAATATATCTGTTGACCTTGCAATGCAGGATATAGACTGGATTCAACATAATTCTGTTATGGATACGACAAAAGCGGAAAAGGAATTTAAAAGCTATTTAATAAATGATATGGGACTAAACAGTAATTACGAAAAGTATGATTCTAATGGTGAATTTTTGTATCAAATAATCATTGATGAAACAAAAATTCAAAGAACACCTGCTAAATTTAAAGTGAGTGGAAGAATACGAATGAAACCCGTAACAGTACGAAGTGTCTTGCCTGAAACATTTGATGTTCCATTTTCAGAAGAATCAAAAAATACACGATATGATGATTAAACAAGGAGGTGCAGAGTATGAATACAATGGTTGTTAATTGCTATGCCGGACCGGGTGCAGGTAAAACTACTTGTGCTTGGGAAGTTGCGTCACAACTCAAGAAAAAAGGTATTAATACCGAATATGTTTCGGAGTATGCCAAGGAACTGGTTTGGGAGGGAAAATATGATGTACTTGAAAACCAAGAACATCTTTTTGCAGAACAAGCCAAACGTCTTGAAAGACTTCGTGGAAAGGTAGAAGTTATAGTAACAGATTCGCCGATTTTGATGAGCCACATTTATGGCCGAAACAACAGTACGGATTTTACAATGCGTATCGATGATGAATATAAAAAGTATTATAACTTCAATCTTTTTATAAAACGTGGTGATACATTTCAGCAAGCCGGACGCATTCAAAATCTTGAAGAAAGTAAGGCACTTGACAGAAAGATAATGAATATGTTAAAAGAAAAAAATATTTATTTTGGTGTATATTCACACGAAAATGTAAAATATATTTCGGATAACATAATTAAAAATTTGCAAGCAGTCAGAGAAAAGCCTGAAATTGAAATTAAAGCTACTCCGACATTAAAAGATGCCGCATTATATGATAAGTTATACGGTAAAGAAATAGTAAAAGGATACTATATTACCGATAGCGTGACACTGAATGATGATACATTTGTTATGGGATATAATCCTAATGCACCGGAACCGTATGTAACGTGGTTAAAATCAGGGGATAATTCTTATTCAATGGGACATTACTTCGATAATGAGTTAAAAGCTAAGTGTAATCTGTTGGAACGTGCGGAGAAAAATTTGGATTATGTAAAAGATGGATTCATCAATAATATCGAAAGCGATATATCTGAAGGACAAGCTATTGAACCAAAAGATTATGAATTCTATAAAACACTGGTATCAGAGTCTAAAACTGATATGAATGAAACTGAAAAATACTATTGTGAGGCAGTTAATGATCCGAATAGGTGTATGCAAACAGTTGAAGAAAAACCATGGGTGATTAAATATGTCGGAGAACAAACACCTGAATTGTGTATGGCAGCGGTACAAAATGACGGTATGGCACTTGAATATGTCAGAGAACAAACACCTGAATTATGTATGGCGGCAATACAAGATAATTTCAGAGCAATTCGTTTTGTAAAAGAGCAGACACCGGAGTTGTGTATGGCAGCGGTACAAGAAAGTGCTAAGGCATTGCAGTATGTAAAAGAACAAACTCCTGAAATGCTTATTACCGCAATGAAACACGACATTAGAGCAATCAATTATGTTTCAGAAGATTGTGCAAATTCACTTATAGATAAAGTTGAAAAAACAATAGCTAACGGACAAGCAGTTGATCCTGTTGAATACAATGTGTATAAAGCCTTAACAACAGAGTGTGAAGAATTTAATTCAGAAGTTGATATGAATGAAGATTTTGAGATGTGAAAGGAAGATGAAAAATGAAGAAAGTGTATAAAAGTATTTTAGCGGCAACCATAGCACTATCGACAACGATGTCGATAGTAACAGGATTTGCGGCAAACAACGACAAAGAAAAAAATCAAGAAAATAATTCGGCTATAACATATAATGCCGGAAACGAGATTAAACCTGATGTACAAGTTTTAAGCGATAACGGTACACAACTTACAAAAGGTGTGGATTATGATTTATCTTATGAGAACAATGTAAATGTCGGTAAGGCTACGGTCAATATTACATTCAAAGGCAATTATGAAGGTACAAGAAGTGTAAACTTCAATATCATTGCCAAAGCACTATCAAACGATTTGATTGATATATCGGAAACACCGGCACAAACATACACAGGAAGTGCCATTACACCAACACCAACAATTAAATTTGGTGATGTCACCCTTGTTAAGGACAAGGACTATACATTGTCATATACGGACAATGTAAATGCCGGTAAAGCAAAAATCAATGTATCGTTCATCGGCAACTATTCCGGTACGGCTTCAACGACTTTTGATATTATAGCGGATGTACTTAATCAAGAGAAAGTAAGTATATCAGAAATAGCAAAGCAAACGTATACAGGAAAAGAAATTACACCGGCACCAACAATAAAATACGGTGATGTTACTTTAGTTAAAGATAAAGACTATAATTTGACTTACACCGATAACGTAAATGTCGGTACTGCTAAAGTAAGTATTGCTTTCGTAGGTAACTATTCCGGTACGGCATCAACAAGTTTCGAGATTACTGCAAGAGTAGTTGCTGAGGACGATAAAACAATTATAATTCAAGCAATTCCGAACCAAACATATACCGGTAGTGAAATTAAGCCTGAACCGGTAATCATTGATAAGAACAGATAAAATAAGATGAATTTAAAGGAAGGGGGTAATGGCAGTGAAAAATAAAATAACTGCTGTTATAACTGCGTTTGTTTTGTCGGTAAGTTGCATATTTATCACTGCGATGGCAGATGAAACAAATATAGAACCGACACCTATACCTACAATATCACCTGTTCCGACCGATGATATAAACCATAGACGGAAAAAGATTAGTTAAAGATGTTGATTATAAGCTGACATATCGCGATAATATAAATGTTGGTACTGCAACTGTTGTAGTTACGTTTATTGGCAATTACTCAGGACAGAAAGAACAAACATTTAATATCGTGAGAAAAAAATCATCATCATCATCATCGAAAAAAGATAATACTAAAGTTGAAGTAATACAGAATAATAACGTATTACTAACAACTGAAACGAGTGGTGATGTAAATGTAACAATACCGAAAAATATTGAGTATAACAGTGTTTATAAGGTGATAGTTACTGTTAAAGGTGTAGCACAGGCGAACAAGGACGTTGAAATTAAAGATAAATATGGCAGAACATTAAGAGGAAGAACAGATAAAAACGGTGTTGCATATTTACAGGTTGTATCAGATGAAACACCAAAGCCGGCTGTGGCAATAACGCCAACACCGACAGCACAATCATCAGAAATACATAAATCATATATTTCAGGATATGACGATAATACATTCCGCCCTGATGGCAATATAACAAGAGCCGAAACTGCGGCTATGTTATATAGAGTATTAACTAATACGAAATCAGGTGAATCAATTAGCTTTTCTGATATAAAAGAAAGTGCGTGGTATTATGAGTCTGTAACTGCAATGAGTAAAGCGGGAATTATAAACGGATATACAGACGGAACATTCCGTCCGGATAATCCAATAACAAGGGCAGAATTTGTTACGATGATAATGCAGAATAAAACATTAACCGAATTTGATAAAATACCGTTTACAGATGTAAAATCAGATTTGTGGAGTGCAAAATATATTTATTCGGCATATAAAGCAAAATATATAGACGGATATGAAGATAATACATTTAAACCGGATAATCCGATAACAAGAGCGGAAGCTGTTAAGATAATTAACAGTGTTCTTGATAGAAATGATTACAGAAATGAAAAAAATCCGTTTGGTGATGTTTCGCAAAATCATTGGGCATATAAACAAATTCTTGAGGCAG
>OLNN01002480.1_pt1 | contig 12949 bp, 14 predicted proteins | sample 1672141 | NCBI WGS metagenome assembly OLNN01 (sample SAMEA3136652, study PRJEB25190) | human gut metagenome | biome: human gut; feature: human-associated habitat; material: faeces | place: Austria | collected 2013 | reverse complement strand
CTCGAAAGTAGCGGGCACTTTTCTGGTTCTCTTTTGGTGCGCAAAAGAGAACTTAGCCCAGCGTAAAAGCGCTCTAACCCCACGCACCGGCGCGCGATGCCGTCAATCGGTAACGACCATCATCTCCGCGTTCTCCTCAATGGAGTAATTTGCAAAATACCCCTCTTCCAGCGGGATCCACCGCTCCACAAAATTCGAATACCGCTCCCCCTCCCGTCTGCGGAGCCGCCGGGACTGCTCATCGGGAGAGCAGGTGACGAATATTCTTATATCATAATAAGGTGCAAGGCTGGGATGATGGCTGTAGCTTCCCTCCACGATGACCAGCGGCGCAGGGCCGAGGGGACGCGGCGGCAGATAGGAACATTCGCGGCAGGAGTAGGCCTGGTAGGAGAATGCCTGCCCTGCCCGGGCGGGAGCGACGACCTCATCCCGCAGGCGCTGGATGTCCATGTTGGCGCAGGGAATCTTCTCCCAGCCCGTGACACGCCGGGATGGCGGGAGATAAAAGTCATCGGTGTGGACGGTGATGCTTTGAGGAAAACGCTCTGTCAGCTGTGCGGCCAGCGTCGTTTTGCCGCTGCCGCAGCGGCCATCCAGTGCGACGAGGACGGCAGATTGTCGGGCCAGACGGTCGGCGATGGCCGAGGTCAGCTCTTCGGGTGAGATAAGATGCATGGGGATACCATTCCTTTTTATCGCAAGTCAAGAAATTAGTGCAACATCCAAACAGCATAGTTGCGATATGCAATTCAACGCTGTTGCTGTTGCATAAAAAGTTGAATTGCTATATCAGCTTTGGCTCAGTATAGCACGGCGGAGAAAATGGAGCAAATATTTTTACAAAAAAGGTGTTGACACAGAGCCAGACCTATGGTAAGATAATGCCACGTTAGAAACGACTAACCTAGAAGCGGAAGAAGCTCGAGATGAGCAGGCTGCCGCATTCTTTTTGAAGTCTTGGTTAGTTTTTTCTAACCGTATCTCCTGCATAAGCACCACACGGCAGGAGACAATAGTGGAAAACGGGCAGGGAGGCCGAAGACATGGAACGCAACTTTGAGACAGTCATGATCGAACAGTGCGCCCCGGTGCTGGCCAGCTTAAAGCCTGCGGGACTTTTCCGCTACGAGACGAGCGACTGCGCCGACCTTGCCCGCCGCGTCCGAAGCTGGAACGAACAGCTGGGCGAAAAGGGCCTCTGCGTCCGCGTCCTCAAGGGCTGTGTGCAGACCCACCGGTATCTGGTGTACGTCTACCGCGAGAGCAAGCTCCGCGCTGTGCTGACCCAGCCGCAGGTGCGGGATTTCCTGTGCAGGGAAGGTTACACTCTGCCTGAGCAGTCGGACGACTACGCGCCGCTTTTGCAGCAGCTGTCCCGCCGGCTCTGCTGCGAGGCCGATTTTCCCCATGAAATCGGCGTATTTCTGGGCTATCCGCTTTACGATGTGGTGGGCTTTATCGAAAATGCGGGCCGCAACTTCACCTGCTGCGGCTGCTGGAAAGCCTATGGTGACCCCAGTGCTGCCCAGCGGCATTTTGCTCAACTGAACAAGTGTACGGCAGTATATCTCCGTCTGTTCCGCAGCGGAACGCCCATCCAGCGTCTGGCTGTTGCAGCCTGACGCCCCTGAATTTTGACATTCTCTTCCAAATACTCTCTTTTTATCCTGGCGCCCGCCAGAGCGAAACCACGCACTGGCGGGAAGAATCCTCCTTTTGACACGCGGCCGCTCGTTGCAGAATACCCCCTGCACCGGGCGGCTGTGTCATATGCGGGGAGTGTAAAAGAGAAAAATCGTAAATATGTGCAAACAAAGTTAGCATATAGAAACTGTAAAAATCTTCTTGAAATAAGGGAAGAAAATTTGTTTGTTCATACAAACTAACTTTTTTGAGCCGGAAAATGGTTGACAATGCGGGTTAGTAAGTATAAACTATCCATGCTGATAGTTGCGACTGACTAACTGACGCGGCTTTTTGGCAGGGAGATGCAGACACGGTCAGCGCGTTGCGGCGTCTGGCTGGGGCGGCGCTCCAAAGACTGCAAGATCGAACCAAAAATGCTCCCCGCCGAGGGGAGAACGAATGGGAGTGAAACGAATATGATGCCTTTGACTATGGCAAAAGCAGGCGATACCGTCACCATCCAGAAGATCACCGGCAAGGATGAAGTGCGTCTGCATCTGGCAGAGCTTGGTTTCGTGGTGGGTAGTCAGGTGACTGTCGTCAATGAGATCGCAGGCAACCTCATCGTTCAGGTCAAGGAGAGCCGCCTGGCCCTCGACAAGACGATGGCAAACCGCATTATGGTTGGCTGAGCAGCGGCAAAACGCTGTTTGGGAGACGCTCCGAAACTGGATAGTCTCTGAATAGAAAGACAAGTAGAGGAGGATTTTTTATGAAGACTCTGAAAGACGTTAAGGTCGGCGAGACTGCCACCGTGGCGCGCCTGCACGGCGAAGGCCCGGTCAAACGCCGCATCATGGACATGGGCATCACCAAGGGTGTGGAGATCTACGTCCGCAAGGTCGCCCCTCTGGGCGACCCGATGGAGCTGACCGTGCGCAACTACGAACTGAGCGTGCGCAAGGCCGACGCCGAAATGATCGAAGTCGTTTGATCGTAACGAGAGGAAAGGAGTTGCAATGAGCATTAAAATTGCACTGGCCGGCAACCCGAACTGTGGTAAGACTACCCTGTTCAACAATCTGACCGGCTCTAATCAGTACGTCGGCAACTGGCCCGGCGTTACCGTCGAGAAGAAGGAAGGCAAGCTGAAGGGCGAGAAGGATGTCATCATCCAGGACCTGCCCGGTATCTACTCCCTGTCTCCGTACACTCTGGAAGAAGTCGTCTCCCGTACTTATCTGGTCAAGGAGAAGCCCGATGCCATCCTGAACATCATTGATGGCACCAACATCGAGCGCAACCTGTACCTGACCACTCAGCTCATCGAGCTGGGCATCCCCGTGGTCATGGCTGTCAATATGATCGACCTCGTCCGCAAGAACGGCGATAAGATCGACCTGAAGAAGCTGAGCGCCGAGCTGGGCTGTCAGGCTGTTGAGATCAGCGCACTGAAGGGCGAAGGCACCGAGGCTGCGGCAAAGGCTGCTATGGCTGCTGCAAAGGCTGGCAAGGGTGGCGAGCTGCCCCACGTCTTCACCGGCAGCGTTGAGCACGCCATCGCTCACATCGAGGAGTCCATCCAGGGCAAAGTCGATGATCGCTTCCTGCGCTGGTACGCTGTCAAGCTGTTCGAGCGCGATGACAAGGTCATGGATGAGCTGAAGCTCTCCTCCGACCTGATCGCTCACATCGACCAGCACATCAAGGACTGCGAGGCTGAGATGGACGATGACGCCGAGAGCATCATCACCAACCAGCGTTACGCATACATCAACGGTGTCGTCGATAAGGCTGTCAAGAAGAAGGCCCGCGTCGAGCACCTGACCGTTTCCGATAAGGTCGACCAGATCGTCACCAACCGTGTGCTGGCTCTGCCCATCTTCGCAGTCATCATGTACCTGATGTACTCCCTGTCTGTGGGTACTTCCATCGCCGACGGCGGCTGGGCCATCGGCACGTTTGCGACCGACTGGACCAACGACGTCCTGTTCGGTGAGATCGTCCCCAACGCGCTGGGCGGCTTCCTCGAGGGCATCGGCGTGGCAGGCTGGCTGTACGGCCTGATCATGGACGGCATCGTCGCCGGTGTCGGCGCGGTCCTGGGTTTCGTTCCCCAGATGCTGGTCCTGTTCTTCCTGCTGTCCATCCTGGAGGATATCGGCTATATGTCCCGTGTCGCCTTCATCATGGACCGTATCTTCCGTAAGTTCGGCCTGTCCGGCAAGAGCTTCATTCCCGTGCTGGTCGGCACTGGCTGCGGCGTCCCGGGCGTCATGGCTTCTCGTACCATCGAGAACGAGCGCGACCGCCGTATGACCATCATGACCACCTGCTTCATCCCCTGCGGCGCTAAGATGCCCATCATCGGCCTGATCGCAGGTGCGGTATTCGGCGGTTCTTCTCTGGTGGCTGTCTCCGCTTACTTCATCGGCATGGCTGCCATCATCTGCTCTGGTATCATCCTGAAGAAGACCAAGCTCTTTGCAGGTGACCCCGCTCCCTTTGTTATGGAGCTGCCCGCATACCACATCCCCGCCTGGGGCAACGTCTTCCGTGCTACCTGGGAGCGCGGCTGGTCCTTTATCAAGCGTGCTGGTTCCGTCATTCTGGCTGCTACCGTCGTCCTGTGGTTCCTGCAGGGCTTCGGCTTCGAGAACGGCGCCTTCGGCATGGTGGAGGATCAGGACAACTCCGTTCTGGCTGCTATCGCAACCAAAGTCGCTTGGATCTTCGCTCCTCTGGGCTTCGGCAACTGGAAGGCTACCGTCGCTTCTGTCTCCGGCCTGATCGCAAAGGAGAACGTCGTTGGCACCTTCGGCGTCCTGTACCACTTCGGCGGCGAGGAGCTGTCTGAGAACGGCGATGAGATCTGGAACCTCGTTGCGGCAGATTACACCGCTCTGAGCGCTTACGCATTCATGATCTTCAACCTGCTGTGCGCTCCCTGCTTCGCTGCTATGGGCGCTATCAAGCGTGAGATGAACAACGGCAAGTGGACGGCATTCGCCATCGGCTATATGTGCGCACTGGCCTACTGCTCTGCTCTGGTCGTGTACCAGCTGGGCGGCCTCATCACCGGCGAGCTGAGCTTCAACTTCTTCACCATCGTGGCTGCTGTCATTCTGGTGGCCTTCATCTACCTGCTGGTCCGTCCCAACAAGTATGTGAACGACAACGAGGTCAAGATCGACGTTTCCAAGATCAAGTAAAAAACTTCTCAAAACGCGCTGAAAGGAGTGCATTGTTATGATGGAGTTTCTGGCTGCTAATTTCAATCTGCCGACGATCATCGTCGGAGCCATCGTGTTTGGCGGTGTAGGCTGGATCACCTGGCACTCTCATAAGCATGGCGGCTGCAGTGGATGCAGCGGCGGCTGTGACAGCGGTTGCAGTGGAAACTGCAGCAGCTGCGGCGGTGGCTGCCACTGAGTGATCGCGTAGGAGAAGGGGGCGCGGGTCAAGGCTTTGGCCCGCGCCCCTTTTGTAAACCAAGAGTTTGTGTGATATAACGAAAAGAGAGTGATACGAGATGGAACTGACGCCAGCACACCTGCGGTACCTGCTCGCGATCTATGAGGTCTCGCAGACCCATCTTGACATCAGCTCCCGCAGCATCGCCGAGAAGCTGGGCGTGACCAAACCCTCGGTGGTGCGGGTGATGAACCTGCTGATGGAGCGGGGGATGATCGTCAAGGAGTATTACGGCAAGATCTACCTCACCGACCGGGGCATCTTTGTGGCCCGGGAGGTCAAAAAGCAGCTGGACGAAGTGCTCGCGCACTTCCCACCGGTGGAGGAAGCGCTGACCGATGAGGAGCGGTTCACCGCCGCCCTCGCCCTGACGGCGGCCCTGCCGGAACGGGTGTTCACCGGCCGGTACGACCAGCTGATGGGCGCAGAGGAAGCGCCTCCTGCCGCAGGCTGATGCCTGGAAAGGCAAAAGAACCGGACTCCGCGGAGTCCGGTTCTTTTCGTATGCGGGTCCTCAGACCAGATAGCCCTCGAAGCAGTGGAGGTCTTCGGTCTTGACGATGCCTTCGAGGTAGAGGCCGTCTTCGCGGTACTCCTCGAGCTGGACGCTGCCGCGCTCCCGCATGGGGGCGGCGAGGCCCAGCTTATCGTAGGGCAGGAGAACGCGGATGGTGTGGACGCGGTCGCTGAGGGTCTCGTCCAGCTTGGCCAGCAGCTTGTCGAGGCCGTAGCCGGTCTTGGCGCTGGTGAGCAGGATGTCGGGGTCGAAGCTCAGCGCGCCGGGCTTGTCGCACTTGTTGTAGACGGTCAGGCGGGGAATGTCGGCGCAGTCGAGGCCGTCCAACACTTCGTCGGTGACGGCCAGCTGCTCCTCCCGCTGCTCATCGCCGGCGTCGGCCACCCGGACGATGACGTCCGACCATGCGGCCTCTTCCAGCGTGGACTTGAATGCTTCCACCAGATTGTGGGGCAGACGGGAGACGAAGCCGACGGTGTCCACCAGCAGCACGGCCATGCCGCTGGGCAGGACGAGCTTCCGACTGGTGGGGTCGAGGGTGGCAAAGAGCATATCGGCCTCGGCGACGCTGGGGCCGCAGAGGGCATTCATCAGGCTGGATTTGCCCACGTTGGTGTAGCCCACGAGGCTGACCACCGGCATTCCAGTCTTGGCGCGGGCTTTCCGGCTCTCGCCCCGGCGCTTTTCCATCTCGGCCAGTTTCTCAGCCAGTGCGTCGATGCGGGCGTGGACGTGGCGGCGGTCAAGCTCAAGCTTCGTTTCACCGGCACCACGGCGGGCGCCACCGCCGCCGCCACCGCCGCCGCCCTGACGGCTCAGGCTTTCGCCCATGCCCTGCAGGCGGGGCAGGCGGTAGCGCAGAAGCGCCAGCTCGGTCTGCAGCTTGCCTTCGTTGGTCACGGCACGGCTGCGGAAGATCTCGAGGATGAGCATGGTGCGGTCGATGACTTCGAGGCCGCCGAGGGCCGTGGAGATGTTGCGGATCTGGCTGCCGGTCAGCTCACCGTCGAAGACGGCGCACTCGGCCCCCAGCTCTGCTGCGGCCGCAGCGGCTTCTTCCAGTTTGCCGCTGCCCAGCACGATGCCGGTCTCAGGGGTCTGGCGCTTCTGGGTGACTTCGGCCACGGCCTCCATGTGGTTGGCCTCACACAGCGCAGCCAGCTCGGCAAGGCTGCGCTCGCAGTCCCACAGGCCCTGGTCGAGGGCGAGAAGGATGACCTTCGTCGGGGGAGTTTCGACTAAAATATCGTAAAGTTCGCTCAAAATGATTCCTTTCTGTCATTTGTTTGAAGAATATAGCAATTCGTAGTATTCTCGCGTCAGGGCATAGCACTTGCAGGGGATCGCTGTACCGTCGAATTTGTGGTAGACGGCCTCGTGGTCGTAGACAAAGCCTGCTTTCATCATGACTTTGCCGCTGGCGGGGTTCTCCACGGCGTGGGAGCAGGCAAGCCAATTACTGTCTGTATTCTTGAACCAGTATTCTACCAGAGCGTTTAGAGCCTCGGTGGTGCAGCCTTTGCCCCACCATGCTCTGCCGATGCAGTAGCCCGGCTCCCAGATGCCCTCGGAGAGGTCAAATCCCGGCCATTCATTTCGCTGTGCCGGTTCTCCCAGCAGGCTGTTGTAGATGCTGATGGAGCCGAACACCTGTCCGGTGGCCTTTTCCACGATGGCCCACTGGTAGTAGTCCTCGTTGGGATAGAGCAGCGCCCATGCGCTCAGAAGCTCCTGCGTCTCGGCCACATCCTTGTGCGGCGTCCAGCGCAGCCAGCGGGTGACTTCCGGGTCGTTGGCCCAGTTCGAGTACATCATCGGGGCATCCGACGGCATAAGGCGGCGCAAAAGCAGCCGCGGCGTTTCGATTTCCTGTGTGCCGGCGTGGCGCATGATACATTCCTCCCAACCATTGTAAATATGCATAGAATAGCACAAAACCGGCTTCGGCGCAAGCAAAATGGGCTGCTTCGGGGCAAAAATGCTTGACAAGTGCGCAAACTTCATTAAACTGAAGATGACTGCATAAAAATTCTCCCCGGCAAAGGGCCGGGGAGAATGCTCAGGTTGGAAGAACATCCACCCGCAGGATAGCCTGCCAGTCGCTGTGACCATACAGGAAGCGGAGGATGTGGACGGTCTGGGTGGAAGAGTCGATTCTATAGAACAGAAGATAATTCTGCACAGGGACAAAATGGAGCTGATGGGAGGCAAGAAGCGGCTCGCCGATCACCGGAAAGCGTCCGGGAAATGTTTCGAGCGAGTCGATGCTTGCAAGTGCATTCGCCAGCATCTGGCGAGCGGCCAGCGGATTTTGCAGTTGGTGAGCAATATAGTTTGCGGCAGAGTGCAGGTCGTGCTCGGCGGCGTGAGAGACATGAATCTTGTAGTTCATTCAAGCCCCCATTGCTTCGACAGCTCTTTGCGGACATCTTCCCAGGGGCGCGTTCTTCCCGCCGCCACGTCATCCAGACCTTCCTGCAATTTCGCATACAAATCGAACCGGGCTGTCAGGGCCTCGTAGGTCTCGATGCTCATCACAGCAAGGTCGCCTTTGCCATTTTTGGTGATGAACACCGGCTCGGCGTAGTCGTGGCAGAAGGTGGAGATCTCATTGTAGTTGTTGCGCAGGTCTGCACTGGAACGAATCTTGGGCATCCAAAAGCACCTCACTTTCATACAAAAATTATACCTGAATTTCTTTATAAAATCAAGGAAAATAAAAAAGGAGAACCTTTCTATGACGGACATCCGAGAGTATCTTGCCCGCAAGCCGCTTTTGTTCGACGGCGGCATGGGTACCTATTATAAAGCGGCACCGGGCGCGGACTGCGAAATGGCCAACCTCACCGACCCCGAGGGCGTGAAGAAGGTCCATGCGGAATATCTGGCCGCAGGTGCGCAGGCCATCAAGACCAACACCTTCGGTCTGCCCCGGATGGCGGCGGCCCAGATGCCGGGCTGGGAAGAGCTGGCCGAGGCGGGCTGGAAGCTGGCCTGTGACGCTGCTGCCGAGAAGGACGCCGCCGTCTTCGCTGACCTCGGCCCGGCCCCGGACACTGAAGCTGCCCCGGCCAGCAGCGCCTACGGCCTTGTGGCGCAGCAGTTCGCCGCACTGGGTGCAAAGAACTTTCTGTTCGAGACGCTCAGCTCCGATGTGGGCATTGTGGAGGCGGTAAAGGCACTGCGTGTGGCCGTGCCGGACGCCTTTGTCATGGTGTCCTTCGCGGTGCTGCCGGATGGCTACACCCGCGAGGGTCTGCTGTTCCGCGACCTGCTGCGCCGGATGGAGCAGAGCGGCGTGGTGGACGCCGTGGGCCTGAACTGCGTCTCGGCCCCCGGCGCGATGAAGAAACTGGTGCAGAGCCTTGGTGAGACGCTGCTGCCTCTGTCGGTGATGCCCAACGCGGGCTATCCGGTGGTCACCCGGGCGAGGGTGCTGTATCAGGGCAAGCCCGCGTATTTTGCCCGGGAGATGGGGCAGATCGCCGCTGCGGGCGTCCGTATTTTGGGCGGCTGCTGCGGCACGACGCCCGCCCACATCGCGGCCCTGCGTGCAGAGCTGGATGCCCTGCCCCAGCAGACCGAAGCAGCTCCGGCAGCGAAACTTTCCACCGGGACTGCACCGGCGGTGGAAAAAGACGACACTTTCCTGCGGAAACTGAACGCAGGTGAGAAGGTCATCGCCATTGAACTGGATTCGCCCCGGGTGGCCGACCTGAGCGGCTATCTGGACGGCGCACGGCGGCTGCAGGCCGCAGGCGCTGACCTGCTGACCATCGCCGACTGCCCCATCGCGCAGGCCCGGATGGATTCCTCCCTCGTGGCCTGCCGGATACACCGGGAACTGGGAATGTGTGCTCTGCCCCACATGACTTGCCGTGACCGCAACCTCAACGCCACCAAGGCCCTTCTGCTGGGCCTTTACGCCGAGGGCGTGCGGGAGGTGCTGGCCATCACCGGCGACCCCATCCCCACCGCAGAGCGGGACGAGGTGAAGAATGTCTACCAGTTCAACTCCCGCAAACTGGCCCAGTACATCGTCTCGCTGGCCGGGGAGGGCCGGGAGATGCCCTTGGCCATGACCGTCTTTGGTGCGCTGAATCTCAACGCCCGGAACTTTGACGTGGAGCTGCGCCGGGCCGTGGAAAAGTTGGAAAACGGGATGTCGGGCTTCCTGACCCAGCCGGTGCTGTCGGCACAGGCGGTGGAAAATCTCCGCAAGGCCCGCCAGACACTGGGCGAACGGGCTAAAATTCTGGCCGGCATCATGCCCGTGGTCAGCCAGCGGAACGCAATCTTTATGGAAAACGAGATCAACGGCATCCATGTGGAGGAGGACATCATCCAGCGCTTCGCGGGCCTCGGCCGGGAGCAGGGCGAGGCGCTGGGCCTTGAGGTGTCGATGCAGATGGCTCGGGAGGCTCTGCCCTACGCCGACGGCTTCTATCTCATGACCCCCTTCAACCGTGTGGCCCTGATGGAGCGGCTCATTGCCCGGCTGAAAACGGAGCTTCTGGACGCGGAAGGCTGAAATACAGATAAATCGTTGAAAGCGCCGCAATGAGATGATATTCTAATAAAGAATAACGAACAGGGTCCCTGTGGACCCTGTTGCAGCGAATGCAGCGGGCCACACTCGAAAAGGAAGGGACATAAGAAAAATGCGGACACGGTATACCCTTATCAATATGGTCGTCAATGTGGGTGGACAGCTCATGAATCAGGTGCTGCTGTTCATCAGCCGGATGGTGTTCATCCACTATCTGTCGGCGGCATATCTGGGTGTCAACGGACTGTTCACCGATGTGCTGGGCATCCTGAACCTTGCAGAGCTTGGCGTCGGCACGGCGATGATATACAGCCTGTATGAGCCGGCTGCGAAGAATGATGAGCATCGGCTGGCGCAGCTGATGAACCTTTACCGGCTCCTCTACCGTATCGTGGCGGTCGTGGTGCTGCTCGTGGGCCTTGCACTGATGCCGTTTCTGGGCTTTTTCATCAAGGACAGCAGCGGCATCGAGCATTTGCGGCTCATCTATCTGATGTATGTGGCAAACTCGGTCTGCTCCTATCTGCTGAGCTATAAAAACTCCATCTATCTGGCCTACCAGAAAGCCTATGTCCGCAACCTCTGGGCGCAGCTCTGCGACGCGGTCAAGACGCTGTTCCAAATCGTCCTCATCGTGCTGACCGGAAACTTTATCCTTTATCTGGCGGTGCAGTTTGTGATGCAGTTCATCCCGAACATCATCGTATCGGTCAAGGTGGGTAAGGAATTTCCCTACCTGAAAGAGTGCAGGGAGCTGCCGGAAAAAGAAAAATTTCACGGCATCCTGCGGAACATCGGTGCCATGAGCTTCCACAAGCTGGGAACGGTCATCGTCCGGAACACGGACAGCCTGCTGATGTCCAGCTTCGTGGGTTTGTTGTCAGTGGGCATCTACTCCAACTACAAGCTCGTTCTGTCCGGCATCAACAACCTGATGGATAAATTCTCGAACGCCTTTACCGGAAGTCTGGGCAATCTGGGAGCCATTGAAGATGAGACACGGGTGTACAGCATCTACCGGGAACTGGATCTGCTCTTCTTCGTCATTTACGCTTACTGGACGGTGGGATTGTTCGCGCTGTTCAATGCTTTTATCACCCTCTGCTTCGGCGCGGAATACTGCTTCTCCACGGCGACAGTCGCCGTCCTCGTGACGGAATTTTATGTTTCGGGTCAGCGGAAGGTCAACCTGCTCTTCCGTGAAGCCAAGGGCCTGTTCTGGTACGACCGGTATAAGCCGCTGTTCGAATCGGCCATCAATCTGGCAGCGTCGCTGCTGCTGGTGCAGAAGTTCGGCGTGGCAGGCATTCTGGGCGGAACGGTCATCAGCACCGTGACGACCTGCCTCTGGATGGAGCCTTACATCCTGATGCGCTACGGCATCCGGGAAGACTGGCAGGGCAAGCTGAAAGACTACTTTGTCCGCTACGCCGAACGCGTTGCTGTCGTCGCGGCGCTGGCCGCTGTGTCCTACGGATGGGTGAGCTTCTGCCCGGCGAAGAACATCGGCTGGTTTCTGCTGGACGGTGTGCTGTATACGCTGCTGTTCGGGGCTGTCATGGTGGTGCTCCACCGGAACGCGCCGGAGTTCAATCAGCTCAAGGGCCGTGTCACGGCTGTCCTGAAAAGGAGGGAAAGCTGAATGGCAGGGCGGGACAGCCACGTCCGGCCCATCCGGCAGAAGAACGGCGGTCTGAGCGCGGCCCGTACGCTGAACGGCAGCTGTGAAAATTTTGTTCCGGACAAAAAGAGATTGACAAAACGCACAAAAAACGCTATATTCTTTTTATAAATGCAAGGAAAAAGAGTGTGCGTCGTTTTCGCCATCCAGAGAGCCGGGGGCTGCTGAAAACCCGGTATGGCGGTGCGGCGTGCTGTCGCTTTTGAGCAGAGGCGGGGAAACCAAGAGTAGTCGCCTCCGGGTCTGCCCCACGTTATCGGGGCATCAAGGGGCATACGGCAGAAAGCCGTGTGCAATTTGGGTGGTACCGCGGTTATATTACAGCCGTCCCATGGAACGCTCCGTGGGGCGGCTTTTTTCGTCCCACTCCAATTATTCATCTGGGAGGATACTATGAAAGAACTCGCAAAACAGTATGATCCGAGCCAGGTGGAAGACCGCATCTACCAGTTCTGGCTGGATGGCGGCTACTTCCACACCAAGGCCGACCCCGACAAGAAGCCCTACACCATCGTGATGCCCCCTCCGAACGTCACCGGCCAGCTCCACATGGGCCACGCCGTGGACAACACCATGCAGGACATCCTCATCCGCACCAAGCGGATGCAGGGCTATGCCGCCCTGTGGGTGCCTGGCACGGACCACGCTTCCATCGCTACGGAGGCCAAGGTCGTGGAGGCCATGCGTGCTGAGGGCCTGACCAAGGAAATGGTGGGCCGCGACGGCTTCCTGGAGCGCGCCTGGGCATGGAAGACCAAGTACGGCAACCGCATCGTCAGCCAGCTCAAGAAGCTGGGCAGCAGCTGCGACTGGGAGCGTGAGCGCTTCACCATGGACGAGGGCTGCTCTGAGGCTGTCAAGGAAGTCTTTGTCCGCCTGTACGACAAGGGCCTCATCTACCGCGGCAACCGCATGGTTAACTGGTGCCCCCACTGCAACACCTCCATTTCCGACGCCGAGGTGGAGTATGAGGAAAAGGACGGCAGCTTCTGGCACCTGCTCTACCCGGTCAAGGAGACCGGCGAGATGCTGGAACTGGCTACCACCCGTCCCGAGACCATGCTGGGCGATACCGCTGTTGCCATCAACGGCGATGACC
>OLNN01002472.1_pt1 | contig 13005 bp, 10 predicted proteins | sample 1672141 | NCBI WGS metagenome assembly OLNN01 (sample SAMEA3136652, study PRJEB25190) | human gut metagenome | biome: human gut; feature: human-associated habitat; material: faeces | place: Austria | collected 2013 | reverse complement strand
CTTCTTCGAATAAAGGTACCCAAAAGCGAAGGAGGAACGAAGAAGATACGGAGCAGATACGGAGCAAATAGGGTTCTGGAGGGGGTGGAAGGGTGGGGAATACAGGGGTAGAGAAGGCGATGAAAAACAGAGGGAGGTGGGCGGTGCATCGCAAAGTGGGGATGGTAAAAGAACCTGAAGAATGATGCTGAAGGGCAGAGTATTTCAAAATCACTTCGGGAAGTTCTTGGGAAGGGGATTGTTTATCTCCCCTTACGCAAACAAATCTTCTAATGTTATCTCGCTTTGCACAATCCCGGAGTGAGAGTTATGGTGCATTCCGTAGGTTGTTACCATCGTCAGATGCACAGCCTTGTGGGTATTTGCCGCTTCGATGATTGCACTCTTTTTTGTTGCGTAGATTGCGTTCGTACTTCGCGTCGATGGAAAACTCCGATAGAGTCATGTTCTGAGACACGAAGTGTGCTTTTTAAGTCAGGCTCAATAAATATTACTTGTGGAACAGGAATTGAATATACAATAATTTCATTTAAGTTTCGGTTTTACCGAATTGAAAATCGGCGAAGCCAAACTTGCAGGAGTTAGAAGAAGTTATCGCCCGCCAGGACGGGCTTAGGAGTTAAAAGCCAATAGAGAAGCAAATATCTCGACATGTATCGGATTAACTTCTTAACTACCAGAGAAATATTAAATCCGAAACTTGAATAATTTCATAATCAAGCATGTATTTTATTGCTTCAAACATCCTATTGGAACAATGTAAATTCCATCTTCAGGACGGCGATACGCATGCTCGCCTGTTGCCGTTAATATCATCTTGAAAGCAGGAGCTTTCATACGTGCGGTGTCAATTTGGTTTGCTAAGGAAGTTAGTGTTTTTACGCCTTCGTTTATCAAAGTTTCGCCTCCAAGCTTGATTTCTATAAGTCCATATTGGCCATTACGTAGATGTACTACTGCATCACATTCCAAACCGCTTTTATCACGATAATGATATACCTTGCCATTCAATGCTTCTGCAAATACGCGCAAGTCTCTTACACACATGGCTTCGAAGAAGAAGCCCATCGTCTTCAAATCACTCATCAAATCTGCCGGACCCAAACCTAATGCAGCCGTCGCAATGGATGGATCAACAAAATAGCGTGTGTCAGCAGTACGAATGGCAGTCTTTGAACGAAGATTCGGATTCCAGGCAGGCATATCTTCCACCACAAATATTTTCCTCAGAGCTTCGAGGTAGGAACTTATGGTATCTTCATCAAGTGTGGCGGTATCATTATTCTTTAAATCGTCTTTCAAAGTCGCAATGGATGCTTGTGTTCCTTGATGGCGTGCATAAGCTCTCATCAGGCGTTGTACTCGCTCAGAGGCTCTTTTCACTCCGTCTACTTTGGTTATATCCTCTTTGGTTACTGCATCATAATAATCGAATGCCTGTTCCAATGCTGCTTCTTCGGGCAACCCAACAGCCATTGGCCAACCACCGCGGCAAATCAGGAATGCAATATCTTGCAATTTAAGCTCATTCTTCTCCAAAATTTTTTCAGGAGTAGTGAACAGATTTCCAAGACTTACTTTACCATTTGATTCCCCGGATTCAAATAGAGTCATAGGGCGCATTGTCAACCAGGCAAAACGACCTGTTCCTGAATGTTCTCTTTCATTTTCGGCGTCTTTATCGGGAACGGCAGAACCTGTTAATATAAACTGTCCCATTTTGCGGCGATGGTCAACTGTATATCTTACAGCGTCCCACAATTTAGGCACGGTCTGCCACTCGTCAATGAGCATTGGCGTATCTCCCGCCAATGCTGCATCTGTATCTATTTCTAACAGGCTCTTGAAATTATTTTTCACATCTGTTCGTGCTAACAGTATTTTGCTGACTGCAATCTCCTCGGCAGTAGTGGTTTTACCACACCATTTAGGTCCCTCTATCAACACTGCACCTTTAGCCTGCAATTTCTTTTCAAGCAGGCTGTCCATTATTCTATGTTTGTAACCATCCATAAATCAAACTGTTTATTGCTGCAAAGGTAATTGAAAATTCTAATATTCGGTCGTTTGGACTGATATTTTTCGGTAATTTGGCGTAATGTTGTTCGGCTGTTTGGCTTATGTATTCCATTACAGCTTATTGTTTTCGGTATTTTGGCACAGATTTGTTCGGCAAATAACCTTCCCTCCTTTTCTTTACACCTCTGTTGCATTATTTCCTGCAAATCCATACATTTGCACAGAAGCTAATGATGGTAGACTATGAAAATTCCCGCATACCTCTTTCTGTTTCTCCTCCTGGTGTCGGCATCCTGCCGTCAGCAAGACTATCCGCGCCTGCTGGCCGTGGCCGATTCGTTGATGGATGCGAGGCCCGACAGTGCCTGGCAGGTGTTGCGCGGCATTTCTTCAACAGAATTGAATAGGGATGCATACCGTGCCTATTATGCCTTGTTGTTGACACAAGTGAGGGATAAAAACTTCATCGAGCAGAAGAATGATTCACTGATACGAGTAGCTGTGGAGTATTATGAGAGGCATGAAGATGTAGTCATGCAGGCACGTGCTTATTATTTATGGGGAGGCTTTTATAGGGATAAGAATCTACAGGCCGATGCTGTGGAGAAGTATCTTAAAGCGGCATATTTGGCTGAAAAAGCTGGATGCCGGTTATTGTTGGGACGCATTTATAATAACATTGGTTATCTGTATTATTGGCAAAAGCTATATGATGATGCTTATCCTTATTTTCAAAAGACAGCGCAACTTGGCATTACGTTGAATGATACTAACCTCTATGCAGAAGCGTTGCTTATGCAAGGAAAAATCAGGCTTAACCAAAATGACTATGTGCCAGCTGAAAGAAAACTTCTGCTGGCACAATCCATAATGGGGAATAAGGTGCAGATTGATTTGCAGATAAATATTGTTAGAACATTGAGTTTGCTATACAGTCGGACAAAAGATAAAACGAAAGCATTGCAGTATGCCAAACATAATATCGGTTTGCAAACAGATACATTACATTGTTATTATGCCTATTTAACCTTGGGGGAGGCTTATTTTCAAACAGGGCAATATGATTCTGCGGCATGTTACATCCACAAAAGTTTAGGTACTTCCGACTATGGTATCAAAGCGGATGCTTATATGCGTTTGGCAGATATTGCCAGACAACAAGGCAATGTGCCTCTTTCGTTGGAAATGGAAATATTATATTCTTCTTGCAAAGATAGCTTGGAAATAATCACTCAGCATCAGGATGTATTGAAAGTTGGGCAAAAGATTAATGAACAGATACAATATATGCGTCATGAAAAGACCTTTAATAAACGCATATTGGGGATAGTTGTTTCAATGACAATCTGTATTTGTATCATTTTGTTGTGGTTACGTCGCAGGCATTGCATACGTGAACATAAACTGCAGGTTCGTGAAAATATTCTTCACGAAGAATGTGTCAGACAAAAAGAACAGCTTGAACAGAATAGAGTGGAAATTGCTGCAATGCAGGATAAGATTAATCAGCAAAACATTAATGAAGAGCAGAAACAGATATTGATGGCCGAATTGGATAGTTTGCATGAACAACATGCTGATATGGTGAAGAAAGTACGGAAATATTCAGAGGTCATTCAGAAAATAGAATCTATTCTAACACTCTATAAAGAAAAAAAAGTTCCCAAAGTTTTGTTGGATGAAGACGATTGGGTAAGACTTTTGGCCGAAGTAGATAAAAAAGGAACGGTTAATCGCATTAGTGAAATGTTTGGATTGTCAGAAATGGAATGTCATTTATGTTGTCTGCTTCTTTTGGATTATTCTGTTACCGATATGGGTAGAATCATACAACGTGATAGAGTCAGCGTCTATAGAATTGAACGTTCTATCTTAAAGAAAATGGGGAAAGAATATCAAGCGGGGGCGTTACAAAATCTGCTCAGAGGTATGCTGAACGACTATACAATTGGGTAAATGTTATATGTAACACTAAAAATGTTACACTTTTAGCTGAAAATGTTACGCTTTTGTAGATCTGTCTTGTTGCAAAATATCACTAATTTTGCTTCAAACAAAAAAGCAAATGTGATATGAAAACGATTGTATTTTTTATTATGTTACTTCTTGTAGGGAGTAAAGTAACGAACAAAGCGGAGAGTTTTAGTTATAATAAGGAAATAATTCTTAGTGTATCTGATAATATTGACAGGGATATTAAGGGCAGACTACACAACCCAGTCCTGAAGAAAGACCAATTTCCCGTGGGGGCGTTTATCAATATGTTTATGCCTATCTTAGTGATAATGTAGTAAAAGTATATTTTAGTATGCCTGTTGAAAATATTGCAATAGATATTTTTAATAGTGATACCTATGAGAATGTTTATTCGGAATTTAGCAGTAATGCAACTACATTTTATATAAACTTAAGTAGCGAAGAAAAAGGAAACTATGCTATAGAGATAGAGGTAGATGGAGTTCATTTTACTGGCAGTTTTTCTCTTTAACAATTTATAAACTTAGAATCATTAATGTCAGTAGCTAATAACCATAATATTTCTTTACTCTATCGCTATCTCCGCCTGCTGCACGTGCAGGTTGACCGTGGCACGGTGGCTCGCTTGCTTTCCCATCCGTTGGGCAACAGCCTGCGGGGGCTGAGCGATGCGCTCGATGCCTTGGGGGTGAGGAACGCCGCCTACCAGCTTCCGCCGGAATACTTCGACAAGCTGGAAGCTCCTTTCATTGCCCTGACCCACCGGATGGACGACCCTTTCTGCCTGGTAGAACAGAAGGAAGGCGCGCGGCTGGTGGTGTATGCCCGGGGCAGGCGGATGGAGATGGAACGGGAGGCGTTTGTACGGGGGTGGACCGGCGGCGTGCTGATGGGCGAGGTGGATGCCGACACCCGGCAAGACCCGTGGTACAGGCTGAAAGGCTTCGGCTATGCGCTGCAACGCTACAGCCTGCCGCTGGCAGGACTGCTGGCAGTGGGGTGGATGCTTGTCGCTACTGTCGGCACGCTGCACGCTGCGCTGCTTGCCGTGTTGGCTGTCGGGGTCTTTGTGTCCGCTGCCGTCCTCTACAAGGAAAGGGTGGACAGCGGGTTTCTGCACCGCTTCTGCCACATGGGGCAGGCGGTGGACTGCAACACGGTGCTCCACTCGCGCGGGGCGCGGCTGGCAGGCATCGGGCTGGGCGAGTGGTCGCTGTTCTACTTCCTGACGCTCCTGCTGCTGGCGTGGGCGGCTCCGCCGGGGTTCCTGCCTTTGGCGGCGGTGTGCGGAGCGGGGGCGCTGGCTTTTACGGTCTATTCGGTGTTCTATCAAGTATTTGTTGTAAAGAAAGGATGTATGCTTTGCATGGCTATCAACATAGTGGTGTGGGCGGGCTGCCTGCTGCTGTTCCTGCTCTGGAGGGCGGGAGCGGAAACAATGCCTGCCCTTGAGGCGTGTGCACTGTTGGTGCTGTCGGCAGGCATTGCCCTCGGCGTGGTGGTGCAGGTCAGGAAGAGCCTGCGCACCTGGCAGGAGCGCATCCGCTTGGGGGCACGCCTTGTCGGGTTGTTCACCCCGCAGGCTTTCCGTGCCTTGCAGGCGTTGGAGCCACGGCTGGGCGAGCTGCCTGCACCGGGACTTTGCCTGCACAACGGACGGACGGGCAGCGCACAGGTGCTGGTGGTGACTAATCCTACCTGCAAGAACTGTGCCCGTCTGCACCCGCAGGTGGAGGAACTGGCGTCGCAGGTGCCGTTGTCCCTGCTGTTGCTCACCTTCCCCGGCAGTCAAAAGGGAAAGCAGGTGGCACAGACGGTGCTGGCTACCTACCGCACCCGTGGCTGGCAGCAGGCGTTGGAAGTGTTGACCTGTTGGTATGAACGGGGCGAACTGCCGCCCGGTGCTGCTAAGCCTGAACAGGAGGACGCAGACCGCTGGGAACGGCAACAACTCTATGGCTTGCAGCAACAACTGAATAAGACGCCTTGGGTAGTGGTGGACAATCGACCGATGCCGGAGGTGTATGAGGTGCGTGACTTGAAATATGTGTTGACATAAGGATATTATTATTCGCGAATATAATGGCTGTTCTTGGATTTCAGCTTGAAATAAAGTCCGGTAGAACATTTATTGTTAATATTAAATTCTTTAAGTATGAAAGATTTAAATGAATTCAAAGCATTTGCATTGAGTAAGGCTCAGATGAATGCACTTGCAGGTGGTTCTATCTATTGTCAAAGTGCGGATGACGATAGAGATATCGTATTTGGTGATGGTATAGAGATGGCAGATGCTCAAGCTGCGGCAGAACTTGCTTTTGGGGGAGATGCGATTTGTGAGGAAGAAATTAGAGTATAGTGCTTGATTAATAAAGCCCTCATTGTTTTTATTATGTTAAAACAATGGGGGCTAAAATGAGTTACGAGTGATGAAGAATATTGTGAAAATTGTTTGTTTGCTTCTGTTTGTTTCCTTGAGTTTTTCATTCCAGAAGCCAGAAACAAAGAATGTAACAGTCATTGTACATTTGGACGATGAATTGGCACAGGTGGAACAGAAAGTGTATATCCATTCATTTTGTGATTGGATTTCCGGTAGGGAACAATGTATTTGGGATTCGGTACAGACTTTTATTGGACAGAAAACCGTTGAATTGCAAGCTTATGTGCCCATAGAAAATCAATTGCAAGTAATGTTTGCTAAAGAGGGACCGGAAAAGTTACGCATTTACGCAAAGCCTGGTGATGTAGTGGAAATAGAAGTGAACCACGATGATGAAAGTCATATTTCAATTTGCAAAGAAGCCATAAAAGGTGATTTCCATAATAAGTGTTATGCTCTTAATGCACAAGAAAAGGTGATGTGGAATAATAGGAATAGACTGAAAGAAGAAGGAAAAACTGATAGTCTTGAATGGTGTAACCAACAGATTCAAGCATTCTATAGGACACATCTGACTAAATTGGATGCTTCACCCATATTTTTACATTTTTATATGTTAATGCTTGGACAGTTTTTTGCAGATTACATGTACGATGGTGAACTGCAAGCCATTAAGGAGCAATTGAGTAAGGCTTATCCCGATGACCCCCGTTGTGCTTTGGATTATGGATATGTAAAAACTCAGACAGAGCGCGGGCGGCAGATGACTGCCCGTTTAAAAGAATTGACCCGGGAGAGGCGTGAATATAAGAAAAAACAGCAAGAACATGCCTTGGGAAGCAATCTGTATCTGAATCTTAGGGGGCTGGATGGACAGAAAGTAGCGTTGACCGACCTGAAAAGCCGGTATATTTATGTGGATGTATGGGCCAGCTGGTGCGCTCCTTGCCGCAGGCAGTTTCCATATATCAAAGAGTGTTTGGAGCGCTATCCAGAGGATTTGAGTGTATATGCCATATCCATAGATGCGAACCATACGTTATGGAGAAAGGCGATTGTGGAGGACTCTTTGCAGCATTTTGTTCATGTGATTGGTACGGATGATAAACGGGTTATATTGAAACAAGTGCAGGATTTGGGCGTGAAGAGGATTCCCAGGAACTTCTTGCTTGACCATAAATGCAGGATTGTAGCCAAGGATTTGCATGATGAGGAACTGATGCAGACGCTGGATAGCTTGATGGCGAAATGAAAAGATTTACCCACTACATACAGCACGACCAGATGGACTGCGGCCCCACCTGCCTGCGCATGGTGGCGGCGCACTATGGCAAACGCTACTCGCTGGAGGGGTTGCGGGAAAAGTGTTTCCTGACCCGTGAGGGGGTGTCGATGCTGGGCATCAGCGAGGCGGCGGAGAAGATAGGGCTGCGGAGCATCTGCGTGCAGGTGGACTACGGCAGGCTGAGGGAGGCGCCCCTGCCCTGCATTGTGCACTGGAACCAGCAGCACTTTGTAGTGGTGTACAAGATGGACGGACGGCAGGTGTGGGTGGCTGACCCCGGAGCGGGGAAGCTGAGATATACGCGGGCGGAGTTCTGCCGCTGCTGGCTCAGCTCGAAGAAGGACGGGCTGGACACGGGGGTGGCACTGCTGCTGGAGCCTACCCCGGAGTTTTACGCGCAGGAGGACGACGGCGACGAGGGGGAGATGAACCGGAAGGGCTTCGCCTTTATGTACTCGTACCTGAAACCCTACAGGCAGCTGGTGGGGCAGCTGCTGCTGGGGTTGCTGCTGGGCAGCGGGATACAGCTGATGCTGCCCTTCCTGACGCAGAGCGTAGTGGACTTCGGCATCAACAACCAGAATCTGGGCTTTATCTGGCTGGTGCTGGTGGCGCAGCTGGTGCTGACCTTCAGCAGCTCGGCGGTGGAGTTCATCAGGGGATGGATATTGCTGCATCTGGGCACACGCATCAACATAGCCTTGATATCAGACTTCCTGGCGAAGCTGATGCGCCTGCCCATGGGCTACTTTGACACGAAGATGACGGGCGACATACTGCAACGCATCAACGACCATACACGCATACAGAACTTCCTGACGGGAAGCAGCCTGAGCGTGGTGTTCTCCACGTTCAACATCGTGGTGTTCGGGCTGGTGCTGCTGCTCTACAGCCCGCTGGTGTTCTTTATTTTCATGGGAGGCAGCGCGCTGTATGTGGCATACGTGTGGCTGTTCATGAAGAAGCGGGCGGAGCTGGACCATAAGCGGTTTGCCCAGCAGAGCGCCAACCAGAGCAGCGTGGTGCAGCTGGTGACGGGCATGCAGGAGATAAAGCTGAGCGCCTGCGAGCGGCAGAAACGCTGGGAGTGGGAACGGATACAGGCACGGCTGTTCAGGGTGAACATCCGAAGCCTGGCACTGAGACAGTATCAGGACTCGGGGGCGGTGTTGATAAACCAGACGAAGAACGTCATCATCACGGGACTGGTAGCCAGCTTCGTGGTGCAGGGCGACATGACGCTGGGCATGATGATGTCGGTGCAGTACATCATAGGGCAGCTGAACAGCCCGGTGAACGAGCTGATAGCCTTTGCTCGCGACATGCAGGATGCGAGGCTGAGCATGAACCGCCTGAGCGAGGTTCGCGACAAGCCTGACGAGGAGGACCCCACGAAAGGGCTGATGCAGGAGATACCGGCAGGCAGGGACCTGAGGATGGAGAGGCTGAGCTTCAAGTATGACCCGCTGAGCGAGACACCGACGCTGGCCGACATAGACCTGTGCATAGAGGCGGGGAAGCAGACTGCCATTGTGGGCATGAGCGGAAGCGGAAAGACTACGCTGGTGAAGCTGCTGCTGGGGTTCTATCCGCCGGCAAGCGGGCAGATATGGCTGGGAGGCACGCCGCTGGAGAGCTTCAGCATAAGGCAGTGGAGGAAACGGTGCGGGGTGGTGATGCAGGACGGGTTTATCTTTTCGGACAGCATAGCGGGCAACATAGCACCGGGGGTGGAGCGTATTGACAAGGAGAGGCTGAGGCATGCGGCGCAGGTGGCCAACATACACCGCTTTGTGGAGGAGCTGCCGCTGGGCTACAACACACGGATTGGCAGCGAGGGACACGGACTGAGCCAGGGGCAGAAGCAGCGCATACTGATAGCCCGGGCGGTGTATAAAGACCCGGAATTCATATTTTTTGATGAGGCGACGAATGCGCTGGATGCCAACAATGAGCGCATCATCATGGAGAACCTGCAACAGTTTTTCGAGGGACGGACGTCGGTGGTGGTGGCACACAGGCTGAGCACGGTGAGGAAGGCGGACAAGATAGTGGTGATAGAGCAGGGACGGATAGCGGAGCAGGGCACGCATGAGGAACTGATAGCAAAAGGAGGCAAGTATTACAGGCTGGTGAAGAATCAGTTGGAAATTTGATATGTAACTCAAATTTTGGATTTACCAAAATTTGAAGGAGTTAGAGGAGTTAGGGGAAGTTATCGCCCGACTTTAGTCGGGCTGAGGAGTTAAAGGCCAATAGAAGGCGAGTGGTGAGTGGTAAGTGGTGAGTGGTAAGTGGTGAGTGATAGGTGGTGAGTGGTAAGTGGTGAGTGGTAAGTGGTGAGTGGTAGGTGGTGAGTATTTGTTGATAATCACTTATAACTCACAACTCACAACTCACCACTCATAACTGATAAAAGTATGGAAAAGGATATAGAATTGCGTAGTGAGGAGGTGCAGGAGATACTGACACGGCCGCCGCATGCGCTGGTGCGCTGGGGGGTGACGGTGTTTTTCGGCGTATTGGTCGTAGTATTCATAGGCGGGTGCTTTTTCAAGTATCCTGATGTGATAAGCGCGTCGGTGACGGTTACGACGGAACATCCGCCTATATGGATTGTGGCGCGGGGAAGCGGGAAGATAAAGGAGGTGTACCGGCATGACCGTGACTCGGTGGGGGCGGGCGATGCCATTGCCGTGCTGGATAATCCGGCCAGTACGTGCGACGTGTTGCTGCTGAAGGAACTGTTGGGACAGTTCAGCCTGGCGGACAGCAGCTGGTATGCTGCCGGGCGTTTTCCTGAAAGGTTGTCGCTGGGAAGCATACAGAATGCATACGCCTCTTTCCTGAAAAGCCTGACGGACTACAGAAACTTCCGCTGCCTGAACCTGTATGAACAGAAGGAGGAGGCTACAAGGCGGGAGCTGCGCGAGTATGGCACTTACATCGCACACCTGAGGAAGCAGGTGGAGCTGGAGCAGGAACAGGTGGGCATTGAGGCGAATGCACACAGCAGGGAAAGAAAGCTGTTTGACGAGGGGCTGATAGCCCAGTCGGAATATGAGGAGGCGCGGCAGGAGTATCTGGTCAGGCAACAGGGACGTGAACAGCTGATGACCAGCCTGTCGTCGGCACGCATACAGGAGGCGCAACTGCGGCAAAGCATCATAGAGACGCAGATGGAACGTAACCGCGAGGAGAACAGCCTGCTGACGTCACTGAAGACGGCTTGCAACGAACTGCATACCAGTATATGCGACTGGGAACTGGCTTATCTGCTGAGCAGTCCGGCCAGCGGCATATTGTCGTATAACAACGTGTGGCAGAAGAATCAGAATGTGAACAGCGGCGACAGGGTGTTTTCGGTGGTGGCACGGGAAACGGGAGACATCATAGGGAAGATGAAGCTGCCCGCCGGAGGGTCGGGCAAGGTGAAGGCGGGGCAACGGGTGAACATCAGCGTGAGCGGCTATCCGTATATGGAGTTTGGCTTCCTGACGGGTGAGGTGGTTTCGGTGTCGTTGCTGGCCGATGAGGAAAGCACCTATACCGTGACGGTGCGCTTGCCGCAGGACTTGCGCACGTCGTATGGCAAGACATTGGACTTCAAGGGTGAGCTGACGGGGACGGCCGAGGTGATGACCGACGAAAGGAGCGTGACGGGAAGGCTGCTTGGCCCGTTGCAGTTCTTGTGGGAAAAATATCTGTAGTTCAACCTTTTTTGTGATAAAAGCTACATTTATTTGAACTTTATTCTGTTACTTTGTTGTTGTGAATGTGATAGGAGAAGATTGAGGGCTATTATCAATTCAAGTTTCAGCTTTGCCAAAACTTGTCAGTAATAAGTAGTAAAGAAGGTATCAACCCACTTTCATGTGGGCTTCAGAAGGTAAAGTCGGTCAGAACAACAGATGGTTAATTCGCAGAAAGCTTGTGTATGAAGCTTTACCTCCTAAGTCAACTTGTTGACTGATAATTCTGTACTACTTCAGAAACTTAAATTATCAATCATTGTGGTTTCACGTCATAGGCTGCTGGCTTTTACGCCGGATGGAAGATTCCGAAAGAGTATTCGTAAGTTTTTATGATGGTATGGAAAGTAATGTAATATTATATACGAGCAATAATGGTGAGGTAAGCGTTCAGGTACAATATGAAGACGGAACTTTTTGGCTTACGCAGAAGCGTATGGCTGATTTGTTTGGTGTGAACGTGAATACAATAAACTATCATCTGAAAGAATTATATAATAGTGCTGAATTACAGGAAGATGCAACTATTCGAAAAATTCGAATAGTTCAGACTGAGGGTAAACGGGAGGTAGAACGGGAGGTCACTTTTTACCATCTGGATGTGATTATTGCCGTTGGTTATAAGGTTAATTCTGAGCAGGCTGTACAGTTTAGGAGGTGGGCGGCCAAGACATTAAATGAGTTCATTACGAAAGGTTATGTCCTGGATAAGAACAGACTGAAAAAGGGACCTCAGTTCGGGCATGACTATTTTAGGGAACTGCTTGAAGATATTCGTGAGATACGGGCCAGCGAACGACGTTTTTATCAGAAGATAACAGACATATATGCATTGGCCATAGATTATGATAAGGATGCACCGGAAACCAAGCAGTTTTTTGCTTCAGTCCAAAATAAGTTGCATTGGGCTATATCAGGAAAGACGGCAGCAGAAATCATATACAATACGGCTGATGCTGAAAAGCCTCACATGGGCTTGACTACATGGCGGCATGCTCCTGACGGGAAAATCATGAAATCGGATGTTTCGATAGCCAAGAACTATCTTGATGAAAAACACATGAAGGCTATTAACCGGCTTGTTTCTGCTTATTTGGACTTGGCTGAAGACCGTGCCGAGCAAGAAATACCAACAACCATGCAGCAGTGGAGTAGATTGTTGGATGGATTTCTTACGGTGGCCGGGCGGCCCGTGCTGGAGGGAACCGGTAGTATATCTGCGTTGGAAGCCAAGCTGAAGGCGGAACGTGAATATGAGGTATTCCGCCTGAAACAGGATGCTGAATATATCTCGGACTTTGATAGAGAAATAAAACGTTTGAAAGGAGAATGATGCAAGTCTGTCGGGTATTGGCCTTTCAGGCAGTCGTTGGCAGGCTATAATTTTCTTTAATTTCTTTTTTAATCCTGCAAGTGCTGAAGAAAGTCTGGTGTTTGTAGAATTCGTATATATCGTTTTTCCAATAAGTAGTTTGAATAATGCCTTTTTCAAAATAATGGAACTGCTTATCCGTAGATAACTAAATTGCCCATATTCAACCTTTTTTGTGATAAAAGCTACATTTATTTGAACTTTATTCTGTTACTTT
>OLNN01002470.1_pt1 | contig 13015 bp, 10 predicted proteins | sample 1672141 | NCBI WGS metagenome assembly OLNN01 (sample SAMEA3136652, study PRJEB25190) | human gut metagenome | biome: human gut; feature: human-associated habitat; material: faeces | place: Austria | collected 2013 | reverse complement strand
GCAGTTTGAACGTATTCGCGCACCCGACGAACGTGGATATTAACAACCGGATCGTCGTGCTGGATTTGTACGAAATGGGAGAGCAGCTCCGTCCGACCGCGCTCGTTGTGGCTCTCGAAGCTATTCAAAACCGCGTCATGGAGAACCGCAAGCGCGGCAAATATACTTGGGTGTTCCTCGATGAAGTGTACTTGTATTTCAAATACAAATACTCCGGCGAAATCCTTTATCGGGCATGGAAAAGGTTCCGCAAATACGGCGCTGCGTTGACGGCGGCAAGCCAGAACGTAGAAGAATGCCTGAAATCCGAAACGGCGCGTCTGATGTTTGCCAACTCGGAATTTCTGCTGCTGTTCAATCAGGCGGCAACCGACCGCGCAGAGCTATCGAAGCTGCTTCACATTTCCGATACGCAGCTCAGTTACATTACAAACGCCGAAGCCGGTCACGGTCTGCTGCGCATGGGCGGCTCCATCGTGCCTTTCGTCAACACCATTCCACGCCAGACAGAGCTATATAAGTTAATGACAACCACACCTGGAGAAAATCTGGTATGACGATCACACTTGGAAGTCTATTTGACGGGATCGGCGTGTTCCCGCTGGTGGCAAGCAGACATGGCATCACTCCGGTCTGGGCGAGTGAGATCATACCGGACGCTATCTCCATCACAAAGCGCCACTTCCCGGAGATGGTGCATCTTGGCGATATAACAAAGCTGGACGGCAGGAAAATTCCCGCCGTCCATGTTATTACGTTTGGCTCTCCTTGCCAAAATTATCCCGAAGAAAAGAATATCCCGAAGTTTCAGCGGGAGTCCTTGAAATACAAGGGATTGTCAGCCAAAACTTCGGGATAAAACTTGTTATTTTAGACCAGCTAATTTTCTCATCATCTCCTTATCATCAGTGTCCCAGATTGCATCTGGAATCGTATGTGGGGTGGTGCTGTTTGCTTTTTGGATCGCTTTGCGCTTCATTTCTGTGTCAGCGTAGGCATATACTCTGGTCGTTTCAATTTGGGCGTGCCCAAGGAACTCAGAAATCAGGGTCAGGGGAACACCATCCTGGTATAAATGCATCGCCCTGGTATGCCGAAGCATATGAGGATGAACTCGGTCTGGGATGGAGGGACATATCCGCTTTGCGGAAATGCCATACTTTTTCACAAAAGCTGCAACAGTATCCTCAGACATCCGCTTTTGCGGGCCACCATAAGTGTAAAACAAATAGTCTGTTGAGTCTCGGCTATGTTCCGGGTGAAATTTGTCCAAGTAGCTACGCAAATGTTCCACAGTTTTCGGGAGGAGAGGGACAACTCTGGTTTTGCTGCCCTTTCCAGTGAGATATACGCAGGGAGAAACCTTATCCAGGATCAAATCCTGGATTTTCAAGTCCACCATCTCCTGGCATCGCGCAGCAGTGTCATACAGTAGAATCAGAAAAACCATATCACGCAGGCCGGTCCTCTTTGTGCTGTCTGGCTGGGATAAAAAGACGGCCAACTCCTCTTTGGTTAACCAATGCACCAGTTTCTGGGGAGGCTTTCGGAGCTTGATTTTCTCTACATCAGCCTGCACGGCTACGATGCAAACATCGAGGATGCCGCCATAGCGCACAAAAGATCGGATGGCAGTGAGGCGCTGCCGCTGTGTCCGCTTGCTGCAGCCACGCTTTTCCTCCAGCCAGATCAGAAACTCCTGCACAAACTGGCGGCTGAAACAATTCCAACCGGCTCTCGCTGTGGGGATATTTTTCGCTTCTTCTAAAAAGTCCAGATAGAGGTTCATCGCATCTTTATAGGATTTCACGGTATTCGGGCTGCAGCTTCGATTCTTCACCAAATAAATTTCAAAAAAGGAGCGGATTGTCACAAAAAATGGTTCATTCTTGATCTTCATGATATACCTCCGGCAGCAGGGTCTCATATGCAGAGACGTCAAGTTTCCCGGTCCGTTGATAAAAATCAGGGACCATATGAATGTAATAGGCCGTATCTTCAAAACGGGCGTGGCCCATATAGGCAGACAAAAATGGGAGCATGGCATCCACATCTTTCCCCTCGCGCATCCAACGGCAGATACACTCAGTGGCAAAGGTGTGCCTGAAGTCATAAACTCTGGGCCTGGGTCCGTCAAACTGGGTCAAGCCTCCCATCTGAAAACATCTCCAAAACGTTTCCACTGCCCAAACCTTAGAATAAGCGCCCATTCCGTCATATCTCGGGAAGAAAAACGGGCAATCTGGGTAAATAGCTGCAACCTTTTCCGCATATCGCCTCATCAACTGGAGCAGATCATCAGCCACAACCACGGTTCGGTCTTTATGTCCTTTGGATTCCTCAATATAAAGCACACCCCGTACCAAGTCCACATTCTCATTGCGAAGCAGTCGGGCTTCGGCGGGGCGCAGACCACAGCAGTAGAGCAGCCGGTAAAAGACAGGCACTACAAGATGTCTGGCCGGTGCATCCTTATGAGGAATGAAATGATCTGCACCATAGAAAAACGCTGCAATTTCTGTAACTGTAAAAATGTGTGGCATATATCGGGGGCTTTTCGCCGTCATAGAGATAGGGATTAGATAAGCTGTGTCACCAATTGCGCTGAGATACCGGGCAAATTCCCGCAAAACCATGATACGGTTTCTGTGTCCTGCTCTGCCCTCTGTGTCCCGCATTTCCAGCCATGCCATGGCAATGTCGCGGTCAAAACTGCTCTTTTCAGGAAACCTATCGCAGCAAAAGAGATCAAACTTCCATAAGATGCGGCAGCTCTCTTCGTAGCTGTGGCCCAAACTGTGTTTGTAGTCCACAAAATCAGTGATTCGATCAGAAAACTTGCTGTTCAGAGGATACTTCATCATTGCAGTTCCTCCTGCATCACCGGGATAGATTCTAAGGTTCTCGCACACTTCCTTAAACATTCCAGAGAGGATGCCGTATATTGCCGCAGGGATGCCGCGGACGTATGGCCCAAAACATCACAAATCATGGGTGAAGGCACACCTGCCTCCAGCAACCGCCTTCCCATTCCCCGCCGAAAAGCGTGTGGGCCGTTCATTTTCCTGGATGTACCCAATGCACGGCGGGCATATTCAGCGACGATTTGCCAGAAGCTCAGCATCCTTGTATATGGATGCTGAGTTCTTATAAAAACGTACTCTGAATCGCACTCGGGACGCCCATTTAAGATGTACTCAGCAATGGCATTTCCTGTTGCCGCGTCAAGTGGAAGGGCCAAAGGAACATTGGTCTTTTCTTGAATCAGTCGAATTTCATGGGTCCGCCAATCAATATTTTCAAATTTAAGGTTCAAAATGTCGCAACTCCGTAGACCAGTGCTGTAGGCAAGCATCACCATGGCAAAATCCCGTTTCCCTTTTATGCTCTCTCTGTCGATCACTGCCAGAATTTTCTGCGCATCTTCGTCGGAGTATCCCACATAAACGCGCCTGCGTTTCGCTGGGGTGCAATTTAGAGCCGCTGTGATATTGGGCAGTTCTGGATGAATATCAGAAACAAATTGTGCAAAAGAGCGCAGAGCAACCATTGTGTTAAAAATGCCTAACGGCATTTCTGTTGCCGTCTTGCTGATGCAGGCAGTAACATCGCACAGCGTAAGCTGATTGTACTCAATTGGTCCAAGAGATTCCATCCGCTTAAAGAACGCTCGAACCGCTGCAATGTAAACGGACTGGGTTTTCTCTTTCAGGTAATCTGCGTTGCGCATATAGGCAGCATATTCTTGGATCAGTCGCTCGAAATCAGGACTGGCATATATAAATGCTGTGTTTGTCAGCTTACGATGTGTAATGTGTTCTGTTTCCCGATATTCTTTGATCCACAAAACTGATTTGCGTATACTTTGCCAAGTTGCTTGCTTTATCTCTCCAGACAAATATTGCTCCTGCGAATCAGCCAAAAATGTATCCAGAAGTTCCTCTGAGTAAATCATTTCACCCTGAAAATCAAAATGCTTCAAAACTGCGCCAAGCCCACAATAGAGATAATTCCGCTTTGCTTTTTCAGACATATCTAATTTCATGATGGCATCTCGAACTTGGCAAATCAGTATTTCAATCTTCTGGGACGGCGGCTCATCCTGCGCTACGGACCGAAATAGGCGATTATGCTCCGCTTCCCATCTTGGCAAGGGGGATTCTTGAATAACGCCATGCTCCGCCATCTGCTCAAGATACACTGCGGCACGGCGTGCGTGTGCCCACTGGTATGCGGGTAACTGGCCGCTCTCTAAAGGCGTCCAGCGTACCTGGGACATTGATTTTCTCAATTTCAGCATCCAACGTATTCTTCAATTCCGCAATTGTCATCATCGGGATGGAAAACGCACCCTTTGCCTGCAAAATACTCTCGTTTGCGAGCGCTTCCCGGTTTTCCTTGAACGTGCTGTCCAGCGTTTCACAGACGTGGTTCAGCTTGAAATAATAAGCTGCGGTTCGTTCCTCCAGCTGCTTTCGGAACACGTTAAGCACCTGATCCAGCTTTTCATAGCAGCCTATTGCCAGCCTGTGCTGTTGGAGCAGCATCAGATAATACTCATAATCGCCGAAGCGCTTCGCGTCTGTATCAAACAAGCTGCGCTTCCTGCGGTTATCGAAGTCGGATTTTGCTCTGTCATAATCTTCCTGCCGCAAAGAGGTCTGCGCAGCTTCCTGCTCCCAGCGGGAGTTGTTTTCCTGAATCAGACCATCAATGACGTTCAGCAGATTGTGACTCCTTGCTGCGGAAACCAGACCATACGCAAACATCGGACCATAATTGATATTACAAATCAACTTACGCATCTGCGCGTCAACACGGCCTATCAAGGACTTCCGATTCTCCACAGAGGTCATGTTCTTTGCATTCTTCTCTGCAAAGTTCAGCTTTGAAGCCGTTTGATTCGTGTAGCTGACGACCATTTCTCTGTTGCCATAATCTCTGACGAACTTCCAATCATCAGCATATGCAGCATAGCTATCGTCAAAGCCCTCGCGCAGTTCATAATAGAGAGAATTGTAGATGTCAGAAATGCTCTGAGCATCTCTTGCCAGAGCAGAAACCGCCAACTTCTCCACATCGGCTTGCGTTGGGACGTTCTGGCAGATGCAAGAGAACTTTCCAAACAGCTTAGATGCCAGATAGGTATTGATCTCACGAAAAGGCACAACAGCACTTGACGCGCCAATACTAAAGTACATGATATTGGCGTTAACATTCATTTGTGCCCGTATGGCTTGCAGTTGCGCCCTGGCTGTCAACCAGTTAATACCCCGGGAGCCGTACGTCAGGCAGTTAATCATGTACTGCGCGGTTACATGCATCGTTCGCGCGTATGTATCATACGGTATTGTTTCAGACGCTTCTTCCGCTCCCAGCAGGAAGCATACGTCAACCGGCGGTCTGTCCCAGCTGATCTCTTGCCCGTTTTGATACTTTTGCGTAAATGCTCCATTGTTTCCGGGAAGCTGCATGCAATAATCCAGTTCCTGCATCGCCGCATAACCATTGCGTGGGATATAGGCGCGGACCTTTGTGTTCGACATAGGGATGACAGAGAGATTCACATCGGGCATAAAGAAGTACCCAAAAACAGTCGCACCGCCCAGCTTATCCGCAATGTGCCGCGCCATATAACATACATCCAGAAAACATCCAGAACCGGTGCTGCCGCTCAAGCCGGCGAAGATATGGACGTTTACGGTAGGACTCGTTAAACCGGCCTTGGCCGCATTGATTTCCTGCTCCACGCGGCTCATAAATGCGGCAGACTTGTCCATCATCAGGAGTCTTCCAATCTGGCGAATACCGAGCGCACAAGAATTTGTAAGGATGGGTATGTCTATATCCTTCCAGCGAACCCATGACAGCTCATCCCGCATTTTCATAGTCTCTGGGTTAGAGAACATATGCCAGATGTTCGGATTATAAATAGAGAATATCTCAGTATTGTCCAGCTTGCGCAGAGGTCCCTTTGTCGGATTATACGGCGTCTCCTCGTCCCGGTCGTCGCTGCTCTCCACGGTTGTGTCTACCCCCAGGAACCGAATATGCTGATACCTAGGCACAGCCGCATCAGGGTTGTCCGCCTTCAAGCGGGAGTATACCTGAGTCTTGATCGTGCGGAGCGCATCAATGCCAGTGCCGCCAAGGCCAATGAGAACTGTCGCCGTGTTTTTCACCTGCTCTGCCTGCTGCGTTGTGGACACGATGCCGCCGCCCGCGCTGAGAAGTAGTTTTGAATATACTGCCATTGTCTTCTTTCCTCCTCGATATAAGTAGCTTGTATCAGCGTCTTCTGGGCTGAGCCGGTCTATGACCACCACGAGGTGCAGATCTGCGTGAAACACCCTGCACACGGGAATCAAAGCGGATATTAATAGAGCATGTGCTATCCCGGTTGGTATAGATTGTCACGGCAGCACCGCTCTGAATGCGCACCTTTTTGGTAGACTGTCCATTGTAGAACACTTCCTTATCCGTAATAAGAAATATGTAATTCTGCCCAGTTGCCTGGAAATAGCTTTTTTGATAATCCAGCCCGACATTATCCATGCCGAAGCGCGCCAATTTTTCCCGGCCTCGTTTGGGATTTCTCGGGAGGCCCCTGTAAACACCATTACAATAGGACTGCGCAGAAATCGTGCCGCGGAAAGGTTTGGTTAATGCAATATATAGCAGAATTGCAAAAATAACAGCAGTAACCAACGCCAGAACGCCCATTCCGATCAGTGTCATAAGCCCAATATTAATGGATTTTACAATCACATTAATTTCACACGAAAGTCCACCAGAGTCTGTCGCACTGATGGTAAATGAGCCCTTACTTAAGCTGAAGTGATCCATTGTCAAGATCCCGTTGTTGTCCACTGTATAATCCGTTCCCTCAATAAAGGAGGTGGATTCAATTTTATAACGAAGGGTAGAATCCTGCGCGTCGGTTGCCAATGCATTCATATCTAGGGTGAAGCTGCCGCCTGCAAAGGGCCAGATTTTCACCGTTTCCTCAATAACCGGGTTTACGGGAACCGGCGGCGTATTGTTCTGCTCTTCTTCAGTCAAAGCATCTGCACTCGAAATAAGCGGTCCAACTTTTTCCGATTCCTTTTCAATGTAGTTTCCCGTAACAACTGCCTTATAGTAATATGTTCCCTCCTGAAATGTCCGCTTGACTTCAAAGCGGTCGTCTACCACTTCCATCGGAATGCTTTCGAGCAACTCTCCATAAGCATCCAGAACATGCAGATCGGCAGCGTATCCAACATACTGACCACCATTGGTCGCAAAGACATCGTTTCCCTTCAGCCTGGCGGTAATCGTAACGGAGTCTACTGGATTGATAATTTTCTCTTCTGGAGCAATTGACAATTCAATTCCGAGGTTGGTGTTATAAACCATATTAACTTTGATGCTGTCGCCTGGGACACCTTCTGTTATCAGGGTCCACATCCCCGGCTCAACATCCGTCAGCTTCAGCAGGGAGAAGGTCTTCGAACGAACTGCAGCGGCGGTCCCTTCCGAACCATCAGGTTTCAGAAGCGATAGTTTCGTCGTATTGCCGTAAACAATGATATTAACCTCTTCTACACCGATACCCGGAACCTCAAAGGGCGTCTCCAATCTGCCAGTATCGGGCAAGACATCTTCAACTATCGTGATCGTAGACGTTCCATAGATGAGGTCATAGAACGTGTTGAAGACATCCTGCAAATCCTCTGCTTTCGTGACCTCTCGGAACACACCGCCGGTGGCATCCGCCAATTGCTGCATTTCGGAAACATCTGCTCCCTTGTTTGCATTTAAGCAGACGCTGTATATCTGGATTCCCTGCTCTCTGGCCGCCTGAAGCGCTTCCGCTTTCTGATCCAGCGATGCCTGCGTCTCCTCTTTGGATGCCATTGCCGTATTACCATCGCTCAGGAACAAAATTACAGAAGGAAGATCTGCTGCGCCATCCTGCTTGATCATTTCAACGGCTCTGGCTAACCCTGCACCGGTATTCGTCCAACCGCCGTTACTGGGAATGGATTTCAGCATATCCATAACGGTGTCCTTGCCAGATTGATCTGTTATTTCTGTTAAAGTTTCTTCCGCTGCCAGTTCTGTATGGAACACCACACCGCCAAGAGCATTGCCTTGCTCAGCAAGCAACCCGAAAAACTGGCTGATAGCTTCATAACGGAGACCATTCGGATCCGTGTTCTTCATGGAGCCGCTAGCATCTAGTACAACGACCACATTGAACCGATTATTCACGAAATTTTGTGCATTCGCTTTTGGCAGTGGCAATGACAGGATGATCGCACATACAAGAAATAGCGTAAGCAACCACCGATTATGCTTGGGACGATTCATTCTTACTCCTCCTCCGAGTTGCATTTTCGACAAGCGTCAGCAAACTTCTATATAAAGCATTATCATTGCTACACCGATCATGGTTTAGTCCATGTTGCTATACAGCATTCCCTCTACGCAACAGCCAACAACCATTGTGACCAGAATATCAGCTAAATGCAGATACCCAATTTTTAAGATTCCTCAGTTTTCGTAAAGTAAGCTCCTTGACGAAAAAAACTGTGAAGTCCTTGATTTCTCATGGCTTCACAGCTTGATATGACGGAGAAATTGACGGCTATTCTATCATGGCCGGGTTCAGCTTCTCCATATTCTGTTTCTTTAACTCAATAGATGAGTGTACGTATTTATTCAACGTAATATTTACATTGGAGTGCCCCAGAATTTCACTTAGGCTCTTGATCTCAAATCCGAGTTCGACACATCTTGTCGCAAAGGTATGCCGCAGTGCATGGTAATTTGCGTGTTCAATCCCAGACGCTTCCACATAGTTCCTGAAGCGGTTTTGGAGTGTGCGCGGTTCGATAAATTGATCTTTTTCTCCAGTCAAAACAAATGCCTTTCGATCTGTCTGAAACTGTGCCGCATATTGTATGAGAAACCGAGGCAGCGGAATATCCCGTTTTGAACATGCGCTTTTTGGTTCTGTAATAATCACCTTTGTTTTCGTTGCTATGTTTTGCTGCACTTGAATACGCTGCATGGTTTCTCTGACCTCCAGAATACCGATGTCCAGTCGAAGGTGTTCCCACCTGAGTGCGCACGCTTCGCCGATTCGGATACCGGTATAGAGGCAAAGCAAAACAGTAAACTTCGTAAGATCCGTGTCCTGCATTAAAATACATTCCAGCTGTTGCTGTTCTTTTTTCGATAATACGCGCATATCCTTTTTGCTTCTCTTTACGGATAGCCCGGCAGGTGAGCAATTCACGGGATAGCCATTCCCCAGTGCATAGCGTATGGAGCTTTTCATGACAACTATAATATCTGACACACTCTTGGGTGAAAGCCCTCCGCTTCCGTCCAATCTTCCGTTTTGAAGAAGATAATCGATGCACTCTTCAAGAAGAACGGTGCTTATTTCGCTGATTGGATATCTCCCCAGGAGTGGTTGTATGTGACGCTCGACAAGATGATTGTATCGTGAGAACGTTGATTCCTTCACACGGTTTTTGGAAGAAAGCAGCCACGCTTTTAGAACCTCGTCATATAAAGCAGATTGAGTCGCTTGACTGCTGGATGACCGAATTGGGGCAGATGCGTTCTCTTTCAGTTTTGCTTTCGTTTCAGAATAACTTTTTCCATAGACATAACCGTATTGTATCTTTCCGTGAAGTGTACGACATTTAACATAGCGGCCTTCCCAACGCCCATCTTTTCTCTTGTAGATATTCTCGCCTCTTTTTGACATTTACGACAGCTCCTTTCGTGCCGATCGTCGACGGCGAAATTGACGGCGCATGGCTGCGAAGTACACTCATCTCATGCGTGAAACAGGTCTCAGCTGGAACATTGATACAGATTTTCCCGTTATTTTGACTTTTTGCCTTCGTCGCCTTGACGAAAACGACCGGAATTTGTATAATTATATCTGTATCTGTTGCCAAAATGAGCGTCGTCAAGGAGCTTACTTTACGAAAACCAGAGCGTCAGCTGCCCAAAAAGAGGGCAGTTATTTTTTTAATCTCAGCCCTCTATGACGGCGCACAGATTATACCTCTAATTATTATAACATCTATAAACCCATACATCAAGAAAATATGCATTTGTGTTCTAATACAGTTGACTGGTTTATAGGCTAAAATATAATATGTGGAGGTGAAGTGATGACAGACAAGGAGTTTTCCCTGAGACTGGCCAAATTGAGAACGCAAAAGGGCGTTTCGGCTCGTGACATGAGCCTTTCAATGGGTCAGAATCCGGGTTATATCAACAATATTGAGACCGGGAAGTCTATGCCGTCGTTAAGCGGCTTCTTCTACATCTGCGATTATCTTGATATAACCGCAAGGGACTTCTTTGACGATGGGAATGAATATCCCGAACAACTCAGAACAGTTTTTCAGGATATGCAAAAGCTAAGTCCTGAACAGATACAGAATATTCATGCCATCGTAAAGGGGCTGCTCCGATAGGCACACGCCATTCTGTCACCGATACAGCCAAGAAATCCGCACAGCCATGTCAACCTTGTTATTTTCTCGGATGGCGTGTCTCTATGCTACTGGCAAGCCGCTGTACAAGCGCGAGTTCCTGAAATCATCTACGCTGCACTTGCCATATCATGTGCAACCAGTGCCGCGTAATAGCTGTTCATCGTACTTGGCGCGTTGAACAGCGCAGTCAGCAGATATTGCCGGATATTCCGAATCCGCGTTGTGTTCTGCTTCAGGCAGTCCATGACGAAACGAATATGTTCGCTGTTCAGCTTCAGTAGTTTCGACTGTACGGCCTCAGCCGGATAGTCATTGCCTACAACACGAATTCGACTGCGGGTGCTGCAAACTGTCTCCTGCACCAGATCGACGATCTCGTCAAGCTGCTCGCGGTCGACGTGAGGATCGCTTGCCAGAACGTCGTAGTCGATGTTCTCCAGAATCAATTCCCGACAGCTTTCAAACGCTCCCTTCGCTTCTGTTCGCTTCTGCGCGGGAGACTCCGGGAAACCGGAAGGGAAAGGAATCGAATCGGTAATTGATTGATCTGTATTTTGTTTTTCTGTATTTTGTAATAAGTTTCACAAAATGTCACATTTTTCTATATTATAACATCATTCCTGTTTTTCCCATTAATATTGCAGATAATTTATGCAAATGTTATAACAATTACAGAGTTTTTATCACGGCGCGCAAGTGAAGAACGACTAATCAAAATCATTTAGGAGGACAGTATGAGAACATTTATACAAAAGCTGGGCAAATCTTTGATGGGGCCATTATCCATCATTGTTGCGGCAGGGTTACTTTTAGGTTTGGCTTCCACTCTGCAGAATCCAAATGTATTTGGCAACGCACTGGCTAATGTAGGCTTTGTAAATGACTTTATCAGTTTGGTAAATTCTCTTGCCGGCGGATTGTTTGGCCTTCTGCCAATTTTATTTTGTATGTCCGTTGCCCAGGGAATGTCAAAAGAAGATAAAGAAGTCGCCACCTTTTCATCTGTGATCGGATTTATTTTATTTCACACTACCATTCGATTTTTCCTGCAGGCAAATGGAATCACTGCTGAAACTACCAGCATTGACTACTTAACCAGTCAGGGTATGAGCCTGCTGGAAGCCACCCAGGAAAATGCCGCTTATGATACCGTTATGGGTATATTTACCTATCGTATGAGCATTTTCGGCGGTATTGTTGTGGGCCTATGGTCTGCTATGATTCACAATCGTTTCCATGAGACCCAGCTGCCTACTGCATTCAGCTTTTTCAGCGGCAAACGTTTTGTTCCAATTATGATTGTAGTAACCATTCCATTTTTAGCAATTATCATGTACTTTATCTGGCCTATATTTAATATGGTTATCAATGGATTTGGCAATCTTCTTGCTGCCGCAGGTGCATTTGGAACCTTCATTTATGGGTTCTTAGAGCGTCTGTTAATTCCAACCGGACTGCATCATATTCTAAATCAGCTGATCCGCTTTACCCCAATTGGCGGAACTGCCATGATCGACGGCGAACAGATTTCCGGTGCACTGAATATTTTCAACCAATTATTAATGTCCAGCAATCCTGATATGGACGTAATGCGTCAGGCTACCAGATTCCTTACCCAGGGAACTCATCCATTTATGGTATTTGGTCTTCCTGCCGCTTGCTATGCTATGTACAAAACGGCATATCCAAAAAATAAAGCAAAGGTAAAAGGTATGCTTTTAGCTGCCGGTTTAACCAGTTTCTTCACTGGTATTACAGAACCCATTGAGTTTGCCTTCTTCTTTATTTCTCCATTTTTGTGGTTATTCCACGCATTTATGGCTGGTATGTCCTTCCTGATTAACACATTATTAGGCGTATGTATCGGAAATGCCGGAGGCGGTCTGGTTGATTTAGTCCTTTTCGGTGTTCTTCGTGGTCCAGAAACCAAGTGGATTTTGAACGTAGCAATCGGTTTCATTTATGCAGTAATTTATTTCCTTGTATTCCGTTGGGCAATTGTAAAATTCAACATCAAAACACCTGGCAGAGAAGATGAGACCGACGAAATAAACTATACGGACGAGATAACTGAATTAGGCTCTGCTATTATGGCTGCAATCGGAGGAAAGGACAATATCGTTGAAATTGACAACTGTATTTCCCGTCTCCGCTTAATCTTAAAAGATACATCTGTTGTCAATGAAACTGCACTGAAGGCTACTGGTTCTTTAGGTCTCATCCGCATCAATGAAACCGCCTGCCAAATTGTATATGGCGCAAAAGTCGAAAAAGCTGCAGCAGAATTAAAACGCGCTGTAAAAGCGAACTCGTAAACGTATTCTTAAACACACTGATAAAGTAAAGTGCTGTAAAATGAAACATGAATATCCTGTAACATTTTGCAGCACTTCTTTCCGTTGAAAACGCTCATATAAAGGAGGAATGATACTATGTTAACGCAAACCAACCGCATCCAGAAAGACTTAGAAACACTGGCTGCTTATACTTCTACTCCTGGTAAC
>OLNN01002469.1_pt1 | contig 13020 bp, 11 predicted proteins | sample 1672141 | NCBI WGS metagenome assembly OLNN01 (sample SAMEA3136652, study PRJEB25190) | human gut metagenome | biome: human gut; feature: human-associated habitat; material: faeces | place: Austria | collected 2013 | reverse complement strand
TGTTCTCTCTCAATAATGGTAGCCAGATCCGAAGTTGCGTAAAGAGCCGCTCCGTCTGATTTTCTTACGATGCATGGAGGAAGCTCCTTCGAATCTCCTTCCTCTGCAATATCTACTACCAGGGCGCCCTGGCTTTCATAAGCCAGTCCCTTTTCTACCAGGTCGTCAATCAGGGCCGGAATGTATGGTTGGGCGTCGCTTTCGCCTTTCCACAAATCAAATTCTACGTTTAAGTTGGAATAATTTTTCTTTAAATCCGCTAAGGATACGGCCATAATGTGCTTCCAGATTGCGCGGTACGGCGCATATCCATTCTGCAGACGGAAGGTTGCGTTCTGCGCTCTCTCTTTAAAGGCCTCATCTACTTTGGATTTTCCGCTGGCAGCCGGATAAATCTCTTCTAACTCGCTGATGGTAAACGGCGCTTCTTCTGGATATTCTCCGGTATAGGACTCGTCAAAATAAACCAGATCCGGTTTTCTCTCGCGAAGTTCTTCAATAATCAGACCCATCTGCAGGCCCCAGTCTCCTAAATGTACGTCTCCAATCATGTTATGGCCCAGGAAACGTCCCATCCGCTTGATGCTTTCGCCGATGACTGCGGAGCGCAGATGACCGACGTGGAGCGGCTTTGCAACGTTGGGACCGCCGTAATCGACAACGATGGTTTTTTTCTTTTCGGGAGGCTCTACGCCAAACTTCTCCGCTGCAGCCATCTCTTTTAAATATTCGCAGACAAAACTGTCCTTTACTTTCAGGTTCAAAAATCCGGGCGCAACCGCAGATACTTCAGAAAATACTGCGCTGTCCGTCAGCTTTTCCGCTACGTCGTTGGCGATCATGATCGGGGCTTTATGGTATTTTTTTGCGCCCGCCATCGCGCCGTTACACTGATATTCGCACAGATCGGGACGGTTGGACACGGTTACGCGTCCCAACTGTGCCTCATAACCTGCAGCTTCAAAGCCTTTTCCCATCTCTTCGGAAATGAGCTCCAAAAATTTCTTCATGTTCGTTCTCCAATCTATCTCCTGTAATAAGCGAGCACTTTTTTAATCGCAGTGATGACGCTTTCCACATCCTCGTCTGTCATGCTGTAAAAGAGCGGGATGCTCATCACATGCTCATACAGGTACTCCGCATTCGGGCACAGTCCCTTGGGATAGCCCAGCTTTTCATAATAGGAATGCCAGTAAACCGGCAGATAGTGCACCTGTACATGCACATTTTCCGCATACAACGCATCGAAAAACTCTCTTCTGGTGCAGGTCAGCAGCTCAGGGTTTAACTGAATGACATACAAATGGCGTGCCGTCTTTGACTCCGGGATCTCCCGCTGCAGCACAAGCTCCGGGCACTCTGCAAATGCTTCGTTGTAGCGTTTTACAATCTGAGTTCTTCTTTCGATAAAACGGTCCAGCTTGTCTAACTGGCTGAGTAAAAGCGCTGCCTGAAAATCTGTCATCCGATAGTTATAGCCCAGTTCAACCTGCTCATTGTACCACTTCGCATCGGTCGGATGTACCATCTCATCCGGATTTCTCGTAATTCCGTGAGAACGCAGCCGAAGCAGCCTGTGATACAGCTTCTCATCGTTGGTCGCAATCGCGCCGCCTTCTCCGGCTGTTACGGTTTTGACCGGATGAAAACTGAAGGTTGTAAAATCTGCGATGCTGCCGACTTTTTTATTTTTATACTGTGTACCGATCGCATGCGCCGCATCCTCGATCAGCATCAGATTATGCTCCTTGCAGATCTGACGGATCTCATCCAGCTCCACTGCCTGACCGGTAAAATCCACCGCAACGACTGCTTTGGTCTTCTCCGTGATATGGCTGCGGATACTCTCTGGATCGATGTTGTAGGTGTCACGCTTTACATCAGCAAATACCGGCGTTCCGCCGCAATACAAAATGCAGTTGGCGGAAGCAGCAAACGTCAGGGGGGTTACGATTACCTCATCCCCTTTCGTAATGCCCGCCGCCATCGCAGCCAGATGCAGCGCCGCCGTTCCGTTGCTGACCATAACGACATAGTTTGCCCCGGTTACTTCGCACAAACGCTTCTCCAGCTCTGTCACCTTCGGTCCACAGGTAAGCGCATCGCTGCGCAGCACATTTGCAACCGCTTCTATGTCCGCATCATCAATATACTGGTGCCCATAGGAAATCGGTGTCTTCCGAACCGGCTTCCCGCCAAAAATTGCTAACTGTTCCATTCTAATCTCCATTTCGCTCAAAACTGTGCAAACTATGCCCGTCTGCATTTCCTCTATCATACCACCCCGGCGGGCAATACGCAACAAGTCTTGCTTTCATACTTTTTTACAAGGCTTTTTCTCCACTGTCATAAAATTCAAAAATCATTTCCAGATACGGCTGCAGGACGCTGTTTGGTGCACGATAAATTTCATGCCGGATATCGGGCACAACCACCAGCTGTCCATCTGGGATCCTCTTGATAAACTCTTTTTGCGCTCCGGGCGTTACGAGCGTATCTTTTCCCGCCTGAAATAAAAGCACCGGTGTCTTCACCTTTCTCACCTGCTTTTTGCTGATGACAAATTTTCCGGCATTGATCGCCTCCCTGCCCCATTCATAGCTTCCCGAAGAGGTCTGGCAGCTTTCATCCTCCCGACGTTTTTTCATATAATAAGCATGGCGCGCCTCGGAACTGCAGGACGCGTCCGAAAAAGACTCCTCCGGATCAAAAGTGCCCTGTGTGAGCAGACGATCCTTCCCATTGCCTCCGAACACTTTAAAATCACACAGCACCCGCGCCGCCCAGGACGGCACGCCGCCCAGATTTACTCCCAACATCGGTGCATTCAGAACCGCTTTGGCAAAATCCTCAGGGTACTGCTCCAGATAAAATGCGCCGATACAGCCGCCCATGGAATGTGCGTACAGATACAGCGGCAGATCTTTTGCCATCGGCTTCACCACTGTTTTGACGAACCGGTGCAGATCTTTTACATATCGGGAAAACAATCCAATGTGTACAATTGTGTGATCTTCCACTTCACGCATGGATTTTCCATGCCCTCTGTGATCCATAATCGCCACCTGATATCCCTGCAGATAAAAATAGTAAATCAATTCATGATATTTCAGGCAGGACTCTGTAAAGCCATAGCTGATCACGATCGTCCCTTTTTGTGTCTCCTGCGGATACAGTTCATAATACAGACCGCCCGTCTTAGCTGTTTTTCTCTGAGCCACGCCGTCTTCTGGTGCGTTCTCAGGCTTTTGCGATGTGCTGTCTGCCGATGCCGCATCACGCTCCTGCGATTCACCGCCTTCGGGCGCGACCTCCATCCACCCGCAAATCTGAACCTGTTTCAGAAACGGCTCTACCTGGCTGTCCATTTCCTGTTCCAGATTTTCTTCTGCGATACACTGCATTCTGCAGGAATTATTTTCCTTTAAAACCGTTTTTTTCATTCGTATTCTCCATATAAAATATAAAAAGAATGTGCCTTAGTATATTTTTGCGCCGAGGCGCAGCTGCTTCGGCAACCATCTACCCTTGCGTCGAGTGTGCATCCTCGCGGAGCGTTTTTTATTGTATAACATTGTATAGAAACGAACTTTCTTATGCAACAATAGAATGCACGCTCTGCGAGCATTCTATTGTCATGAACAAATAAAAAACCTGCTGACACGAAATCAGCAGGTATCGAATCTTTGTGGGGGGATGGCAGGACATCCTCCTTGCGGAAAACATCCTGCCTGATTTTGTGGGTTGATAACTTCTCAACTTGATCATATTGTATCGCACCACTGTATCTTTTGTCAACTACTTTTTCAAAATATACCTTGCAGTTCACTCGTACCTTTTTGTAAGCAGATTTTCATGCGAGCATGAAATCTGCCCCCAAACGGTACGAGTGAACTGTAACAATAGAATATTTTCCCCAAAAAAGATACATACTGATCCCAAAAGCTTTCCTATTGCTTTTTGAATCCAACAATGAAAAGGAGGTTTTTGTCATGTATCCTGTAATTCCAGAATCAGACCGTCCTTCTGACCTTGCGGATGACTGCATCCTCTCTCCCGACGGCGTCAATCCGGTTTCCAAAAATGACGAAGTGCCGTCTGAAAAAGATCTGTTCGACGACAAGATCGCAGTATATCCTGTTCCGGGTGCGACCCTTCCGTTTTATTTTCCGGGTTATCCCAACCAGCCGCTGTAGGACGTTCTTACAGCTCCCGCGCAGCGTCTGCAACACTGCGGACACCAACTAATCGGATGCCGGAAATTTTCGGCATTTTTTCGAGACAGACCTGGGGGAGGATACAGGTTGTGAAACCAAGCTTCTGCGCCTCCCTCACTCTCTGCTCCGCCATCGAAACGGCGCGTACTTCCCCGCTCAGTCCCACTTCCCCGAAAGCGACAACGCCCTCCGGGACGGGGCTGTTTTTGAAGCTCGACATGATCGCCATCACGATTCCAAGATCGATGGCAGGCTCTGTAATCCGGATGCCGCCCGCCAGATTGACGTAAGCATCACACCCTCCGATCTGCATGCCAAGCCGTTTTTCCAATACCGCCATCAGCAGATTAACGCGGTTAAAATCCGTTCCGGTGGTCTGACGACGTGGAATGCCAAAATTGCTGTGGCAGACGAGCGCCTGAATCTCCGTGAGCATCGGACGGGTCCCCTCCATTGAGCAGGACACGACTGAGCCGCTCGCGCCGGCGGGTCTGCCATTTAACATGAATTCCGACGGATTTAACACCTCCGTCAGTCCTTCTTGGCGCATCTCGAACACACCGATCTCATCGGTTGAACCGAAACGGTTCTTGACGCCCCGGAGGATTCGATAAGATGCATGTCGGTCGCCCTCAAAATACAACACCGTATCCACCATATGCTCTAACATTCTCGGGCCAGCCACATTTCCTTCCTTCGTCACATGACCAACAATAAAAATCGTAATATTTTGACTTTTTGCCAGCTGCAAAAGTATCGAGCCCTTTTGCCAGCCGCAGCAAAACACCAGTCGATTCGCGCACCTGCGACACGCTGCCGGGCGCCGCGCTGACCGCTTCATTGTACATCGTCTGGATGGAGTCGATGATGACGATCTGAGGCTTTTTCTGCTGGATTACCTCCTCAATCCGATTCAGGTTCGTCTCACAGAACAGCTCCAGCGTGTCCGAAAAATCGCCGATCCGCATCGCACGCATTTTGATCTGGCGTAAGGATTCCTCGCCTGATACATACAAAATGTGCTGCTTTTTTAACGAAAGGTTCCTGCACATCTGCAAAAGAAGCGTCGATTTGCCGATACCCGGGTCGCCGCCGACCAGCGTCAGCGAGCCGGTAACGATTCCGCCGCCCAATACCCGGTCGAGCTCTCCCATCCCGGTTTCCGTGCGTCTTTCCTCTTCCATCGAAATTTCATTCAGCACCGCCGGAGCGCTCTGCACCCCGGACAGCACCTGCTTTTTCTCTTTTCCGCCTGCGGTCACGGAAACCGGTTCCTCTACGAGGGAGTTCCACGCCTTACAGCCCGGACACTGCCCCAGCCATTTTGCCGTTTCATAGCCGCATTCCTGACAGAAAAATCTGGTTTTTATTTTGGTTGCCATTTATTTTGAAATTTCTACCTTTACTTCTCCGATTCCGGCAAGCTCCACGCTCACATTCAGCTTTCCGCCCAGGTTCGTGCGCATTCTGCCCGCATCCTCACCGTTGATTTTCACATCATATTCCGTATCTTCCTCCAGACCGAGTGTGATCTGCGCGTCCTCTGTGCCCTCTACCGTGAAGCTGACGCCATTTTCGCTCTCCGCAAAATGCTCTACGCTCGTGCCGGGCACGGATTCATAAACAAACATGCCGTTTCTCTCCAGCTTGGTAATCTCTTTAAAAGTCTTTACCTTGTACTCATCGCCGCCGGCCTCAAAGCCCTCCTTCTTGCTCTTTTCCTGCAGAAGATGATTGCCGAAGCTGATCTTTCCGTCTGCTTCTGTTCTGATGAGTTCTGCTACTGCTGCCATTCTTTTGTCCTCCTGTCCGCCTTTGCGGCGGTTTGCTGTTTATTTGTTTTTGACGCTGAAAACAACTTTATCCTCGCGGAAGCCTGCACTCACATGATCGCCGGATTTTACCCGTCCCGACAGAATTTCTTCCGCAAGTGCGTCCTCGATCAGCGTCTGAATTGCTCTCTTTAACGGTCTTGCACCCATTTTCAGGTTGCTGTATTTTTCTACGATATGCTCTTTCAGAGATGGTGTCAGTGTCAGGCTGATATCCAGCTGCGTCCGGCAGCGCGTAATCAGGCTCTGCGCCAGCAGATTGATAATTCGCTTCATATCGTCTTTTGTCAGCTGATGGAATACGATCGTTTCATCAATCCGGTTTAAAAATTCCGGTTTGAACAGGCGTTTTACCTCTTCCATCACGCCGGCTTTCATCTTTTCGTAAGTCTTTTGCGCATCTTCTTTTGCCGCAAAGCCGAGATTTTTTGGCTCCACAATCCGCTGTGCACCGGCGTTGGACGTCATGATGATGACGGTATTTTTGAAGCTGACCTTCCTGCCCCTGGAATCCGTGATATGCCCATCGTCCAGCACCTGTAGCAAAATATTGAAAACATCCGGGTGCGCTTTTTCGATTTCGTCGAATAAAACCACCGAATACGGATTTCTGCGAACCTTTTCAGAAAGCTGTCCGCCCTCGTCAAAGCCGACATAGCCCGGAGGCGAGCCGATCATTTTCGAAACAGAGTGCCCTTCCATATATTCCGACATGTCCACGCGGATCAGCGCGTTTTCTGAACCAAACATCGCTTCTGCCAGCGCCTTGGAAAGCTCCGTCTTTCCGACACCGGTGGGGCCGAGGAACAAAAACGAACCGATCGGTCGTCTCGGATCCTGCAGTCCGACTCTGCCGCGGCGCATCGCCCGCGCAACGCTCGATACGGCTTCTTCCTGTCCGATCACGCGCTTATGCAGAATAGATTCCAGCTTTAACAGCCGTTCGCTCTCTTTTTCGGTCAGGCGGCTCACCGGAACCTTTGTCCAAGTGGAAATGACCTTTGCGATATCCTCTGCTGTCACCTCTGGCTGCCCCTTTTTGCGGCTCTTTTCCTGTCGTTTCTGGTGCTTTTCGTAACGGGTGAGCGCCTCCTTTAGCTTTTGCTTTAGTCTGGAGGCCTCCTCCAAATCCTGATGGCGGATTGCCTGCTCCAGCTTTTCGTCCAGCGTTTTGATTTCCTTTGCCTGGTCTGTTGCCTCGTCAGTCGTCTGCATCCGCTGCAGGCGCACCGCAGCAGCCGCCTCGTCCATCACGTCGATCGCCTTGTCCGGGAGCTTCCGGTCGTTGATATAGCGATTGGAAAGATGTACTGCGGCCTCGAGGGCTTCCGGCAGAATCTTTACTTTATGATGCTCTTCATATCTGGAAACGATTCCCTGTAAAATGCCGATCGCCTCTTTTTCCGTTGGTTCTTCGACCGTAACCGGCTGAAAACGGCGTTCCAGGGCAGCATCTTTTTCGATATATTTGCGGTATTCTTCCAGCGTTGTCGCGCCGATCAGCTGAATCTCGCCGCGCGCAAGGGACGGCTTTAAAATGTTGGAAGCATCGATCGCCCCCTCTGCGCCGCCTGCACCGATCAGTGTATGCAGCTCATCCAAAAACAGTAAAATATTTCCGTCGTCTGTTACCTCACGGATGACCTTACGAATTCGCTCCTCAAATTCGCCGCGGTATTTGCTTCCCGCGATCATCCCGGACAGATCCAGCATCAGAACCCGTTTATCCTTTACCGTATCCGGCACGCTGCCCTCCGTAATCCGAAGCGCAAGTCCCTCGACGATCGCCGTTTTGCCGACACCGGGTTCTCCTACCAGGCACGGATTGTTCTTCGTCCTGCGGCTTAAAATCTGAATCACGCGCCCAATCTCCTGATCGCGCCCGACAACCGGATCGAGCTTTCCCTGTGCAGCCAGCTTCGTCAGATCCCGGCTGTAAAGCTCCAGCGTCCCGGTCTGGCTCTTTTTTTGCCTGCGTCCCAGTTCTTCGCGGTACGCCGTAGGGTCCAGTCCTGCTGCCAGGAGCGTATCCCGCATGATTTTCTGCAGCGGCAGCGACAGCGTCTGCAGCACCCGCACTGCAACATTATCCCCATCTCCTAAAAGCGCTAACAAAATGTGCTCCGTTCCGGTCAGCGCGCTGCCTGCCTTTTCCGCCTGTCTGTGGCTTTCCTCCAGAACTTCCTCTGCCCGGGGGGAATAACCGTCCCGCTCTATGACCGGATTGGGCGTCTCCGGAGCCAGCAGATCCTGAATCATTTCCCGGATCGCCTCTTCTTTTGCCCCGTTTTCCGTCAGAACTCTTGATGCCACGCCGGTTCCTTCTTTGATCAGGCCCAGCAGGATATGCTCTGTTCCAACATAATTCTGATGCAGGCTTTTTGCCGCCCGCCCCGCCAAAAGCAGGGCAGTTTTTGCCTTATCCGTAAACTGTGACTGCATCTGTTATAGTCCTCCATACTCTTCATAAATCTCATCTATCAAAGCATGTACTTCCTCGCGGGAAATATTCCGACAACTTGCCCGTGCCAGAATGACCCGCAGCGACTCCCGCATCTGCTCCAGATCACTGATTCGATCCGCATCAATCGCAATCACTGCGCCGCGGCGTCTGTCCACCTTGACGAAGCCCTCCTGCTTGAGCACGGTATATGCCTTATTCACTGTATGCATGTTAATCCCAATGGATTCTGCAAGCTGCCGCACGCTCGGGAGGGACTCTCCCTCCTTGAGCCTGTTTGTCGCAATCCCAACAATGATCTGATTGCGCAGCTGTATATATAGCGCTTCTTCGCTGTTAAAATCTACTTCCAGAATCATGCTGATCTCCCATCCATTTCATCTTTAAAGTGTTATAGAAACACTATAACAAGAATTCTGAAAATAGTCAACAATAGCATGCACGCGCTGCGAGCATGCTATTGTCATGAATAAAACAAAACACCCGGCACTGCTGTTTCCTATGCTCCCGCCAGACAGCGGGCAGTTTGCAGCAAAAGCCGGATGTTTTTTATGGATTCACGGCAATAGAATGTTCGCAGAACGTGCTTCTATTGTTTTCTGAATGCTTGTTTTTTGGAAGATTTATTTCAGGTCAAGGAATTCAAATTCAAGATCGTCATCATCCAGGAAATTCCTGGACTGCCAATCTTTGGATTTGCCCTTTTTGCGGCGCGGACGTTCTTCTTCCTCGTCCTCATCCTCATCGTCGTCTTCGTCATCTTCGTCGTCGTCTTCGTCATCATCATAATCGTCATAGTCTTCATACGTGCTTCTGACTTTGATGATCAGGATTGTTACAACGATAATCAGAACTACGATTACAAACGCCATCAGAATAACGACAAAGCGCATGCTCTTTGCGGTCTGGTCAATGGTTGCCTGATTGTTCTTGTTAGTCTCCTCTGCATTCAGCAGGTCACTGACCTGATATCTGGTTCCCATAGTATTATCATGCAGATACCATGCACTGCTGCCGCTTCCGTCATCCTCAAAGGCGACGGAATAATCTGCAGAGTTGTCTACGATCGGCTCTTCCTCCGGTTCTTCCGTCTCCTGACTTTCGTCAACAGCCGGCTCTGCTGTCGCCTCCGACACATGTGCCTCTACCAGATCAGAACGGATATATCCGCTTACATTATCAAATGTTACTGCATACCAGGTCTTGCCGTCGCTGCCCTGTGTCTCGCCGGTAACGGTCAGCTCCTGTCCGCTGGTTGCCTTGCCTGCAAGGCTTGCGCTGGTGGAAGCTTCGCTTCTGATATTAACGCTGGAAGAGGTTACGGTTGCGCTGGTAACGGTTCCTGCGGCAGCTGTCCCTGCTGCGTTATCCTCTGCAGCTGCATCAGCGTTTCCGTCCTCTGCAGCATTGGTGTCGGTTGTTGTGGTCGTTGTCGTTCCGCTCGGGGAAGAGGTCAGCGGCACAGCGCCGACTTCCATTGTGGATGTAAATAAAAATACCGCAGCAAGTGCACATCCCAGCACAGTGCTGAACTTGGTCGTCCATTTCATCATTCTAATTTACGTACCTTTCTGATTCCGATCCGCAAAGGTCTCTGCGGTTCTTTTCTCTTTTCCAAACTCCTCAGCCAGGCTTCCGATTTCGCCTGTCGCCAGTGCTCTATCGGTATATTATGCTTCGTCGATCGCTTTACCGATATCGTGTCTCATATATTTGTTGGCAAAATTGACCCATTCGGTCGCTGCATACGCTTTTGCGCGCGCTTCCTTTAAGGTAGGCGCCTTCGCCGTGATACCCAGCACACGTCCACCGTTGGTCAGGATCGTCTTTCCGTCTTCTGCAAACCTGGTTCCTGCATGGAAACAGAACACATCGTCTTTTCCGTCAAAGGCTTCCAGGCCGGAAATCGGGAGTCCCTTGTCGTATTTTAACGGATAACCATCCGATGCCAGCACAACACAAACTGTCGCATTGTCTTCAAACTCCAACTTGAGCTGATCGAGCGTACCGTCGATACATGCCTCGCAAACGTCCAGAATGTCGTTTTTCATACGCGGCAGCACAACCTGCGCTTCCGGATCACCGAAGCGGACATTATATTCCAGCACTTTCGGACCGTCAGGTGTCAGCATCAGGCCGAAGAAAATTACACCCTGAAAGGTGCGTCCTTCCGCAGACATTGCATCGACGGTAGCCTGATAGATATATTTTTTACAGAACGCATCAACCTCTTTTGTATAGAACGGAGACGGAGAAAAATTGCCCATGCCGCCAGTGTTCAAGCCCTGATCGCCGTCCTTTGCGCGCTTGTGATCCTGCGCTGAGGACATGATCTTGATCGTCTTGCCGTCCACATAGGAAAGCACCGATACCTCGCGTCCGGTCATGAACTCCTCCACAACCATCGTATTTCCCGCGGAGCCGAACTTCTTGTCCTCCATGATCTCCTTGACACCCGCCTTTGCCTCCTCGAGCGTATTGCAGATCAAAACACCCTTTCCGAGCGCCAGTCCGTCCGCCTTCAATACGATCGGCATCTTCGCCGTCTCCAGATAAGCAAGCGCATCCTCTGCAGATGTGAAATTCTCATAGGCAGCCGTCGGAATGTGATATTTTTTCATCAGATCCTTGGAAAATGCCTTCGAGCCCTCAAGGATCGCCGCATTCTTCCGCGGTCCGAACACCTTTAAGCCCTCCGCCTCAAACACATCCACAATTCCGCCAACGAGCGGATCATCCATGCCGACAATTGTAAAATCAACTGCATGCTCCTTCGCGAACGCCACCAGTTTGTCGAACTCCATCGCTCCGATCGCAACACACTCTGCAAGCGATGCAATTCCCGCGTTTCCCGGCGCACAGTAGATCTTATCCACGCGCGGGCTCTTTGCCACACTCGTCACGATCGCATGCTCACGTCCGCCGCTTCCAACTACCAATACCTTCATATCCGCTTCCTCCTGCACTCTGTAACTCATACGCTTATTTCTCAACTGTCACATGTCCGTTTGCAACAGACACTCTGCCGTTTGCAATCAGATCGATCGCCTGCGGAAGAATGATCCACTCTGCCTGCTCCATCACACGGCGCTGTAAAATCTCCGGGGTATCTCCCTCTTCGACCGCCACCGGCTTCTGCAAAATGATCGGTCCTGTATCCGTTCCCTCATCCACAAAATGAACCGTTGCACCCGTAACTTTCACGCCGCGCGCAAGCGCTCCCTCATGTACTTTCAAGCCGTAAAAGCCTTTGCCGCAGAAAGACGGGATCAGGGACGGATGGACATTAATCATCCGATTCCGGTACCTCGCAATCATAACTTCCGGAATTACCACAAGAAATCCTGCCAGAACAATCAAGTCCGGATTCATCGCCTCCACAGCTTCCATGAATTTTTCATTAAACTTCTCTCTCGTCTCATAGTCTTTCGGAGAAATACACTGAGCGGCAATTCCATGATTTTTTGCCCGCTCCATAGCATAAGCGTTCCTATTATTGCTGATTACACCGACAATTTTCGTATTGGTAATCGAGCCTACCTCCACAGCATCTATAATTGCCTGAAGATTCGTTCCGCCGCCGGATACGAGTACAACTACATTTAGCATAATGTAACTCCTTTTTCTCCTGCTTCTACACGTCCAACTACATAGGCCTCTTCACCTGCTGCCCGGATCGCTTCTATTGCCTTGTCCACATCTTCCGGTTCTAAAGCAAGAATCATACCAAGACCCATATTAAAAGTATTGTACATCATCTCTTCTGCAATGTCGCCTTCCTTCGCCAGAAGCTTAAAGATTGCAGGAACTTCATAGCTGTTCTTCTCCACAACAGCCCTGACGCCTTCCGGAAGCATTCTCGGAATGTTCTCATAGAAGCCGCCGCCTGTAATATGGCTGCATCCCTTTACCTTTACACCGCTGTTTTTAATGCTTTTTAAGGCTTTCACGTAAATCTTGGTCGGCGCAATCAACGCTTCTCCCAGCGTTTTACCCAGTTCATCATAATATGTATCCAGAGATTCCTTCGTCATCTCAAACACCTTGCGCACCAGAGAAAATCCGTTGCTGTGGACTCCACTGGAAGCCATGCCCACCAGAACGTCCCCCGGTTTGATATTCTCTCCACTGATAATATCCTTTTTATCAACCACACCTACGGCAAATCCCGCAAGGTCATATTCATCTACCGGCATAAGTCCCGGATGTTCTGCAGTCTCTCCGCCTACCAGAGCGCATTCTGACTGTTTACACCCCTCAGCTACACCACTTACAATCGTCGCGATTTTTTCAGGATAGTTCTTACCACATGCGATGTAATCCAGGAAGAATAAGGGTTCTCCGCCAGAGCACGCAATATCATTTACACACATGGCAACAGCATCAATACCTATGGTATCGTGCTTGTCCATAACAAACGCAAGCTTTACCTTGGTTCCGCATCCATCAGTTCCTGATAACAGAACAGGCTCATCCATCTGTTTAATGCCGCTTAAGTCAAAAGCTCCTG
>OLNN01002467.1_pt1 | contig 13025 bp, 9 predicted proteins | sample 1672141 | NCBI WGS metagenome assembly OLNN01 (sample SAMEA3136652, study PRJEB25190) | human gut metagenome | biome: human gut; feature: human-associated habitat; material: faeces | place: Austria | collected 2013 | reverse complement strand
ATAAAAAACCCGGAAGCCTTTCTTTTGATTAAGATAAAAGGTTCCCGGGTTTTTCTGCTGTCAGGGAAGAATGCGGGATAAGACGGAAAATACGGTTTTGGGAAAGCTGGCGGATTTCAGATTAGGTATGACAGGTATTATGAGTAATTTAATGAATTAAAGCAATAAAGCAAAAGAATAAAAAATAAAAGCGCGAGACGGGACTCGAACCCGCGGCCTCGACCTTGGCAAGGTCGCGCTCCACCAACTGAGCCACTCGCGCATTTCTTATTGTTTTGTGCTCTTGCTGAACACAAGACATAATATACAGGATAACCCTCTTTCTGTCAATCATTTTTACGCAAAAAAATAAAGTTCGAAATTATACTGTATTTTCAGAAAATTCATTCAATTATCCACTCAAAGTATACGCTCGAACAAACCGCCCCGGAACCTTCCGCTTTAAACATCCGGATCCGGGGCAATTCTCTATCACTATAAAACTTCTTTTATTATCTTTTTTGCATCTCCGACAAAAGAAATATGTTTTTATTCTACCGTTACAGATTTTGCAAGGTTTCTCGGCTTATCCACATCAAGGCCTTTTGCAACACTGACATAATATCCCAACAGCTGCAGCGGAATAATCGCCAGACTGGTGGCAAAATGCGGATCTGTCTTCGGTACATAAACGGAAAAGTCTGCGTTATCCTCAATACTGTAATTTCCGTATGTGGTCAGTCCCATCAGATATGCACCACGGCTCTTCACTTCTACCATATTGCTGACCGTCTTTTCATACAAATTGCTCTGGGTCAGGATACCAACTACCAGTGTATTATCCTCTATCAGGCTGATGGTTCCGTGTTTTAACTCTCCGGCTGCATAAGCCTCGGAATGAATGTAACTGATTTCTTTCATTTTCAGACTGCCTTCCAGACTGATGGCGTAATCCAGTCCACGTCCAAGGAAGAACATGTCTTTTGCATTTGCATATTTACTTGCAAACCACTGAATCCGCTCTTTGTCATCCAGGATTTTCTGGATTTTTTTCGGAAGTGTCTGCAGTTCTGCGATCATTTTTTCACAGTCTTCATCACTGAGCAGCCCTCTGATCAGTGCAGTACGCATTGCTACCAGATACATAGCCACCAGCTGTGTACTGTATGCTTTTGTAGTGGCAACGGAAATCTCCGGACCAGCATATGTATACAGTGTATAATCGCTCTCACGGGCAATGCTTGAACCAACGACATTGACAATGCCCAGAACTGCTGCTCCTTTTTCCTTTGCCAGACGCAAGGCTGCCAGACTGTCTGCTGTCTCTCCGGACTGACTGATAATAATGACAAGGGCTCCGTCCTCTAAAATCGGATTCCGGTAGCGGAACTCGGATGCCACATCTACTTCTACCGGAATTCTTGCCATTCCCTCGAAAATATACTTACTGGTAAATCCGGTATGATAAGCAGAACCGCAGGCAACAATGTGAATTCTGCTGATATTTCTGATTTCTTCGTCACTCATTCCAAGCTCATCAATGACAATTCTGCCATCCTTGATACGCGGACTGATGGTATCTCTTATGGTCTTTGGCTGTTCATTCATTTCTTTTAACATGAAATGCTCATAGCCGCCTTTTTCTGCTGCATGAATATCCCACTCGATATGTTTGCATTCTTTTTCGATAGATTCCCCGTCTACATTAAAGAATTCTATTTTTTCCTCGGAGAGGCGGGCAATTTCTTCATTTTCAATAAAATATACATCTCTGGTATATTTTAAAATTGCCGGGACATCAGATGCAATCAGATTCTCCCCCTCACCTCTTCCTACAATCAGAGGACTGTCCTTACGGACTGCATAGATAACATCCGGATTCTCTGCAAAGATAATTCCCAGTGCATAAGAACCTTCCACACGATGCATGACCTTGGTAATGGTCTCCAATGGATTCCCGGTATAGTAATAATCCAGCAGCTGGGCCACAACCTCAGTGTCCGTGTCTGACTGGAACTTATAGCCTTTTTCTAATAACTTTTTCTTTAATTTCATATAGTTTTCAATGATACCATTGTGTACCACAGCAATCGTACCGGCTTCATTGAAATGTGGATGCGCATTGATATCACTCGGTGCACCATGGGTTGCCCAGCGTGTGTGACCGATTCCAACCGTTCCCGGCAAGGTAGCACCCTCATGGGTCAGCTCAGATAATACCTTTAATCTTCCGGTCGCCTTAGCCATGTTAATCTTCTTCCCATCAAAGATTGCCATACCTGCCGAATCATAACCACGGTACTCCAGTTTTGAAAGTCCATCCAACAAAATTGGTGCAGCCTGTTTCTTCCCTATATATCCAACAATTCCGCACATAATTCTTCCTCCTGCTTTTCTTTTACATTCTATTCCAATTGCTGTTGTTTCATCCTATCTTTTATAGAACTGTCTTTATCGTCCTTTTGACATTATATAAGAAAAAACGGGGATTATCCAGTCCCTTTTTGAAATCTATATCAGCGCATGAACATAATAAAAACTTGCTGCAGATATCAATATGAAAAACATATAAATTCCACCGTATAACATACGATTTACTTTTTGTGGTATCTTTTCAAGTACCAAAGTCAGTCCTGTCGTGACAAAATAAAGAAACGGAATCAGCATCGGCATCAGATACCGCCCCTGTGGCTGATAGTCACTATAAAAAGAATAATAAATACTCAATCCGCATGGAATTACCATGCATATCAGAAATGTGATATGCAGCAGTCTGTCTGACGAAAATATTTTTCTTTTCCACCCGCCTGCCAGATAGCCAATGATTCCAGCAAGAAAAAGTATTCCAATCCCCAGATAGCCCCTGCCCATCAGATTCCAGTCGCAGGTCCTTAATATTCCAATAAAGCTGATCAGTGATGTTCTCAGCCAGCCGGAAGTAAATAACATCTGGTGCCATGACCAGCCCTGATGATATGGCGTCGGCCGTTCTGACGGACGGAATCCCGGCTGTGCATACATTTCCCCATATTTATCCGTTGTTCGAAGTCCAAGGAAATCACCATCATATAATATTGCACTCCGGATAAACCACCAGCCAGCTAAAAGTATTGCTACAATAGCAATTACTGCTGCCATCCTGAACATCCGATGCATGTCAGTTCTTTTTCCTTCCCCTTCTATTTGCCTTTCCTTCCAGTAGGAAATAAAGAAAAACGGTATACTCATCAAAAGATAACCGTAGGCATTATAATAAGATAATGCACATAACCCTATTCCAGTTCCTAATAGGATACAGCTTTTCCAGTCCCAGTGTCTGTCCCTGCCCCTAAGCCAGGCATAAATAATCCATGCAATTGTAAATAATGCAAAGGAATCATTATTCAGATAACTTCCAAGATACATTACCTGGGGCAGCAGGGTTCCAGACATTACGAACAAAAATCTGCTTCTATTGGTTTGAAATAAGTACTCTCCTATCTGAAACATCAAATATGCCATTCCGGTTATGGAAAGTACACTGGTGAATCTGACTGCCACATACAGCCAATATACATTTGTGGTAAATAAAAAAGCTATTTTCAAAAAAACTCCGCTTATCATATATGACAGAATCGGAGTAAATCCATATGATATTCCCCAGATTGGATTTCTTAGCGCCGGGTCCGTTCCATCAGGAAGCTTTCCATGGGACGCTATATAATTACAGATATCATATTTCATTGCTTCATCCGGCCCGCTTCCGGAAGTAGTTGCCATACTCCAAATTGTCAATGCCAGAAATAAACATATTAAATACCCTCTTTTCAGAGTCTGATTTGTCTTTTCCATTCTCGTTTCCTTTTCATTATTAATTTCTTCCTCATGATGAATCGTTGGTATTATACTCCTGAAAACTTATCCAGACAACTAAGTGTTCTCTTACTATTTTCTTAAGACTTTCTTTACCCTATTGATTTTACAAAAACATACGTTATCATAATAAAGAATCAAGAAGTAATACTTTATGAAAGGAGCCAATGTTATGAAACTATCCATTGTAATACCAGTGTATTTTAACCATGATAACCTTCTTCCACTTTACAATGATCTGCGGGAAAAGGTTTTATGTAAACTGGATTGTGACTATGAAATTCTCATGGTTGATGATGGTTCCAAAGATAAATCCTATGATGTCATCTGCGAGCTTGCCCGCCTGGATACACATATTATCCCATTAAAATTATCCCGTAATTTTGGTGAACATGCTGCCATTCTTGCAGGACTCTCCCGTTGCAGTGGCGATTGTGCTGTCCGCAAAGCTGCAGACTTACAGGAACCATCCGAATTAATCTTAAGTATGTTAGAAAAATACAGGGATGGTAATAAGGTAGTACTTGCTACCCGTGCTGACCGTGAGGAACCTCTTACACAGAAAGCTGTTTCTTCCCTTTATGCCTATATTATGAAGGAGGTTGCACTTCCCACCATGCCCAAAGGTGGATTTGACAGTTTTCTGATTGACCGCCAAATCATTGACCTGCTGGTCGCAATGAAGGAAAAAAATACCTCTCTTATGGGACAGGTCCTGTGGAGTGGCTTTCAGACTGCAACTGTTCCTTATATCCGGAAAAAAAGAACCATCGGACATTCCCGATGGACTCTTCACAAAAAAATAAAACTTGCCACGGATTCCCTGATAGGATTCTCCAGCTTTCCGATTACCATGGTCACTGCAGCCGGTGCCGGAGTATTTCTCTTTGCACTCATTCTGTTCTTTATTACAATTTACCGGAAAATGACCGGAATTATAACTGCAGAAGGCTATACCTCATTATTAATCGTACTTTTAATGGGTATGGGAATTATTATGCTTTCCATCGGTATTATTGGTTCCTACATCTGGCGTATTTATGATGCCACCAGAAACCGTCCACCATTCATTATTGATGAACCGATGACACCAAAGACCTCCATGGCAGACACACAAACTGCCTTACCTAAAACTGAAAATAAATAAACGGACTGCCCTTCACATAAGCCAGACCAAGGATAAGGCCTATCTCAACAAAGAAAATCACAAGAGACCAGAAATGATTTAAATCCATAACCGGATAAAAACCATTGACGGTCTTTTCTTTTTTCTTTGCTGCCCTGAGATATGCAGCCACTGTTGCAATGCAAAGAATAATAATTGCTGCAATGGCAAAACTGTACGGATGTGTAATGCCCGCCTGGAAGCCAAATAACTGTTTTAATACCAGCCATGCCTTCGGCACATTTTCTGCCCGGAAGAATATCCAGCAGATGCAGACAAAAATGTCCGTTCCGAGGATGGATAAGGTATCCACCAGAACATTTTTCTTTCTCTCCTGCCCTTTCTGATACCCAGCCAGTTTCCGGAAGCCCTTATGGATACAAAGAGCCAGTCCATGGAGACCACCCCACAATACAAAGCTCCATTCTGCACCGTGCCAGAGTCCCCCTAAAAGCATCGTTATCATCAGGTTTACATAAGTACGAATACGTCCCTTGCGGTTACCACCCAGCGGAATATAAAGATACTGCATCAGCCAGCTTGAAAGGCTGATATGCCACCGTTTCCAGAACTCACTGACATTATGGGATATATATGGAAGGTTAAAGTTCACCGGTAATTCATAGCCCATACATTTTGCACAGCCGATTGCCATATCCGAATAACCGGAAAAATCCATATAAATCTGAATGGCATAGGCTGCTACTGCCAGCGCAACCGTTCCGGAACCAAATATCTGCGGACTACGATATACTTCATCCACAAATACAGAAATATTGTCCGCCAGTACCACTTTCTTAAACATACCAAATACAAATATCTGTATTCCACTTTCCAGTCCCGCAAGTGTAACCTTCCGGTTCTCCTTAAGCTGTGGCAGAAACTCCGATGCTTTTACAATCGGTCCCGCTACAAGCTGTGGGAAAAAACTTAAGTACAACGCAAACTGCAAAAAGCTTTTTTCTTTTTCTATCTTCCCGGTATAGACATCAATGGTATAGCTCAATGCCTGAAAGGTATAAAAGGAAATTCCTACCGGAAGAATCAGATTCAGCACTTCCGGTGTCAGATGAAACACATCACAAAAGGAAGTCACAAAGAAATCATAATATTTAAAAATTCCAAGGACCGCCAAAGGCGTGCCTACTCCAATCAGAAGAGAAATCCGGCTCTGCCGCAGATGCTTTTCATCTTTTTTTACCGCGGTAAAAAAGGAAATCCATGTAATTCCCATTAAAAGCAGGCAAAGCCGCATATTCCACCAGCCATAAAAAACATAACTGGCTATCAGAAGGATTCCCTGGCATATGATGCGGCGCTTTATTTCCGCAAAAGGCAGCACCCTCTGTACAAGAAGTAAAAGAAGAAGCACTACAAGAAAAAACAGTAAAAAGCTTACACTTGCAAAACTCATCTCTGCTCCTCCTCTCCGATTGCATCATAAATGCACTGTGCCAGAAGCTCATGTCCATATGCATTAAGATGCCCATAGCCAACTGTTGTATTATCAAATCCACTGGCTACGATATGCTCTTTCACATAGGCTTCCTCTACGGAATCTGTCATGTCCGCAAAAATAATATTATATTTTCCACATAATTCTGCAAAAGTATCTCTGGTGTCCACACTTGCAGAGCATTCATAACTACCATCCTCTGTCAATGTCATATCCGGAATATAATAAATCACCGCCTGAACATCTGCTTCTTCCGCTGTCCTGCTGATATAGGCAAGCAGTTCCTCCGTGGCCGCATAGGTGTCATCACCAAATACATCATATCCGGCATTTTCCGTAATCGTTACATCTGCTTCGCCATTGTTCTGGCTCTGCAGATTCTTATACTGCTGATACAGCAGCTTGATATAAGGATTCTTTTCTAATACTTCCAGTGCCGGTATTCCGCTTCCCGCTGTCAGCTCAGGCATTTCATGGTTCAATGCCTGCGCAGCTTCTACCGGATTCATTGCCAGTGTTCCGGTCTCTAACGCAACATATTCAGCAGGCCGATAAACCTTAAGGGCATTTTCCAAATTACTGATATTACGGTAAATGGTATGGGCTGACATTCCCACGTTGTATACATACCGGTTGCTTCCATCTTCGGCGTATTTCTCATTTAGCAAATAAGATACACAATCATCCTCGTTGACATACAGTCCTTCCGTCTGGGAAGAACCCATCATTAAAATAGCAGTCTTTCTTCCATCCGCCGGATAACTGTTGTTATAACCACTGTCATCGGTAGTTCCCATGGCAAAACCTTCCGTTCCTCTAGCCCAGAACGTATCTGCCTGTCTTACATAGCTGGTCACTCCATTTCCACATGGTTCATGTACCGGAGGGTTGTAATAAAATACGCAAAAAAGCGCCAGAATTGCAAATGCTGTAATTCCAGCTCCTATTACCTTTCCGATAAAGCAGAATATTGTTTTTCCTGTTGTATTCCCTTTTTCCGATGTTCTTCCCGCCATGGAGAACCTCCTGTCATGATATAAGAAACAACTTTTCTGAATTCGTTTTCCGTCTCTTTTTCGTCTCTTCCTTATTTCCTGCGAAAGAAAAGCTGTCCTATTCCAGACAGCTTTTCCTATGAATATTTTTATTTATCTTTCTTTACTGTGTCTGGGTATCCGCCTCTGTGTCCTCTGCCGTAAACGGATTTGTATCTCTTACTGTATCCGAAGCAGTCTTTCCAGACTCATTGATTACGGATTTACTGATATTCTTTACGGTCTGTGTTGTCTCATAATCTTCTACATCAAATAAATACTGATGCAGTAAATTCACATTGGTTTCCAGATCTGTAGGAACTACTACATCGCCAAGCTTTCCTCCCATACGCTCTGTGGTAAGCTGGAATGGCCAGCCCTGTGTATCTGCCAGTTCGTAGTCTTTGATGCCTGCTGCCAGTCCCAATATTTCAGAACTGCTAAGACTTGTGGAAATATCCGGGAATAATTTATCAATCACCTTATTTAATGTAGGAAGACTGGCTGCTTTTGCCTTCTCGACTATTTTACTGATAACGGTTCTCTGACGCTCGGTACGGCCGTAGTCATCACCACCGCTGTAACGGTCACGGCAATAAGCCAATGCCTGGATTCCGTTCACTGTCTGAAGTCCAGGTCCGGAAACTGCTGTTCCATTGGTTCCCATTACCTCATTCATCTCATTGATATATATTTTCATGGTTTCTGCTTCTTTGGAACTAATATCAAGTTCAATTCCACCCAGTGCATCTACCACTTCCATAACTGCATTAAAGTCCACAGCTACATACTCTTTAATATCCAGATCAAGATTCTTATTCAATGCTGCAACTGCACCGGTCGGACCGCCTTTTGCATATGCTGCATTGAGTTTTCTTAAATTGTCATCATCATCTACTGCCAGGAAAGAATCACGATAAACCGATATCAGTCTTACTTCCTTCGTATCATTATTAATACTTGCAATCATGATACAGTCACTGTTTCCGGACTCATATTTGCCGGTACTGCGGTTATCAATACCAAATAATGCAATGTTCGTATAACCATCTAACAATTCTTGGGTTTTGGCATCAATATTAATATTCAGCTTATCTTCATCCAAATCACCGGTATTATTGAGTTTGTTTAATTTAATAATTACAAATAATGCTGCCAGAAGAATTAAGATAACCAGTACTTCCACTATAAAAAGAATCAATTTTCTCTTTCTTCTCTGGCGTCTGGTCATTTTCTTTCTTTTACGGTTTCTATTATTACTACTTGTACTCATAAGTCATCTCCATTATCTTATTTTCCTGATGTTAAACAGTTTCTATTCATTTTTTCAAAACAATTGAAACTAATATATAACAAAACACTTTTTGTGTCAATATTATCCATGATAGCTTAATATCCGTTTTAGAAAAATTAAGCGATTCTTAATCATTACACCCACGCTGTTATGGGAAAAATCGGATACATTCTTTTCATGCCTCCGGTAAAGAATCAATGGTTCCTTTAAAAATACCGTGCGGTGATATTTCAAATCACATTTCACACCAATCCACTGATCATGCATGGTAACATCCTTCGGAATCGGAAGTACTGCATCCAATACCTCTTTCCGAAATGCCATGCAGCAGCCCATATAGGTATTCTTAATAATATTTTTAATCGCACCTCTTCCACTGTGGCGGTAAACAAAAAAGGACGGCATCAGTGTCTCTTTGCATGCAGCATCTGTCACTCTGGCATCATGAACCACAACCATGGCTTTCTTCCTCCGGAATACTTCCATGACTTTCTCTACTTTATCCGGCATCCAGACATCATCCTGGTCTGCAAGAAAAATATAATCGCCCCGGCACGCCCTAAGTCCTGCTTCCACATTGGCAATAACGCCTTCACCCGGTCCTTCCATAACACGGATTCTGGCATCCTGTTCCTGATAGGACTTAAGGATTTCCCTCGTAGTATCCAGTGAACCATCATCCGATACCACCAGTTCATCTCCCAGTCCGATATTTTTAAGTATGCTGTCTATCTGTTCTCTGATATAGGTTTCTCCGTTATAGGTTACTACTAAGACCGATATCATTCTCTCTCTTCCTCTCCTGTAAGAAACAGTGTTTCATACTGCTGTACAATTGCTTCCCAGCTATACCATTTCTTCATTCTGTCCTTCGCTTTCCGGCCAAGCTCTTCCCGCTCTGCTTCATCCATAGTATCCGCCTTCTGAATCAGTGTGGTAAGATTTCCGTTTTTCTTATTCCAGTACAGTGCGGCATCTTCCCCCACTTCTTTATTAAAGCCCACATCTAAAAGCAGGTTCAGTTTTGTGGTACTGAGTGCCTCAAGAAGGGATGGATTGGTTCCTCCCACCTCATGTCCATGGAAATATCCATAAGCAAAGTAGCGGATTTCTGCCAGCAATGCAGCATCATACACGGTTCCTGCAAATTTAATCCGCTTGTCATTTAAAAAGCCGGTTTTCTCTTTTAAACTTTCATAAAAAGCATTTTCTTCCACATTTGTGATGATTACAAGATCTTTTGTGGAATCAGATGCCATAAATTCCCGAATCATTGTCTCGTAATTATTTTCCGGGACAAATCTTCCGACGATAAGATAATAATTTTCTTTTCTGATATCAAACTTCTGATACCATGCCAGTAAATCCTCTGTTGGTTCACCTGCTTTATAAGATAGTGTTCCATATGCGATAAATGTGGTCTTCGGCTGATATTTATGATATTCATCCCTGATATACTGTTCAATATTCTTTGAATCACAGACTAATAAATCTGCGTGCTTTACCATTCCCTTTTCCGAATATTTCCAGTATTTACGAATCCATTTATTCCATTTTGCCCGCATAAATTCATGTCCATCCGGGTTTACATAAAGTGTACCAGACAACCGGTGCAGCTGCCTTTTAAAGTGCCCCACAAATGGTCCGATTCTGCATGCCAGCACATAGACAACGGCATCCTCTATCTTTTCTTTTTTAATTTTCTGAATGCAGTAACGAAATGCTGCCAAATCATAATACACGGCTCTCGCTGGTCCGATATCCGGCACCTTCACCCGGAAGCATTTCGCATTATGATAAGTAAATTCTTCATTATGATCAGACATGCACGCCACATGGTACTGAATGTCTTCACTGACTGCCTGTCCGGTCAGATTCTCTACAAATGTCTCGAACCCGCCGTAAGCCGCCGGAATTCCTTTACTGCCTATAATAAATACATGTTTCATTTTCTATCCCTTATAAACTGCTGTAAGTTTTGCATCCAGCATAATCTGATATCCCGCTTTTTGCAGACGTCCGGCAAAATCTATTGCTCTCTCTAACGGTTCTTTATCCAGATCAATTCCGCCAGCCTTAAGATATGCTTCTTTCTTTATGATACACTGTTCCAGCGGAACGGCGCTGACATTCTGCGGAAGCACTGCCCGGTTGAAATATCCCTTGAAGCAGACCGGAAGTTTTTCAAAAAGGTATCCCATCTTTCCATCCGGTAATACGCCAATGCCTGCCGAAACTAACTTCCGGTGCTTTTTAAACCGGACACCTGTCAGTCCCACTTTATTTAAGCAGGCATATTGTGCCAGTTCTTTTCGTTCTCTCTCCCCAAGCAATCTGGTGCGACGGCTGTCATAAATGAAAAGATATTCCCTTGCGCTGTTTTCTACCAGTTCATTTAAAGCATCTTTTTCCTTTATTTCCGCAAGATTAATAAGCTCCGGCTCCGGAACTTCCTGTTCATAAATCACTTCATAAGAATTATGCCCCTGGGCTTCTTTAATCTCTGCCGGGATTTTCCGTCTCTGCACGTAAGCTTCCAATGCCCGCTTTCCCGCATCATAGGCATAATCCTTGGACAGGGAACTGCCTGCCGTGGAACCACTGTGTATTCTCCAATGATAAAGAATCTTTCGAATATGATAAATGGCATCCGTCTGCTCCGTCAGGCGGAGCACCAGTTCATAGTCCTGGGCACCATCATAGCAGGGATTGAAATCCCCCACCTTCTCTAACATGGTCTTCTTTACTACCAGAAAATGGCAGATATAATTATAATGCATCAGCAATTCCGGATTATAATCCGTCTTAAAATGTGGCCGGCTGTGTATCCCGGATTCTGCATCAATTTTATCTTCATCGGAATAAATCACCTGTGCATCCGGATGGGCATTTAACATCCGCACCACTTCATAAAGGGCATTGGCAGCCAGCACATCATCATGGTCCAATAATCCGATATATTCACCCATTGCCATCGCAACTGCCTCATTGGTATTCTCTGAAATCCCACCATTTTCCAACAGTCTGCGGTAACGTATTCTTGCATCTCCTTAATAATTTACTGCAAGAAAATGTTCGATTTTATCGGTAGGGCTTCCATCTGCAAGACACAGTTCCCAGTTTTCATAGGACTGTCCCAGCATTCCCTCTATCAGTTCCCGTAAGAAGCATTCCGGTGTCTCATATAATGGTACTACAACAGAAACCAGCGGCATATGTTCAAACAACGTATTCCGCTGCACCTTCCATTCTTCTTTTGTCACCATATAATTCTGCCAGTTTTTCGTATATTCATGGTCTATGGGCTCATATTTTGTTTCCATTACTTTAATCGCCAGTCCCCGGAGTCCATGCTTGCGTATCATTCCAACTGCATATGCAGCCTTTTTCGTTAATCCCATTGCTTACTTCGATCCTTTTCCTGTTACAACAACCTGAATGGTCTTAAACAAGATTTTAATATCCAATGCCAGTGACCAGTTTGTAATATAATAGGTATCCAGCTGTACCACTTCTTCAAAATCCGTAATGTCACTTCTTCCACTGACCTGCCACATTCCGGTAAGCCCCGGCTTAATTCCGAGTCTTGCCCGGTGCCTTGCCTCATATCCGGCAAATTCTTCCTCCGTTGGCGGTCTTGTGCCTACCAGACTCATATCCCCTTTTAAAATATTCCAGAACTGTGGCAGTTCATCAATGGAAAACTTCCGCATGAACCTGCCAACCGGAAATACTCTCGGATCATCTTCCATCTTAAACATCAGCCCTGACATCTCATTCTGCTCCATCAGCTCTTTTTTCTGTTCTTCTGCATTTACATTCATGGAACGGAATTTATAAAAGCGGAATTTCCTGCCATTTTTTCCCACACGAATCTGGGAAAAGAAAATCGGTCCCGGTGACTGCTTCTTAATAATCGGTGCAAAAATAATGGTAGCAATACCGGCAATCACCAATCCCACAAAACCGCCTACAATGTCCATCAGACGTTTAAAAAACAACTGACGTGGTGTTGCAATACACATACTGGAAGTTAAAACCATATAATTTCCACACTGCTCGATTACTTTATTCGGCATCAGCTTGGAAGCATGTACCAGATTAAAATGTACCGTAACGCCCATTTCCAGCAGATCATCTGCCAGTGCCTGGCTGCTGGCTATAGTATTGCCATTGATAAATACTTCATCTACCACATTATTTTTTACATATTCAAATAGTTTTTCTTCCATCTTTCGCACCTCC
>OLNN01002465.1_pt1 | contig 13030 bp, 10 predicted proteins | sample 1672141 | NCBI WGS metagenome assembly OLNN01 (sample SAMEA3136652, study PRJEB25190) | human gut metagenome | biome: human gut; feature: human-associated habitat; material: faeces | place: Austria | collected 2013 | reverse complement strand
CGCTGCTTTCACAGCGGCCGGGGGCGTGCCTTTTTATGGTGTTGTTGTAACGGGGAATGTCAAAACGGTTATTCGGCGCCCTGCAGCGCTTCGCGGCCCTGCTCGCCGGTGCGGATCTTGACGGCGTTCTCGACGTCGTAGACAAAGATCTTGCCGTCGCCGATGCTGCCGGTATACAGCGCCTTGCGCACGCCGTCAAGCACAGCGTCCACCGGGATGTCGGCCACAACGACCTCCACCTTCAGCTTGGGCAGCAGCCGGGCCTCGATGGGCAGGCCGCGGAAGGTCGCCTCGTGGCCCTTCTGCACGCCGTAGCCGAACACGTTGGTCACGGTCATGCCGGTGACGCCCAGCTCCTCCAGCGCCTTCTGCAGCTGGGCAAAGCGCGCCTGGTTGGTGACGATGCTGAGCTTGGTCAGCGCGCCGGATGCCGCGCGGTGCTCGACCGGCACGGCCTGCTGCACCGGTACGGCCGCCGGGGCGGCCGGGGCGGCGGGCAGGGCCTCCGCGCCCAGGTCCTCCACCGGCAGAGCGGGGGCAAAGTCGGGGTAAGCCAGGTTGCCGTGCTCGCCAATGTCCAGCCCGGCGAGCTCTTCCGCCCGGCTGACGCGGATGCCGACGGTGTGCTTGAGCGCCAGCCAGACAAGGCCGCTTGTCACAAAGACAAACGCGCCCACGGCCAGCACGCCCAACACCTGCACGCCCAGCAGCCCAAAGCCGCCGCCAAAGAACAGGCCGTTGCGGGTGGAAAGCGTGGTGACGCCCTCCTGCGCGAACAGGCCGACGCACAGCGTGCCGAACACGCCGCAGCACAGGTGCACGGCGGTCGCGCCGACGGGGTCGTCGACATGCAGGCGGTCAAAGAAACCGACCGCAAACACAACCAGCACACCGGCGATGGCGCCGATGAGCAGCGAGCTTTCGATGCTGACATAGGCGCAGGAGCCGGTGATGCCCACAAGGCCCGCCAAACAGCCGTTGACCGTCATGCCCAGGTCCGGCTTGCCGACGACCAGCCAGGAGGTGACGGTGGAGGTGAGCACGGCCGCGATGGCCGCGGTGTTGGTGGTGACCAGGATGTGCATGACGTCCGCCGGGTGCTGGAAGCTCATGGTGGAGCCGGGGTTGAACCCGAACCAGCCCAGCCACAGGACGAACAGGCCAATGACGGCCAGCGACATGTTGTGCCCCGGGATGGCCTGGGGCTTGCCGGTTTTATCATATTTGCCGATGCGCGGGCCCAAAATCAGCGCCCCGGCCAGAGCCGCCCAGCCGCCGACCGAGTGCACGGCGGCGTCCCCGGCGAAATCCATAAAGCCGAGATCGGCCAGCCAGCCGCCGCCCCAGATCCAGTGCCCGACGATGGGGTAGATGACCAGCGTGAGCACAAAGGAAAAGAGGATGAACGAAAGGTACTTGATGCGCTCGGCCACCGCGCCGGAGACAATGGTGGCCGCCGTGCCGCAAAAGACGAGCTGGAAAAAGAACTTGCCCCAGAACGGCACGGTGGAAGTCAGCGTATTGTCATAAAAGCTGAGGTCCGCGCCGCCCAGAACAAACAGATGCTCGGTGCCGATGAAGGGGTTGTCGCCGCCGAACATCAGCCCCCAGCCCAGCAGCATAAAGCCCAGCGAGGACACGGCAAAGACGATAAAGTTTTTGGACAGGATGTTGACGCAGTTTTTGGCGCGGGCAAAGCCCGCCTCCACCGAGGCAAAGCCCAGGTTCATAAAGAACACGAGGATCGCCGCCAACAGCACCCACAAAGTGTCGATGATGGAAATGACGTCGGTCATAAGCAGAATTCCTCCCTCTATGTTTGGGTTTCCGCCGCCGGGCAGGGGCTTGCGGGGTCTGCACGGCAGCAGAAAAGGGGCGGGCCCTGCTTGCAAAACAGGACTCGCCCCTTTGCGAGTGGTTCGGGATGCGCACCGGAACACTTTTCCGGGCAAAAGAAAACGCCGGAGAGAAAACTCCCCGGCGCCTTTGCCATGCCCTTAGTATACGCTCGGGCCCCCGGCCCGTCAATCCCCGCCCCGCATTTTTGGCGCAGGTGGCCGTTTTGCACAAGCCGCACCGCCCGCCCATTGTGCAAAATGCGCAAATGCGGGCGGTTTGCGGGTGTGGGCGGCGGGGGAGGGCGAACCGCCGGGAAGTGTGCTGCCCTGCCATATCCAACGATACAGCACAGCCCCCTGCCTTACAGACGCCGAAAAACGGCTATGCTTTTGTCCCTGCCCGCTGTATAATGGGGGCAGCGCACAACAGATGTTTCACAAAAGGAGACGGCTATGCAAGAAAAAATCTATCCCACGCCCTGCGGGGGCATCCATTACTGGGTCAGCCAGGAGCATGGCCCTGACGGGGTCACGCTGGTTTTCCTCCCCGGGTTGACCGCGGACCATCGGTTGTTTGACAAACAGGTCGCCTTTTTTGAGGGGAAATACAACCTGCTGGTTTGGGACGCCCCCGGCCATGGCGCTTCCTGGCCGTTCCGGCTGGAATTTTCCCTGATGGACAAAGCAAGGTGGCTGGATGGGATTCTGTGCGCGGAAAACCGGCGCCGCCCGGTGATCATAGGGCAGTCCATGGGCGGCTATGTGGGCCAGGCCTACGCGGAACTGTTCCCCGGCAAACTGAAGGGCTTTGTTTCCATTGACTCCGCCCCGCTGCAAAGAAAATATGTGACGGGCATCGAACTGTGGCTCCTCAAACGGATGGAACCGGTCTACCGCCATTACCCGTGGAAATCCCTGCTGAAAACCGGGTCAAAAGGCGTAGCCACCTCCGCCTACGGGCAAGCCCTGATGCACGATATGATGATGGCCTACGACGGCGACCGGGAGCGGTACGCCAAACTTTCGGGGCATGGGTTCCGGATACTGGCCCAGGCCATGGAAGCCGACCTTGCCTACAAGATCCCCTGCCCGGCGCTGCTGGTCTGCGGAGAGAAAGACCGCGCCGGTTCCTGCATCCGGTATAACAAGGCATGGCACAAGCATACCGGTATTCCGCTGGTGTGGATCAGGAACGCCGGGCACAATGCCAACACCGACGCCCCGGACGAAGTGAACGCGCTCCTTGTAAAATTCCTCGAGCGGCTGTGACGGGAGGCTATTCACACTTCCGGCAGGGCGCCCGGGCCGGGAGACTGGATATGCGTGGTTTGGCCCTGAGCAGCCGGACGACCTGGGCTGTGTCGTCAACAGCGCCATCCGCGACGCGATCCGCACCGGCGGCGAAGACAGCGCCGCCGTGCGCCAGTTTGTGCGCAGCCATTTGCTCGATTTGGACGGCAAGACCCTGCACGTTGCCGCAAAGGATCTGCGGGAGATGTTCCTGCCCGCGCCCATGACCAAGGCGGAAAAACGGGAATGGGACGAGCTGCTGGAACAGATCGAAACCCGCCTGCAGGCGCTGAAAGAGGGGCAGAACCCATGACGCGGCAGCCCGGCATTTCCCCCGGCATTTCAAAAGCAACCTTCTGCAAAGCCCTGCATCTCATTCGCCAGCAGGAAGCGGCCGACGATGCCGTCGGCCAGGCGCTGGCCAAAGTGTGCGGCGGCAGTGTGGCCTTCGGCTGCGGCAACCGCTACCGGGAAGCCCTGCTGCTGGTGCTGAAAGAAGCAGTCCACGACCCGTATGACTACATTGACTGGTGGCTGTGGGAAGCCGCGCCGGACTATACCGTCTGGTCGGCGGACGAAAGCCAAAGCTGGTGTTTGAAAGACCCCGGCGACTTATATGACTATCTGGTCAACGAATCGTAAGAACTCCCCTAAAAGAGGTTTGTTACACATTTTGTGGCAAACCTCTTTTGCTGTCCCCCTGCCTGAGGGCCGATGCTCTTATGCGCCCCTCACACGCTCTTTGGCTCGCCGTGTGCGCCGGTCAGCAGGCGGGCCATGGCGGGGATGTCCATGGCGCGCAGCGTCAGGTCGGCCCGGGGCCAGGGTTCTTGCGGGGAAAGGTTCGAGCGCACATACAGCGTGGCCAGCCCGGCGCGGCGCGCGCCGTCGATGTCGCACCGGCCGTCGTTGCCGACCATGATGCTGCGCGCCGTGCGCGGCTGGGCAGCAACGCCCCCGGACGCGCGTCCGGGGGCGTTGCGTTTTTATGCTTTTTGGGGCGCCGGGCCGGTGGAGCCGCGCAGCACCAGCGTGGCGTGCAACAGCAGGCTGCTGATGGGCACGCCGTTCATCAGGCTGGACAGGGCATAGTACCCGCTTTTGCCGATCTGCAGCCGGTCCTGCCGGATGGTGGAAAGCGGCGGCGCGGTATGCGCGCAAAACGGCAGGTCGTCAAAGCCGACGATGCTGATGTCCCGCGGCACGTTCATGCCCAGTTCCTGGCAGCGGATCATAACGGTGTGCGCCAGCAGGTCGCTGCTGCACAAAATGGCCGTGACCCCCTGTTCCAGCAGGCGCGGCAGGTGGTCGTCCAGCGTTTCGGAGGAAAAATAGCTCGTGCCCGCCAGGCTGGCGTCGTCGGGCAGCGAATTGTCGCGCAGGGCGTTGAAAAAGCTTTTGTACCGCACCTGGTAGATGTGCGAGCCCAGCGCGCTGCTGAGGTACCCGACCTTGCGGTGCCCCATGGCCCGCAGCGCCGCCACCGCCTGGCCGACTGCCTCGTTGTTGTCCATGCCCAGCGTGGCCACCGTCGGGTTTTGCCGCACCAGGTTATCGTACAAAACGGCCGGGGTGCGGCTGGTGCGGAAGTCCCGCAGCCAGGGGTCGCTCAGGCTCAAGCCCAAAAACAGCGCGCCCAGCAGCCCTTCGCGCAGCATATATTCATCGTAGCGGACGCCGCGCTCGAGCTCGGGGCTCAGGTCGATGACGCGCACGTCGTTGCCCGCGGGCTCGGCCATCTGGCGGAAGCCGGTGATGATGTCGGCGCCGAAATCCTCGGCGCGGGCATAGTCCATATTTTCAATAAACACCGCCAGCGTGCGCACCGTGCCGCGCCGCGCCCGCGTGTAGCCCAGCGCCACGGCGGTCTCGACAATGGTTTTGCGCAATGTTTCGCTGATGTCCGGCGCACCGTTGAGCGCCTTGGACACCGTCCCCTTGGATACGCCCAGCTGTTTGGCGATCTGCTCCATCGTGGCCATCGCGGTCCCCTCCTTTTGCCCGGTCGGCGCCCGGCTGTTTCCGTTTGTTTCCATTTTAAATTATTATACGCGATTTTTCGTTAAAATGCAAACATACCCCGCATCGAAACGCTCCGCGAAAAGTTTCGCTATTTGTTTCGTAGGGTTCCCCGTCAAACCGCCCAACTTTTGGCTGCGCGCCTTGTGCAGGGTTCACGAAAAGCACGTTTTTGGGCGTTTTTTGCTTGACATTCGCCGGTAGGGAGTCTATAGTTTGAATTAACGAAACAATACGAAACGCTTTCGGGCAACTGAAAGCACAAACAGGACGGAGGAATGCCTGATGCGCAAAACAAGATCCGCGGCGGCGCTGGCCCTGGCGGGGGCCGCGCTGGCTGCGCTGACGCTGACCGGCTGCGGGGGCGAGGGCGGCGCCGAAAACGTCCGCCTGATGGTCTGGAGCCCTTCGGAGGACCAGTCCAAAGACGCAGGCGCGTGGCTGCAGACCTGCTGCGACCGCTTTGCCGAGCTGCACCCGGAGTGGGACATCACCTTTGTGTACGGCGTGGCGGACGAAGCCACCGCCGCCGGTACGGTCAGCCAGGACGCCGAGGCCAGCGCCGACGTGTTCATGTTCGCCAACGATACGCTGACAACGCTGACCGATGCCGGGGCACTGGCCAAGATCGGCGGCAAATATGCCGACGAGATCAAGGCCACCAACAGCGAAGCGCTGGTGGACAGCCTGACCATGGACGGCTATGTGTACGGCGTGCCGTTTACCACCAACACCTGGTTCATGTACTACGACAAGAGCGTTTTCAGCGAGGAAGACGTCAAGAGCCTGGACGCCATGCTGGAAAAAGGCGTGGTCAGCTTCCCGTTCACCAACTCGTGGTATCTGCCGGCGTTCTATTTCGGCAACGGCTGCACGCTGTTCGGCGACGGCACGCAGGAGGAACTGGGCGCCGATTTCGGCGGCGAGAAGGCGGCCGCCGTGACCAGCTACCTCATTGACCTGTACAACAACCCCCACTTTGTGGTGGACGCGGACGGTTCCGGCATTGCGGGCCTGCGCGACGGCAGCATCAACGCGATGTTCACGGGTTCCTGGGACGCCGCTTCCATCAAGGAAATTTTGGGCGACGACATGGGCGTGGCCGCGCTGCCCACCTTTACGCTGAACGGCGAGCAAAAGCAGATGTACGCCTACGCCGGGTCCAAGGCCATCGGTGTGAACACCAACACCAAATACCCGGTGCAGGCGGTCGAGCTGGCGCTCTACCTCGGTTCGGCCGAAGCGCAGCAGCTGCACTATGAGCTGCGCAACGTCATCCCCTGCAACACCACGCTGCTGGCCGACCCGGCCATTGCGAACGACGCGCTGGTCGCCGCGCAGAACGACACGTTTGACCGCACTTCGATTTTGCAGCCGTTCGTCCCGGCCATGAACAACTGCTGGACGCCGGTGGAAAACATGGGCAAGGGCATCCGCAACGGTACCATCACCGCGGCCAACGCCGCCGAACAGACCGAAGCGATGAACAAAGCCATGAACAGCGACGGTATTTCTTAAAGGGAAAGGGAGGCTATACGGATGAATGCGATCATGGCGGCGAAAATGCGCCGCAACCTGGAATTTGATACCCCCTACACCGTCACGAACGCCCTGACCCAAGGCGGGGCCGAGACCAAACTTTCCGCCCTGATCATGGGCCTGGGCAACATGGCCCACAAACAGGTGCTCAAGGGCCTGCTGTTTCTGGCGGCCGAGGTTGCCTATATCGCCTTTATGGTCACAAACGGCGTACACAACCTGCAAATGCTCATCACGCTGGGCAGCGTGGAGCGCCAGGAGGTGTGGAACGAGGAACTGCAGGTGTTTGAATACACGGCGGGCGACCAGTCCATCCTGCTTTTGCTCTATGGCCTTGCGACCATCATTTTGACCGGCGTGATGTTCTGGGTCTGGCGCGGCACGCTCAAAAGCGCCTACAAGGCCGAATGTTTTGACAAAGCGGGCAAGCATGTCAACACCTTTCAGGAGGACCTCAAGAGCCTGCTGGACGAAAACATCTACCGCCTGCTGATGACCCCGCCGATGCTGTTCATCACGGCGCTGACCATCCTGCCGCTGGTGTTCATGATCTGCATGGCGTTCACGAACTACTCCAAGATCGACAACCATCTGGTTCTGTTCGACTGGGTCGGGCTGGAAAACTTCGCCGCCCTGTTCGATTCCAACTCGATTTTGGGCTCCACGTTCTGGAGCGTGCTGGTCTGGACGCTGGTGTGGGCGTTCTTTGCCACCTTTACAAACTACATTGCGGGCATGATCCTGTCCATCGTCATCAACCGCAAAGATACCAAAGCCAAGGGCTTCTGGCGGTTCTGTTTCGTTCTGCCCTGCGCGGTGCCGATGTTCGTCTCGCTGCTGATCATGCGCACCATGCTGCAGCCCGAAGGCGCAGTCAACGTGCTTTTGCGCCAGCTGGGTTTGATTGCCGAAGGCGCGAGCCTGCCGTTTTTCACCGACCCCACCTGGGCGCGCATCACGGTCATCGTCATCAACATCTGGGTCGGCGTTCCGTATACGCTGCTGCAGCTGACCGGCGTGCTGCAGAACATCCCGACCGAACTGTATGAGGCCGCCAAGGTGGACGGCGCGAACGCCGTGCAGACGTTTTTCCGCATCACGCTGCCCTACATGCTGTATGTCACGACGCCCTACCTGATCGCGACCTTTACCGGCAACGTCAACAACTTCAACGTCATCTACCTGCTTTCGGGCGGCGACCCGGTCACAGACCTGGCCTCCACCGCCGGCAGCACCGACCTGCTGGTCACCTGGCTGTACAAGCTGACCATCGACAAACAGTATTATAACGTCGGCGCGGTCGTCGGCATCCTGACGTTCATCATCCTGGCTGTCGGCTCGCTGCTGACCTACCGCAACAGCAAGTCCTACCGTGAAGAAGGAGGCATCTGAGCATGAAACAGAGAAGCGCCAAGGGCATCCGCCTGCGCAACAACATCATCGTGCACACGATTTTGGCGATTCTGGCGGCTGTGTGGATGTTCCCGGTGTTGTGGGTCGTCCTCACGAGCTTCCGCGGGGAGAAAGGCAGCTATGTCTCAAGCTTCTTCCCGAAAACCTACACGCTTGACAACTACATCAAGCTGTTCACCGATACCACGCTGCTCAACTTCCCGCGTATGTTCATGAACACGCTGATCATCGCGGTCTGTTCCTGCCTTCTGTCCAGCTTCTTTGTGCTGTCGGCCTCGTTCTGCCTGAGCCGCCTGCGCTTCAAGCTGCGCAAGCCGTACATGAACATGGCCATGATCCTGGGGCTGTTCCCCGGTTTCATGTCGATGGTGGCGGTGTACTTTATCCTGAAAGCCGTCGGCCTGACCGAGGGCAACAACGTCCGCTTTGCGCTGATCCTGTGCTACTCCGGCGGCGCGGCGCTGAGCTTCCAGATCATCAAGGGGTTCTTTGACACGATGCCCAAGGAACTGGACGAAGCCGCGCGGATCGACGGCTGCACGCGCTGGCAGATCTTCACCCGCATCATCCTGCCGCTTTCAAAGCCCATCATTATCTACCAGATCCTGACCTCCTTCACCGCCCCCTGGGTCGACTTCATCTTTGCCAAGGTCATCTGCCGCGCCAACGCCGACCAGTACACCATCGCCATCGGGTTGTGGCGCATGCTGGAGAAAGAATACATCGACAACTGGTACACCAGCTTTGCGGCCGGTTCGGTGCTGATCTCCATCCCCATCGCCATTTTGTTCCTCAACCTGCAAAAATACTACGTCAACGGCATGGCCGGCGCTGTTAAAGGTTGAGATTTTGACCGCCGCCTGCGGCGGAAGGAGAAATTCCGGGCGCAGCAGGAGGGAACCTGTTTTGAACGCGCCAGCGCCGGGCCGGCCCAACCGCAGGCCCAGCGCATTTTGTCAAAAAGGGAGGGGGCTTTTCGCCATGCAGGGCACAACAGCCACAAAACGTCTTTACGATTCGGCGGCCTTCGCGCGCCGCTACCATACCGACGCCCCGCTGGGCGCGCTGTGGACACCGCAGGCCACGACCTTTGCGCTGTGGGCCCCCACCGCGCGGGCGGTCGCGCTCTCGCTCTACCGCAGCGGCACCGGGGGCGAAGCGTTGTGCACGCTGCCGCTGGCCCGCGGTGAGCGCGGGGTGTGGCGCGCCGCGGCCGAGGGCAACCTCGACGGCGTGTACTATGACTATACCGTCACCGACGCCGAGGGCGTCGCCCGCCGTACCGCCGACCCCTGGGCCGTGGCTTGCGGGCGCGACGGCGCGCGCAGTATGGTCATCGACCTGCGCCGCACAGACCCCGAAAACTGGGCCGCCGATGCCGCCCCCGCCCGGGGGGCGGAGGATATCATCTATGAAACGCACGTCAAGGATTTTTCCTTCGACCCGGCCAGCGGCGTGCCCGCGGCGTACCGCGGCAAATACAAAGCCTTTACGCTGGCAGATACCACGCTGCACGGCGACGGCGTGCACCCCACCTGCGTTGCCTACCTGCGCCGCCTGGGCGTGACCCATGTGCAGCTGATGCCGGTGTTCGACTATGGCTCGGTACCCGAGGGCAGCGACGCCTACAACTGGGGCTACGACCCCGTCAACTATAACGTGCCCGACGGCAGCTACGCCACCGACGCCGACGACGGCGCGGTGCGCATCCGCGAACTGAAAGAAGCCGTGCAGGCATTGCACCAAAACGGCCTGCGGGTTATCATGGATGTGGTGTACAACCACACCTATACCCTCGATTCCTGGCTGTGGCGCACCGAGCCGTGGTACTTCTACCGCCAGAACGCCGACGGCACGCCGTCGGACGGTTCCGGCTGCGGCAACGACCTGGCCAGCGAGCGCAGTATGTGCGCGCGGTACATCCGCGAGTCGGTGCTGTACTGGGCGCGGGAATACCATTTTGACGGCTTCCGCTTTGACCTGATGGGCCTGCTGGATACGGCGCTGATGCAGTCCATCCGCGCCGCGCTGGACGCCGAGTACGGCGCGGGCGAAAAACTCGTATTTGGCGAGCCGTGGGCCGCCGGGCCCAGCGCCGCGCGCCGCGGCACCCACCTGGCCGCCAAGCGTGCGCTGCCCGGTTTGGGCGCGGGCGTCGGCGCGTTCTGCGACGCGACGCGCGACCTTGCCAAAGGGCACATCCTGCACGCCGAGCGCCCCGGCTTTGTCAACGGCGGCACGGCGCGCCTCGACGATATGGCCGCCGCCGTCACCGGCTGGGCCGGGCGGCAGGGCGGGCGGTTCGCGGTGAATACGGCCAGCCAGACCATCAGCTACCTTTCCAGCCACGACGACTGGACGCTGTGGGACAAACTGGTCATCACGATGGACCCGGGACAAAAGTTCGACGCCCCCACGCCGGAAATTTTGCGCGCCAACCGGCTGGCGGCGGCGTTCTGCTTCGGCTGCCAGGGGCATCTCTTCCTGCTTTCGGGCGAGGAATTTGCCCGCACCAAGCAGGGCGTCAAGGACAGTTTTAACGCCCCGGCAACGCTCAACCGGCTGGACTGGGCGCGCGCCTGGGCCGCCCCCTGGCAGGACCTGGCCGATTATTACCGCGGGCTGTTTGCGCTGCGCAAAGCCCTGCCCGCCCTGTGCGATAAAGACGAAGCCGCCAAGACCCGGCTGCTGCGCGCCTGGCGGCCCGGGCGCAAGGCCGCGGCCTTTTTGCTGGATAACACAGGCCCCGCCAGCCGCTGGCCCCGGCTGCTGCTGGCCTACAACGCGGCCGCCCGCCCGCGCGCGCTGGCTCTGCCCGCCGGGCGCTGGCAGGCGCTGGCCGACGGCGAAACCAGCTGGCTGTGGCAGGCGGAAAACCCCAGCATCTACACCACCCGCGCCGAAGTGCCCGCCGGGTGCGCGCTGATTTTGGGCGAGCTGCCCTAAAAGGAGAATCTGCTTATGTACGACCTGTTGGGACGCCCCGATTTTGCCAGCGCCGGCCGCGCGCAGGAGAATTGCTTTCTGCTGGCCAACGGCCTGGGCGGCTACTGCGCGCTTTCGGCGGCGTGGTCAGCCACGCGCGGCGACCACGCGCTGCTGATGGCCTGCACAACGCCCCCGGCCGAACGGCTGGACCTGGTACACCGTTTGGGCGAGACGCTGACGGTGGGGGAACAGAGCGTGTTCCTTTCCACCCAGGACCGGACCGGCGCCGAGGGCGAGGACGGCTGGCGGCATCTGGCGCTGTTTGACGCCGCCGCGCCGCGCTGGGTGTACGACGCGCTGGGCGTGCGGGTGACGCGCCGTGTGGCGATGGCGTACGGCCAGAACACCGTGGCCGTGCAGTACACCGTGCAAAACGGCACGGACGAACCCTGCACGCTGGCGGTGACGCCGTGGCTGCGCTTTGTGCCCAAGGGCGGGCGGCTGACACAGCGGCGGCGCTTTGCCTGGGGCGGCGGCGTCATCGAGAGCGGCGGCGTGCGGCTGTACTATGCGGTGGAACACGGCCGCGCCGAAGCCCGCCCCCTGCGCTTTGAACACGAATATTACCGCCACGACGCGCCCGACGGCCGCACCGCCACCGGGCTGGCCGCCGCCGCGGGGCGGTTCGTCTTTACCGCCGCGCCCGGCCAAACGCAGACCTTTGCGGTGGTGTTCGGCCTCGAAGCGCCGCTGCCCAAGGCGCGCGCGGTGCTGGCAGGGCAGGCGCGCCGCCGCAAAGCGCAGGCCGCGGCCGCCTGGCTGAAAAGCCCGCTGGGGCAGGCGCTATCCGCCGCGGCGGACGCCTTTTTGGTACAGCGGCAGTCCACCGGCGGCATGACGATTTTGGCCGGGTACCCGTTTTTTGGCGACTGGGGCCGCGATACCATGATCGCACTGCCGGGGCTGGCGCTTTCCACCGGGCGGTACGCCGACGCCAAAAGCATCCTGCGCACCTTTGCCGCGCACGAGCAGGACGGCCTGATGCCCAATCTTTTCCCGCAGGACGGCGCGCCGCCGCAGTACAACACGGTGGACGCGGCGCTGCTGTTTTTACACTGCCTGTGGCTGTACCACCGCCGCACCGGCGACGACGCCTTTGTGCGGGAAGTCTGGCCGGTGGCGCAGCGCATTGTGCAGCGGTACTGCGCCGGCACGCGCCACGGCATCCGCCGGGACGCCGACGGCCTGCTGTGCGCCGGGCAGGGGCTGGACCAGGTGACCTGGATGGATGTACGCATCGGCGCCCACCTGCCCACGCCGCGCCACGGCAAACCGGTGGAGGTCAACGCCTACTGGTACAACGCCCTGCGCCAGATGGCCGACCTGGCCCCGCTGGCCGGGGCCGACGCCGCCCCCTATGCCGCGCTGGCCGAACAGGCGGGCGAAAGTTTCCGCCGCGCGTTCTGGATGCCGGGCGAAAACCGCCTGCGCGACGTCGTCAGCGCCGTGCCCGGCCCCGCCGACACCCAGCTGCGCCCCAACCAGATCTTTGCCGCGGCCATGCCCTACACGCCGCTGACAAAGCCGATGGCGGCGGGCGTTGTGGCCAGCGTGCGCCGCGCACTGTGGACGCCCTGCGGCCTGCGCACGCTGGATGCGGCCGACCCGGCCTTCCACCCCGTATACGGCGGACCGCAGCGCGTGCGGGATCTCGCGTACCACCAGGGCACGGTGTGGCCGTGGCTGCTGGGCGGGTACTGGCTGGCCGTGCTGCGCCTGGGCGGGTTTGATGCGGCGTCCCGCGCGGCGGTGGCCGATGACCTGGTCGCGCTGGCCCCGGCCCTGCGGGAAGGCTGTATTGGCCAGCTGCCGGAAATTTACGACGGCGGCGCGCCCGGCGTCAGCCGCGGCTGTTTTGCCCAGGCCTGGAGCGTGGGCGAGGTGCTGCGCGTGTGCGAGGCGCTGGAACGCCCGCAAGCCGCCGGGTTTGCCGGGACCTGGGC
>OLNN01002454.1_pt1 | contig 13064 bp, 15 predicted proteins | sample 1672141 | NCBI WGS metagenome assembly OLNN01 (sample SAMEA3136652, study PRJEB25190) | human gut metagenome | biome: human gut; feature: human-associated habitat; material: faeces | place: Austria | collected 2013 | reverse complement strand
GGTCAGTCCGTGGAATTTTTCCGGTAAAATCTGCAGACTCTTAGAAAGTAAAGTGACTTCCTTTGCGTGGATGGAAATTTCGCCTGTCTTTGTCTTAAATACAAATCCGGTAATTCCGATCAGATCGCCGACATCCATTTTTTTGAAATCTTTATAGGAATCTTCGCCGATCTCATCTCTTGCAACATAAGACTGGATGTTGCCTTTTAAGTCCTGCACATTGCAGAAAGAAGCCTTACCCATGACACGTTTCTGCATCATACGTCCTGCAACGGTAACGGTCTGTCCTTCCATCTGCTCATAGTTTTCTTTTATATCTGTGCTGTGGTTTGTCACATCAAATTTTGTAATTACAAAAGGGTCTTTGCCATTTTCCTGCAGATCTGCAAGCTTTTCACGGCGTACCTTGAGTAATTGGTTAATGTCCTGTTCCTGTACGTTCTTTTGTTCCGCCATTATACTCTCCTTTAATTTGATCTCTGGATCTCTAATACTTTGTAATTCAGGTCTCCTGCCTGTGTTTCAACGGTTACAACCTCACCGACTTTTGCTCCTAAAAGTGCTTTTCCGACCGGTGATTCGTTAGAAATTTTACCTTTCAGGCTGTTTGCCTCGGTGGAACCGACAATTTTATAGTCTAACTCTTCGTCATATTCCATATCTTCACACGGCAGCCAACGCTGATCTTGTCTAAGTCTACTTCTTCTTCTACTACGACTTCCGCATTTTTTAAGATTTTTTCAATCTCATCGATACGGGCCTCGATATCACGCTGCTCGTCCTTTGCTGCATCATACTCTGCATTCTCGGATAAGTCTCCCTGCTCTCTTGCCTCTTTAATCTTCTGTGCAACTTCTTTACGTTTTACGACTTTTAAATTGTGTAATTCGCTCTCTAACTTCTGTAATCCTTCGTAAGTTAATAGATTCTTTTTGTCCATGATTTCTACCCTTCTTTATGATTTATCATAGTAAAACGGACCTGAGCTGTCCGTTTTGCCTTCACCTATTTACATTCATAGTATTATACTCGTGAAACATGCCCTGTGTCAAGGTTTTCAAGCGTTTCCGAGATGGCTTAACAGTTCTTTCAACTCTTCATAGGTTTCCGTTTCGTTGATTTTTCCACGCAGCTTTGCAGAATTTTTATAACCGGCTGTATACCATGCGGCATGTTTGCGGATCTCACGCATACCGATGTACTCGCCTTTGAATTCCATCTGCATTTTTGCATGGCGCAGGATCATTTCCGTCACCTCCTGCGGAGATGGCTTTTCTAACAGCTCTCCGGTCTGTTCATAGTGGAGTATCTGTTTAAAAATCCACGGATTTCCCTGTGCGCCGCGCCCGATCATTTCACCATCACAGCCTGTCTGTTTTCTCATATCGATCGCATCCTGCGGTGTCCATACGTCACCGTTTCCTATAACCGGGATCTTAACGGCTTCTTTCACCTTTCGGATGATCTCCCAATCTGCCTTGCCGGAATAATACTGTTCTCTGGTCCGCCCGTGAACGGCAATGGCTGCTGCCCCCGACTCCTGTGCGATGTGTGCCATTTCCACTGCATTGATATGTTCCTCATCAAATCCCTTTCGGATTTTGACCGTTACCGGTTTTTGGATGGCACGGGCTGTTTTTTCAATGATCTCTCCTGCTAAGAGTGGATTTTTCATCAGGGCGGAGCCGTCTCCGTTGTTTACGATCTTAGGTACCGGACATCCCATGTTGATGTCTAAGATATCAAACGGCAGCTCCTCGATCCGTTTTGCCTGTTCGCTGATGATGTCTGGATCCGAACCAAATAATTGCAGGGACACCGGTCTTTCACGCTCATCGATCGTCAGAAGGAATTTCGTATTTTTGTTGTTATACATAATTCCCTTCGCGCTGACCATCTCCATGCAGAGCAGCCCTGCTCCCTGCTCTTTGCAAAGCAGACGAAATGGCAGGTCGGTTACTCCTGCCATCGGTCCTAAGATCAGATCATTCTCTAATTTTACATTTCCTATCTGTAATTCGGGCATATTTATGCTCTCCCAATTCCTGCACTTTTTACAAAATTCTGCTACTTCCGGTTCTGTTTTTCGTAGATCAGTCTCATTCCTGACAGTGTCAGATTCGGATCATAGACATCGATCGCATCTGTTTCCGGTGCGATAATGCTGCCGAGTCCTCCGGTTGCAACTACTTTGATCGGCTCATCCATGTTTGCTTCTTCTTTGATTTTCCGGATGATATACTCGGTCTGACCGATCTGTCCGTAAACCAGACCTGCCTGCATACTGGAAATCGTTTCCCGCGCCAGAATGGAATCGGGCTTTTTGATTTCAACCTCCGGCAGGCGCGCCGTATCCTCCCACAGCGCCTTTGCAGAAATTCGAATGCCGGGTGCGGTGATGCCGACACCGAATCTTCCGTCCTCTGTAACGAGGTCGTAGGTCGTCGCTGTTCCAAAATCCAGAACCAGCACAGGACCGCCGTACTTTTCATAAGCGGCGACTACGTCCACAATTCTGTCCGGTCCGATTTCCTTTGGGTTCTCGGAAGTGATCTTGATGCCGGTTTTGATTCCGCTGCCAACGATCAACGGCTCGGTATGCAGATAGCGCACAACCGCGCCGATCAGCGCATGCATGACCTTCGGCACAACGCTCGCAATGATTGCGCCTCCGACCTTCCGACGGTCGATCTGATTGTTCTGCAGCATCGCCAGAATCTCCGTGCCGTATTCATCCGAAGTACGCATCGTCCGGGATGTCATCCGAAACGTCGTAACCAGTTTTTTGGACTCATATACACCGAATGTAATATTTGTATTTCCTACATCAATTACTAAAATCATTCTTTCAACCTCTCATTTCTGCGCACGCTTGCTGCGCATGCCGAGTTTGTGTTAAATGCGCGCCGACACAAATCTCACGATTGAAAACTTATTTTTCAATCTTCTTCCTCCAGAAGTGCGGACACATCCTCACCGAGAATAAACACCCGATAATACAAAGTCAGGGATTCCAAAAGCTCCTGACGGTTTCTTTTGATTTCCGCAATCAGAAGTCCGCTCGAAATTTCATCATATAATAAATCATCGTCTGCCGCATTGGTTTCAAACGCCAGCGTTCCGTCCTCTTCAAATACGATCGTAAAAATTCCTCCCACTTCCCGGGTAAACAGCACGCAGATAATGTGCAGCTCATCCTGGACGGACTGGGGGATTTTGCTGAATCTGGGATTAAAATAATATTTCTGCTCGTAGGCGTTCGCCCCGCAGAGCACGATTTTTTCTCCCAATTTTCCTGTTTCAGACATATCCATATATTCCTCTCACTGATACTTCTCCGGCATAGACCGCTTCAACGGAACCGTCCTCTCTCTGGACGAGCAGCTCTCCGGTCTTCTCAATGCCGATTGCCGTTCCCTGCCATTCGCCTTTGGGGTCCAGTACCTCCACAACGCGTCCTTTATTGACAAGAAAGCTCTCGTAAAGCTCTTTTTGCCCGCTCAAATCCATTGTTTCCAGAAAGCTGTCGTAGCAATCTAAAAAATGTCTCAGCACGGACGCAAGAAGTACTTCCCGATCCACATCGGTTCCCAACTCCAGCGCCAGAGAATCCGCTGTCTTTTTTACCTCTTCCGGAAATTCCTTCTGATTGACGTTGATTCCCGTCCCGATCACAAGGAAAAAGCTGCCGTCTGCAGACGGATACATTTCCGTCAAAATTCCGCAGATTTTCTTTCCGTTTACCACCACGTCGTTCGGCCATTTGATCTTCGCATCCAGATGAAGCTCCCGTACGCTCTGCGTTACGGCAATCGCCATCAGCAGCGTAATCATCGCCATACGAGATGCTTCCACCTGTGGGCGCAGTAAAATGCTGAAATACAGATTTTCTCCGGGCGGGGAAATCCAGCTTCTTCCCCTTCTGCCGCGTCCTGCCGTCTGTTCCTCCGCAACTGCGCTCCTTCCTTCTTCTGCGCCCTGCTGTGCCCAGTCTTTGACAATCAGATTCGTCGAATCCACCGTTTCAAAGCACTGAACCTTTTCCCAAAACCTACAGCCTGCAAGGAGGCTGTCCAGCTTCTTTTGATCCAACATGAACTCTTCTCCTTTTCAGCAACAAAACACTTTGCGTCTGTGCTATTGCCATACACCGAAGCAAATGCTGCTGTCCTTCCGTTACGCCTCTGTCGGATTTTTCCAGCCCAGCGTCGCTGCCATCACTGCCTTAATGGTGTGCATGCGGTTTTCTGCCTCGTCGAATACAACTGATGCGTCGGATTCAAAGACTTCATCCGTCACTTCCATCTCATAGATGCCGAAGCGCTCGCCGATTTCTCTGCCGATCTGGGTGTTGCGGTCATGGTATGCAGGCAGGCAGTGCATGAAAATCGCATTCCCGGCATTCTGCATCACTTTGCGGTTTACCTGATAAGGCATCAGGTCTTCGATACGCTCCATCCATACCGCATCCGGCTCGCCCATCGAAACCCATACGTCGGTGCAGATGACGTCCGCATTCTTTGTTCCATTCTCTACGTCTTCGGTCAGCGTAATGCTGCCGCCGGTCTGCTTTGCAATTTCCTGACACTGCTCAACCAGAGCCTTGTCCGGGAAATAACGGGACGGAGCGCAGGCGGTAAAGTGCATGCCCATCTTCGCACATACGACCATGTAGGAATTGCCCATGTTGTAGCGGGCGTCTCCCATATAAACCAGATTCACGCCTTTCAGCTTTCCAAGATGCTCGCGAATCGTCAAAAGGTCCGCCAGCATCTGGGTCGGATGGAACTCATTGGTCAGACCGTTCCATACCGGAACGCCTGCATATTTTGCAAGCTCTTCTACGATTTCCTGTCCGTAACCGCGGTATTCAATTCCTTCAAACATCCGTCCCAGAACGCGTGCGGTGTCGCGGATGCTCTCTTTTTTGCCGATCTGGGAGCTGGACGGATCAAGGTAGGTACATCCCATGCCAAGATCGTGTGCAGCAACCTCAAAGGAGCTGCGGGTTCTCGTGCTGGTCTTTTCAAAAATCAGTGCAACATTTTTGCCCCGTAAGGTATCGACCGGAATGCCTGCTTTTTTGAGGCGTTTCAGCTCCGCTGCAAGGTCGATTAAATAATTGATTTCCTCCGGCGTATAATCCAGTAATTTCAAAAAATGACGTCCTGTCAGGTCCATGATGTATCCTCCTCTTCATAAAATCCTGCGCTGCAGAATTTGTTTCCTGATGAAACAGAATCCTGCGAAGCAGGATTCTCCGCCTGCAGCGGGTCGCGCAAGCGACATTCTTCCGTTCCGCTGCAGTGCGATCCTCGCGGAGCGTTTTTATCGTATGGAAACGAAGTTTCCTATACGATAAAAAAGATGCCAGGATTTCTCCTGACACCTCACAGTTGGTCTTCTTACCCTACCTACGGCTGCCTGTGAATGCCAGAAATCAACTTCTGTGCATCATAGGTCACTCCTCTTTCATTGTCCTAAAATTTTGTTTATCATATTCTGTTTGCCTTTCGTGTATGCAACCCTGTCATCTGCATACTTACTTTCCAGTTTTTCCTTTAACTTCGCATACTGCAAAGCCATATTCTCATTGGCATTAAGATAATCTCTGAAATGAATATAATTCTTCCATTCAGTTCCGTTCCATTTTACAACATGAATATGATGTGTCCTGATATCCGCCTCCATATCACCCATTACATAAAGAACCTGATGTTCGACATCTGAACCGCGGTAAAAAATCCCTTCCTTCTCTAACTGCTCATTATGTGACATTATTTTCTCAAAGTCAGTTACCCCAACAGCAATATCAATAATCGGTTTCGCTTTGATTGCCGGTATTGCTGTACTCCCAATATGCTGTATATCAATAGCATCATCACCTAATATGGATTTAAGTGTTTTGATTGTTTGAACAGCAACATCATCCCACTGTTTATCATGTGGTTCAAGCTGCACGGTTCCTCTTTTTAATCCCAATGACATAGCAATCTCCTTAATATTACATCACAATTTCACTATCAAAATATTGTTCCTGAAAATGAATCTGCTGCCTAATTTATACTTGCCTTTTCACAGCCAGTCTCTATTATAAATATTTCATCATTGTTGGCACGAGAATATTCATATCAACAGGCTTTGCGACATGAGCATTCATTCCAACAGAAAGAGCCTTTTGGGTATCTTCTGCAAAGGCATTGGCAGTCATCGCAATAATTGGAATCCTGGCTTTTTTCGTATCCTTCATCTTTCGGATGACTAATGCAGCATCATATCCATTCATAACCGGCATCTGAATATCCATGAGGATCATCTTGTAATAATCAGCATCCGCCTTTTCAATCATGTCAACACATGCAACACCATCATCTGCAGTCTCAACAATACATCCTTCTTCCGTCAATAGTTCTGTTGCAATTTCAGTGTTGATCTCATTATCTTCGACTAGTAAGATTCGAACACCGTTCAGGCAATTCTTATTGCTCAGATTACTATTTCTCTTCACCAGAGAGTCCTCTTTTGACGATTTTCTGCAAGGAATAGTCACTGTAAATGTGGAGCCTTCTCCCTGCTTGCTTTTCACTTCTATTGTGCCATCCATGAGTTCTACAAGCTTTTTTGTAATGCCCATTCCGATGCCACTGCCCTCAATACGACTGGATGTAGTGTTACGTTCTCTTTCAAAAGTTTCAAAAATACGCTTTTGGAATTCTTCAGACATACCAATTCCATTATCGGTAATGGTAATGATCATATTACACCAGTCTTCTTTTTCACAAGATTCCTGTAGGACATTACAGGATATTGTACCTCCTGTATTTGTATACTTTATTGCATTGCTTATAATATTAAGACAAACTTCTGACAGGTGCGGTGCATCCATATATACATACGGATACATAATCTGTTCTGTCAAAGAGAGCGTCTGATTTTTACTTTCTGCCTGTTGTTGGGACATAATGACACAATTCTCAAGGCACTCATGGACATTTGAAACAATATATTCCATTTCGACCTTATTATTTTCAATTCTTGCAAAATCTAAAACATTACCAAGCATCGACAAAAGTTCTTTTCCGCATATTTGAATTTTTTCAAGATATCTGCCAAGTTTATCTGTTTCTTGCAAATGTCTGGACGCCAGCTCTGCATAACCAATGATCGCATTCATAGGAGTTCTGATATCGTGAGACATATTATACAGAAATGACGATTTTGCTTTATTTGCACATTCTGCTTTTAATTTTGCTTCCCGTAATTCCTCTTCTTGTTTTAATTCCCGCAGTTTTTCATCTGTCACATCTCGATTTGCAAAAAGCACAGATGTGACATTTCCATTTTTATCATAGCTCTGAGGGACAACCATGGAAAGAAACCATGATCCATTCTTCTTTTTGAATTCAGAAGACATAGATTCTTTATTATGAAGACGCGCCGCCATGGTTTGTATATCAAAAAAATCTATATACTTCTGTACAAACGGTTCTGCTATAATACTCTCAATAATCTTGAACTGTGGATCCCAATCTGCAGTATTATCTTTAATGTTCAAATCCCCTTTTCGGGATCTTTTAACAAGTTCGATCTTCTTTGTTTTCAAGTTCAGCCTTGAGATATGATAATAGGCAGTGCCTAATGCATGGAGCGCCTGCCGGGTTTTTTCCACTTGCTTTCCCAATGTAACAGGAAACTCTTCACCGTCCATCTGCTCTAAATCCGGTGTTGACTGATGCAGATGCTGAACTAACCATTTTCCATTTGTCCACTTATAGATAATCGTAAATCTTGTCTCCATTTTAAAACAGATTGAATCATCTTTAAACAGACCAATAAAATCTACTGTTCCGTGTGCAAGAACATGGTCATCATCAAGTCGTTCTTCTTCCTGATGTAAATTTTGTACTTCAATTCTGATTTTACCTCTTCGTTTTACATCAAATTCAAATGATTCTAAAAACTCATGTAGATTCGTGAATAACTCATGTTTCCCAGTTCCAATCAGACTAATATTTTCATCAAAATAATTGTCAAGGCCTAAATCATTTACTGATTCAGCATTAATATATATTTTAAAAAGTTGTTCTGTGATTTTTTTGAAATCATCCATATGGTTCCCTCATGATTAAAAAGTCTTAAATGACTTTAAGCTTTCTGTTTTATTTTTAAAGTTTATCCACTTTTCATTCTCTTCCCAAAATTCCGAATATACACATCAAATTGTTAACTTTATTATATCATGAACTTCGTTCATGATCGACATTCGCCGTTCGCGATGAGCAGGCTTCGCCTGTTCCCGCTCTCTTGCGCTCATTATATTACATTCGTCCTGCCGATACGGGCGTTTTCACAGCCGTCTCTCAATTCTCCGGTTTAAAAATAATTTCACCGTCATACACCAGTCCGAGCTTATCCTTTGCAACCTCTTCGACATATTTGCGCGTCTTGGTGTATTTTTCGTATTCTTCGATTTCCGCCGTCCGCTGTGTCTCTTCTTCAATCTGTTGCGTAAGCTGTTTAATTTGATCCTGATATCCCTGCTGCTTCTGTCGCAGCTCCATGCTCCGGATCGATACTACCGCCAGCACCATCAGAACTACCATCGTTACCAGAAGCATGCTCAAACGGTTCTCCCGTTTCTTCCGGCGAAAAACAATCTTTCTTTTAACCATTTTTCCTGCCTCGCAATGCTTTTCTGTTCTGTTTACATAAAGCTATTTTAGCCAGTTTTAAACGGCTAGTCAACCGCTTTTTCAAAATTCTTGCACTCCGTCTGGCACCTCTGAAAATTTTCGAAAACCCGTTTTTTCCTATTCGAAAGGTATACTTTACGGGACGCATCAGCCATCCTGCAACATAGGAAATCACTTTTTTTATCCAGAGACCGAACCGCGCTCCGGCTTTTACCAGAAAAGGACTCGCCGTGCTTTTTACAACGAGCATCCCAACTGCTGCCCCGAATACGCAGAACCACCGAAATGTCCCATTATTTTCCAGATATAACAGGGAAAAAAAGCTGCCTGCCACAACACACCAGTAAATAAGATCCTCTATCGAAATCCAGAATATTCCGTGTGGAAATACTCTCCGGAAAATCCGCAGAAAATCGTAAACAAGCGTCACCGCCATCCCCAGCAAAACCGAATGCAGCCAGAACGTTCCCTCTCTGGCGATCTCACTGCTCATCCGTCACCGAAACAGCCGACTCAGCAGCGATTCCGCTTTGCTGCCCGCCGAAGCTGTCTGTTCTGAATAGGTCAAGCTATCAATCCGCCCGTCAATGTCCACTTCTCCCTTTTCCAGCGTCAGACGGCTCACATGCAGCTCACTGCCGCGGATCATCAGCATCCCCTGCTCTGTCTCCAGAAGCACTTCCCCCACATCAAAGGAAAGCACATCGGAAACGCCGTTAATCGCACACGCTTCCCGGTTGACCAAACTGATCCGGTGCTGTCCTGCTCTGCTGTTTAATTCTTCCATCGCGCGCCCTCCTTACTGTTCCTTACACAGTATACGCGCCGATGTCTGCCGATATGACTTTAGAGATATTGAAACATCTCTTTGGCTTCTTCTTTGCGTACAGTTTCCTGTACAGTCAGAACCTCGACCTTTACATCCTTATTGCCAAACTGAATCGTAATCACGTCTCCTGCCTTTACTTCTGCGGACGCCCGCGCCACCTTGTCATTTAACAACACTCTGCCCGCGTCGCATGCCTCGTTTGCAACGGTGCGGCGTTTAATCAGCCGGGATACTTTCAAATATTTGTCCAGTCTCATCGTTTCTTTCCCTTCTCTACTAAATGCTAACCGCCGCCGGCGGAGCATTTGTTATCGTATAAGAACAACGTTATTTATAGAATAACAAAAGGCAGCCGCATCAGCAGCTGCCCTGTCATCTTCTGATTTAGTTAATAGAATCCTTTAAAGCCTTACCAGCTTTGAACTTAGGGGTCTTAGAAGCTGCGATTGTCATTGCTTCGCCAGTCTGAGGATTTCTGCCTTCTCTTGCAGCTCTTTCAGATACTTCAAAAGTACCGAAGCCAACCAGCTGAATCTTCTCGCCTTTCTTCAGTTCTTCTGCTACAACATCAGTGAAAGCCTTTAAAGCCTTCTCTGCATCCTTCTTCGAAATCTCTGCCTGCTCAGCGATGGCAGCAACTAATTCTGTCTTGTTCATTATGAACTCCTCCTGTATTTCTTTTCCTGTTCCATTCGAAATGTCTAAAAGGGCAGTCCTGCCCAGAAACATTATATTCTATTTATACCTGTAGTTCCTTTGTTTGTCAATACTTACAGGGAAAATGTCTGCTCCAGGAAAGCCTTTTTCACACCCTGCTGAATGAGCAGCCGCTCCAGCTTTTCCATGTGCCTTCCCGGTATCCATACTTTCCGACTATTGTAGTAAAAATTGACAATTTTCCAGAATTTTTCCGGGTATGCAAAGCGATAATACAGCTGCAGATAATCCACCGCAGACAGCGGGCTGATCCTGCCGTAAACGTCTAAAAGTCCTCTCGCCAGCGGCACTGACCAGTTTGTCTTCTCTAATAGCTTGCGCAGAAAAAGATACAGATCCCGCATCTGACTGTCCAGGGCACATTTTTCAAAATTGATGACGGACGTCGTATTCTGACAGAGCAGATTGTGATGCTGATAATCCCCGTGACAAAAGCTTCCGCTTTCCTCGCATTCCCGCGCATCCAGAAGAGACCCATAGGAACGGACGTCCTCCGTCACCCGCTCCGCCTCTTCCAAAAACAGATCAAACGTCTGCTGCAGGTTGATCTCAAACGTTGTCTTCTGACCCTTTTCCCGCAAAAAACGTCTGACCTTACGCAGCTCCCGGTTCCGTTTCTCATATTCCTCTGCCAGGCTGACTGCGTGCAGCCCATACTCCTGCTGCAGCTGTGGAAAATGCAGCGCACTGTGCAGAACCGCCAGGGTGCGCATAGCATCTCGGCATTCCTGTCCATCCTTTAAACTGCATTCTCTTCCCTGTGGCCAGCTTTTTACAATGCATCTGTTCTGCTCCTGATCGCAGCAAAACAGCGCGCCTTCTTTTGTATACAGAAGTTGTTCCGCACGCGTAAAGCCGTTTTGCCGGACTCCCTCCAGTACCTTTGCCATCATTTCCAGCCGAAAGACCGGTCCTTTATATTCTTTCAAGATATACCAACCTTTATTCGTCTCACATAAAATTGCATTCCTGCTTTTCTGTGTGCGGATCACTTCAAAATCATAATTTTCCAGTACGCTTACGGACCTGTCATTCACCAGCATTCCCTCCCGCCTCTTAGGTACTACCTATCCTATGAGCAAAATGTTCCGGTTATGTATCAACGTTACAGTTCACTCGTGGTTTCTTGTGGGCAGATTCCATGCTCGCATGAGAATCTGTGCACAAGAAACCATGAAGGGAGCGCCCTTTTATGAGCAAAAATGAGCTGCGAAGCAACGGAAAGCATCGAAGATGCGCTTTTGCGAATAGCGCGAGTGAACTGTAACATGTCAATATCTTCCTGAAAATCCTATTTCATTTTCAGACTCCATCTGATACAATAACCGTATAAAGGGTCAGCGTATCAATACGCTGAGGAAAGGGAAAACAAATGAGCGAATTAAATGTAAAATATCAGCTCGGCACCAAGGAAAACGAAGCTTTTCTGGCTGATGTCAGAGAAGGACTGTTTTCTTTCGGCCATAACTTCCCCGCTCCTGGCGGAAGTTCTTATTATTTAGGAGATGATGGTACTCCGTGGAAAGATCGCAACCGTGAGACATGGATCACCAGCCGTATGGCACATGTATACAGCCTGGCATCCTTCCTCGGTCATCCCGGCAGCAAAGAGCTTGCTGCAGCAGCGATCAAAGGTCTGCGCGGCGAACTGCATGATACTGCAAACGGCGGCTGGTATGCCGGTCTGACTGCAGACGGCAACATCCTGCCCAACAAACAGTGCTATGCACACGCATTCGTAATTCTTGCAGCTTCCTCCGGCGTCCTTGCAGACGTTCCCGGTGCAAAAGAGCTGTTAGACGATGCTCTTGCTCTGTATGACCTGCGTTTCTGGAATGAAGAAGAAGGTCTTTCCTGCGATACCTGGAACACCGAATTCACCGTTCTGGACGACTACCGCGGCTTAAATGCCAACATGCACACTGTAGAAGCTTTCCTGGCAGCTGCAGACGTAACCGGCGATGAGAAATACCGCGTAAGAGCAGGCCGCATCATCGATCACGTTGTTGGCTGGGCATCTGCAAACAACTGGAGAATCCCGGAACACTTCACCAAAGAGTGGGTTGCTGATCTGGAATGCAACAAAGATCGTCCTGACGATCAGTTCAAGCCTTACGGCGCAACTCCCGGTCACGGTATCGAATGGTCCCGTCTGATCACCCAGTGGGCTCTGTCCACCTTCAAGGGCGACAAAGAGGGCGCTTCCAAATACATCACTGTTGCAGAAAACCTGTACAACCGTGCAATCGAAGACGCATGGAATGCTGACGGCGCTCCGGGTATCGTTTACACCACCGATTGGAACGGCAAACCGGTTGTTCACGACAGAATGCACTGGACTCTTGCAGAAGCAATCAATACTTCCGCAGTTCTGTTCCATGTAACCGGCAACCAGAAATATGCAGACAACTTTGCTGAGTTCATGCAGTATCTGGATGAAAAGGTTCTGGATCATGTACACGGCTCCTGGTTCCATCAGCTGGATGCAAACAACAACCTGATCGGCACCGTATGGCCCGGCAAGTCTGATCTGTATCATGCAGTACAGGCTACCTTGATCCCGTTCTATACCGCAGATCTGTCTATCGCTCCTGCAGTAAAAGGCGGCAAGTTCTGCTAATTGCAAATTCTCATGTGACATTTTATTCCTGAGAACGAGCATCGCAAAATGCATATAAAAAACAGCTCAGGACTCTAAATCAGAGTATCCTGAGCTGTTTTTGTTAAAAGGAACCTTTCACCTGTATCCTTCTGGCTTCCTCCAGTAAAAATTCTTTCGTATTGCGCTGCGGCTCTTCCAGCACTTCTTCCAGAAGCTTCTGCAA
>OLNN01002450.1_pt1 | contig 13085 bp, 8 predicted proteins | sample 1672141 | NCBI WGS metagenome assembly OLNN01 (sample SAMEA3136652, study PRJEB25190) | human gut metagenome | biome: human gut; feature: human-associated habitat; material: faeces | place: Austria | collected 2013 | reverse complement strand
CCCTCTTTCTCCCCATTTCTCGGGAGAAATGGGGACCCCCGCCGGGCAGGCGCCCCAAGGTGGCTTCTGCGCCGTCTACCGGAAGGGTACATAGTACCATCGACCCCGCACAGCACGTTTTAGAAAGGAATCACCTATGCCAGAGAGAAACCTGCCTTTCTTTGAAATGTTTGCCAAATACCATCCCGCTCCTGCCCTGGCGGCCCAGCTGGAGACCTGGTTGGTCACCGGGGCGGTGATGGACAGCCATAGCCGGACCATCGAGGTGAAACTCCTCTGCACTGACCTGCCCGCCCCGGCCCTGTTGGACCAGGTGGGGCGGGAGGTGTCCCAGATCTACGGCCTGCGGGGGGTGACCTTCCGCCCCGCCTGCCCCCAGGTTCCGGCAGGGGTGGAGGAACCCATGCCCCCTCCACCGGGGGAAGAGGATGCCCCGCCGCCCCCAGAGGATGCCGATGTCCCCCCCATGGAGGAGGCTGTGCCGCCGGCTTGGGAGGCCCCCCCCGCCCCGGCAGCGGAGCCGGCCCCTGCCCCTGAGGAACCGGCAGGTGGGGCTGCCGCCCCGGAAGAGGATACCTCCCAGCAGGAAAAACTCTTCCGCCAGACCGAGGCCATGCGGCAGCAGGCCATGAAGGCCGCCATGGCCGCCCACAAGGAGGCCCGGGGCTTTTCCTCCCAGCGGATCTATGGCACCCGGCAGATCAAAAAGGCCCCCAAGCCCATGAACACCCTGGAGCTGGACATGGGGGTGGTCACCGTCGAGGGGGACGTGTTCGCGGTGGAGCACCGGGAGTTGAAGAAGCGCAACGCCTGGGTCATCAGCTTTGACATCACTGACTACACCAGTTCCATCCGGGTCAGCAAGTTCATGCCGGGGGACGAGGGGACCCCCATCGTCAACGGGGTGAAGGTGGGTATGCACCTGAAAATCTCCGGCCGGCTGAACCTCAACCGGTTTGACAACGACATGGTCCTGGAACCCCTGATCATCGAGACCGCGGAGAAAACCGTGAAGCAGGACAACGCCCCGGAAAAGCGGGTGGAGCTCCACCTCCACACCAAGATGTCCCTGATGGATGCCCTCACCGACACCAAGGATGCGGTGAAGCGGGCCATCCAGTGGGGGCACCCCGCCGTTGCCATCACCGACCACGGGGTGGCCCAGTCCTTTCCCGACGCTTGGAGCGCCGGCAAGGGCAAGTGCAAGGTCCTTCTGGGCACCGAGGCCTACTACATCAACAATGTGGACGAGCGTCTCACCGTCCGGGGGGAGCAGGACCAGGATTTGGACGAGCCCATCGTCTGCTTCGACCTGGAGACCACCGGCCTGAGTAAGGAGACTGACGTCATCACCGAGATTGGCGCCGTGGTTCTGGACCACGGAGAGGTCAAGGAGCGGTTCCAGACCTTCGTAGACCCCCAGCGGAAACTGGCCCCCAACATCGTCCAGCTCACCGGCATCACCGACGAGATGTTGGTGGGGGCCCCCAGCCAGGCGGAGGCCATCCAGGCCTTCCTGGACTTTACAGCCGGACGGCCTCTGGCTGCCCACAACGCAGAGTTTGACATTGGATTCATCCGGACGGGGTGCCAGCGGTACGGCATAGAGTTTCAGCCCACCTTTGTGGACACCCTGCCCTTGGCGCAAAACCTGCTGCCGGAGCTGTCCAAGTACAAGCTGGATGTGGTCTGCCGCCACTTAAACCTGCCGGACTTCAACCACCACCGGGCCTCGGACGATGCGGCCATGGTGGGATACATGCTGGTCCCCTTTATCCGGATGCTCCGGGACCGGGGGGTGCATACCCTGCAGCAGGTAAACCCGGCCCTGGCCAAGAGCAACTCCCTGGGCAAGGCCAAACGGATGCCCAAGCATCTGGTGGTGCTGGCCAAGAACCAAACCGGGCTGCGGAACCTCTATAAACTCATCTCCCTGTCCCACCTGGAATACTTTAAACGGTTTCCCATCATGCCCAAGAGTGAGATCAACGCCAACCGGGAGGGCCTCATCTTGGGCTCCGCCTGCGAGGCGGGGGAGCTCTACCAGGCCATCATCCGGGGAAAAGATTGGGAGGAGCTGCGCCGCATCGCCTCCTGGTATGATTACCTGGAGATCCAGCCCCTGTCCAACAACAGCTTCATGGTCCGGCCGGACCGGAACGGCAAAACCATCGCCCGGGACTGGGAGCAGATCCGAGAGTGGAACCGCACAGTGGTCCGTTTGGGGGAGGAATTGGGCAAGCCGGTCTGCGCCACCGGGGATGTCCACTTCTTAGACCCTGAGGACGAGGCCTACCGCCACGTCCTGCTGGACACCAAGGGCTTTGACGATGCCGATGCCCCCAACCCCCTCTACTTCCGCACCACCGAGGAGATGCTGGAGGAGTTTGCCTACCTGGGGGAGGAGAAGGCCTACGAGGTGGTGGTCACCAACACCCAGCTGGTGGCTTCCTGGTGCGACGAGGTCAAGCCCCTGCCCGATGGCCTGTTTGCCCCCAAGCTGGAAAACTCCGCCGAGGAGCTGTACAACCTGGTGTGGGGCAAGGCACACGAACTCTACGGGGAGGATCCTCCGCAGATCGTCAAGGATCGAATCGAGCTGGAACTGCCGGGCATCATTGAGCGGAAATACGACGTCATCTACATGTCCGCCCAGAAACTGGTGCAGAACTCCCTGGAGCACGGCTACCTGGTGGGCTCCCGGGGGTCGGTGGGCTCCTCCATCGTGGCCTTCCTGTCGGGGATCACGGAGGTCAACTCCCTGCCCCCCCATTACCGCTGCCCTCAGTGCAAGCACTCGGACTTCGCCGCCGGGGAGGCCTACGGCTGCGGGGCGGACATGCCCGACGCCGTGTGCCCCATCTGCGGCACAAAGTACGTGAAGGATGGGTTCAACATCCCCTTCGAGACCTTCCTGGGCTACGGGGGCAAGAAGGTCCCCGACATCGACCTGAACTTCTCCGGGGAGTACCAGGCCAACGCCCACAAGTACACCTTTGAGCTCTTCGGGGAGGGCCACGTCTTCCGGGCCGGCACCATCGGTACCGTGGCGGAGAAGACCGCCTACGGCTACGTGAAGAAGTATCTGGCCGCCCGGGGTCTCCAGGTGACCAAGGCAGAGGAGAACCGTTTGGCCCTGGGCTGCACCGGGGTCCGGCGGACCACCGGCCAGCACCCCGGCGGCATGGTGGTCATCCCCCAGGACCATGAGATCTATGACTTCTGCCCCGTCCAGCACCCCGCCGACGACACGGGCACGGATATCATCACCACCCACTTCGACTACCACAAGATGGAGGACAACCTCCTGAAGCTGGACATGCTGGGGCACGACGACCCCACCATGATCCGCATGATGGAGGACCTCACCGGGGTCAACGCCCAGGAGATCCCCCTGGACGACAAGGACACCATGACCATCTTCACCAACTCCGCCCCCCTGGGCTATGAGGAGGACCCCATCCTGGGCCCCACCGGAGCGGTGGCGGTGCCGGAATTTAACACCAAGTTCACCCGGCAGATGCTGATGGACACCCAGCCGGAGCGGTTCAACACCCTCATCCGCCTGTCTGGCTTCTCCCACGGTACCGACGTGTGGCTGGGCAATGCCCGAGACCTCATCGTCTCCGGCACGGCCACCGTTGACTCCACCGTGGGCTGCCGGGACGACATCATGCTCTACCTCATGGACCAGGGGGTGGAGCCCAAAATGGCCTTCGACATCATGGAGGCCGTCCGGAAAGGCAAGGTGAAAAAGGGGGGCTTCCAGGAGGGGTGGGAGGAGGCCATGCGGGCCCACAACGTCCCCGACTGGTACATTGAGTCCCTGGCAAAGATCGGCTACCTCTTCCCCAAGGCCCACGCAGTGGCCTATGTGATGATGGCCTTCCGCATCGCCTGGTTCAAGGTACACAAGCCCCTGGCTTTCTATGCCGCCTACTTCTCCATCCGGGCCAAGGCCCTGGATGCCACCTGCATGTGCCAGGGGATGGAAGTGTGCAAACAGAAGATGAAGGAGATCGAGGCCAAGGACAAAGACGCCGCCGCGGTGGAGGAGGACATGATGGTCACCCTGGAAGTGTGCTATGAGTTCTACCTCCGGGGGTTCACCTTCGAGACCATCGACCTATACCGGTCTGACGCCACCAAGTTCCTCATGGACGAGGAGAAGGGGAGCCTGCTGCCCCCCTTCACTGCCATCCCCGGCCTGGGGGAGACGGCGGCCCTCTCCATCGTGGAGAACCGGGCGGGGCGGACCTTCATCTCCCAGGAGGAGCTGCTGGCCGCCTGCCCCAAGGTCTCCAAGACCCACGTGGAGCAGCTCCGGGAGGCCGGCGCCCTGGGGAGCATGCCTGAGACCAGCCAGATGAGTCTGTTTTGAGGCCGGCGTTCTTTCTTTGGAGAAAGACCAGACGAAAGCACACCAGGGCGGAGAGAGAGGTTCTCTCTGCCCTGGACCCACCTCTTTCTCGCTTTGCGAGACGGGAGGTGGGCTTTCTTTTTGCCCACCAGCTGGGCGGGCATAGGCTGCGCCGCGCCCAACTGGCACGGTGTCCCGTCCCCGGGAGGGGCCCCTTTCGCCCTCCGCAATCACCCGTTGCGTGACTTTCCTCGCCCTATCTGCTATGCTGAACACAGGAAAGGAGGGGGCACCATGACCATCGGCGGAAATCTCAAGAAACTTCGGGTGGCCCAGGGCCTTACCCAGGACCAGCTGGCAGAGAAGCTGCACGTCACCCGGCAGGCGGTGTCCAACTGGGAGCGGAACGTGTCCCACCCAGACCTGGACCAGCTGGAGGCCATCGCGGCCGCCCTGGGGGTGGAGGTAACCACCCTGCTGTACGGTCCGCCCCAACCCTACCGCCCCAGCCGGAAGCGGGTGGGGGTGACGGTGGGGCTGGCAGCGGCAGCGGTGACCGCCTTTGCCGTCTGCCATGGCGGGCTGGAGCCCTGGCTGGTGCAGGGGTACCAGCGGGGATATCCTGGGTATGGGCTGCTCTACGAACTTCTGTTTTTCGGCCCTGTGCTGGGCTTGCTGCTGGGCATTGCGGCAGGGGGCGTGTTGGGGTTGCGGTTCCCCTTGACGTTGGAGCGCCGGGCCCGGCAGAGGTGCCTGGCCGGCGGGGTGGTGTGCCTTTTGCTTCCCTTGGCCCTGCGGTTGGGAACCGGGGTGTCCCGGTGGATGCTGCTCCTATGGGCCCATGGGGGAAGTGCAATGGGACTCCTGGCCGGGTTAGCCGCTGGGCTTCTGCTGTTTCTGGCTGGCAACCCGGGGCAGGGGAGGGGCGAAGGCTAGAGAAAAAGAAACGGTCTCCCGCGCCAGTGTGCGCGGAAGACCGTTTTGCAGTTTCTCAGCTTGTTTTTACTGGAGGTTCAGGTTGAAGAACGCGTCCTTCCCCAGGTACTGGGCCACCTCGTCCAGCTCCTCCTCGATGCGCAGCAGCTGGTTGTACTTGGCTACCCGGTCGGTGCGGCTGGGGGCGCCGGTCTTGATCTGACCGGCGTTCAGGGCCACAGCCAGGTCGGCGATGGTGGAGACCACGGCGGTGTACCCGGCCCGGTTGGCCATCTGGATGGCGTCCAGGGTCTCGGTGAGGGTGCCGATCTGGTTGACCTTGATGAGGATGGCGTTGGCCACCCCTTTCTGGATGCCGGTCTTCAGGCGCTGGGTGTTGGTGACGAACAGGTCATCCCCCACCAGCTGGAGGCGCTGGCCCAGGGTCTTGGTGAGCAGGGCCCAGCCCTCCCAGTCGTTCTCTCCCATGCCGTCTTCCAGGGAGAGGATGGGGTAGTTGTCGGCGAACTTCTTCCACATGTTCACCAGCTGCTGGCGGGTCATGGTCTTCTTGGCCTTGGGCAGGTCATAGCAGCCGGTTTCGGGGTTGTACCACTCAGAAGTGGCCGCGTCGATGGCGATCATAAAGTCGTCGTAGGGCTTGTAGCCGGCGGCTTCGATGGCGGCCACAATGGCTTTCAGGGCGTCCTCGTCCTTTTTCAGGTTGGGGGCATAGCCGCCCTCGTCCCCCACACCGGCGGCGGGGGTGCCGTTCTCCTTCAGGACGGTCTTCAGGGTGTGGAAGACCTCAGCGCACATCCGCAGGGCTTCCTTCCAGCTCTTGGCCCCCACGGGCATGATCATGAACTCTTGAATGTCCACGTTGTTGGTGGCGTGGGCACCGCCGTTGAGGATGTTCATCATCGGCACGGGGAGGGTCTTGGCATTGACGCCGCCCAGGTAAGCGTACAGAGGCAGCCCCAGGCTCTCGCTGGCGGCCTTGGCGCAGGCCAGGGAGGCCCCCAGAATGGCGTTGGCCCCCAGGCGGCTCTTGTTGGGGGTGCCGTCCAGCTCGATGAGGAGCTTGTCGATGTAGGTCTGATCCAGGACGTTCAGGCCGATGAGGGCCTCGGCGATGTCATGGTTGACATACTCCACGGCCTGGGTGGTACCCTTGCCCAGGTAACGGGCCGGGTCGCCATCCCGGAGCTCACAGGCCTCATACTCCCCGGTGGAGGCGCCGGAGGGCACAGCAGCCCGACCCACGGTGCCGTCGTCCAGGGTGATTTCCACTTCCACCGTGGGGTTGCCCCGGGAGTCCAGGATTTCCCGGCCCAGAACGTCAACGATTTCAATCATCTGCTTCATGTTCATTTGCTCCTTTTGCTGTGATTCCCAAAAGCCGGGCCCGGAGGCCGGGCCGTTAGTTGAGGATAAGGGTTTTCCCGTCCATCTCCTCCGGCTGGTCCAGACCCATCAGGTCCAACATGGTGGGGGCGATGTCGGCCAGGCGGCCGTCCCGCAGGCGCACGTCGGCGCCTACAATGCAGAAGGGAACGGGGTTGGTGGTGTGGGCGGTAAAGGGCTGGCCGTCCTGGTCCAGCATCTGCTCGGCATTGCCGTGGTCGGCGGTGATGAGGACAACCCCGCCCATGTCCTGGGCCGCCCGGACCACCCGGGCCACGCAGTTGTCCACCGTCTCCACCGCCTCCACTGCGGCATCGTAGACCCCAGTGTGGCCGACCATGTCGCAGTTGGCAAAGTTGAGGATGATCACGTCATACTTGCCGCTCTCCATCCGGCGGATCACTTCGTCGGTGATGGCAGGGGCGCTCATCTCCGGTTGGAGATCGTAGGTGGCCACTTTGGGGGAGGGGATCAGGCACCGGTCCTCCCCGGGGAAGATTGCTTCCTGCCCGCCGTTGAAGAAGAAGGTGACGTGGGCGTATTTTTCCGTCTCGGCGATGCGCAGCTGGGTGAGGCCCAGCTGGCTGAGGTATTCCCCAAAGATGTTTTTCAGCTTTTCGTGGGGGAAGGCCACCGTCACGTTGGGCATGGTGGCATCGTACTCCGTGGTGCACACGAAGTGGAGGGGGAAGCACCCCCGGGGCCGCTTGAGGCCGGCAAAGGCTGGGTCCACCAGGGCGCGGGTGAGTTCCCGGGCCCGGTCAGGGCGGAAGTTGAAGAAGATAACGCTGTCTCCCGCTTCCAAGTTCCCCCCGCGGGTACAGATCACCGGTTCCATGAACTCATCGGTGACGCCGGCGTCATAGGAGGCCTGGATGGCCTGGAGGGGATCGGAGAAGAAGGGACCCTCTCCGTCGGCCACGGCGTTGTAGGCCCGCTGCAGGCGGTTCCACCGCTGGTCCCGGTCCATGGCATAGTAACGGCCCATGACGTCGGCGATCTGCCCCACTCCCAGGGTTTGGAGCTTGGCCTGAAGTTGGCGGACATATCCCAGCCCAGAAGTGGGGGAGACGTCCCGCCCGTCTAGGAAGACGTGGATGTACACCTGCTCCAATCCCTGGGCCTTGGCCAGGTCCAGCAGGGCGAAGAGGTGGTCAATGTGGCTGTGGACCCCGCCGTCAGAGAGCAGGCCCATCAGGTGGAGGGCACTGCCATTCTCCCGGCAGGCCTGGATGGCCTCGAGATAGGCGGGGTTTTGGAAGAAGGTGCCCTCCTCAATGGCCCGGCTGATCCGCGGGAGGTCCTGAAAAACCACCCGGCCGGCGCCGATGTTGGTGTGGCCCACCTCGCTGTTGCCCATCTGCCCCTCCGGGAGCCCCACGTCTAGGCCGGAGGCCTCCAGCTGGCAGAAGGGGTACTGGGAGAAGAGATAGTCCAACTGGGGGGTGGCGGCGGCCTGCACGGCGTTGCCGGGAATGTCCTCCCCCAGGGCGAAGCCATCTAGGATGATAAGGGTTGTGGGAGTTTTCATAGCACCTTTCCTCGGTTCCCGGGGCAGTTGCCCCGTCAGGGTTGCGGACCGTCTTGGTTGGCGGTCTGAATGATCTGCAAAAATTGTTCCACATCCAGGGCGGCCGTGCCGATGAGGCCGCCGTCCACGTCCTCCTGGTTGAGGAGGTCCTGGGCGTTGGCGGCGTTCATGGAGCCCCCATACTGGATGGTGGTGGACCGGGCGATCCGGGCGCCGTAGAGCTTCCGCAGCACCCCGCGGATGGCGGCACAGACCTCACCGGCCTGCTCCGGGGTGGCGGTGTTGCCGGTGCCAATGGCCCAGATGGGCTCATAGGCGATGACCACCCGGCGCATCTCTTCCGGGGTGACGCCGGCCAGGGCGGCTTTCAGCTGATAGGAGATAAACTCCAAGGTGACCCCCAGCTCCCGCTGCTCCAGGTCCTCCCCCACGCACAGGATGGGGCGCAGGCCTGCGTCCAGGGCGGCGTGGAGTTTTTTGTTGATGGTGAGGTCGGTCTCCCCAAACAGGGCCCGGCGTTCGCTGTGGCCGATGATGACGTATTTGACATCCAGGTCGGCCAGCATGGCGGCGGAGACTTCCCCCGTGTAGGGGCCGCTGGTTTCCCAGTGGAGGTTCTGGGCGCCCACGGCCACCCGGCTGTCCTTAAGGATCTTTACGGCGGCAGGGATATCCACATAGGGGACGCACAGGACGATGCTGCACCGCTTCACCCGGGGCAGGGCCCCTTTGAGACGCTCGGCAAAGAGCTTGGTCTCCGTGGCGGTTTTGTGCATCTTCCAGTTGCCAGCGACGATGGTTTTGCGATATTTTCTGTTCATCTGCGCCTCGCCCCCGGTTATTTATCTTCCAGACAAGCGATACCGGGGAGGGTGAGCCCTTCCAAAAATTCCAGGGAAGCGCCGCCGCCGGTGGAAATGTGGGTGAACTGATCGGCCATGCCGCTCTGCTCCACGGCGGAGGCGGAGTCCCCGCCGCCTACGATGGTGATGGCGTCCTTCTGCTGGGCCATGGCGCCAGCGATGGCGTTGGTGCCTTTGGCAAAGGCGGGGAACTCAAAGACCCCCATGGGCCCGTTCCACACCACGGTGCCGGCCCCCTGGATGGCGGCGGTGAAGGCCTCGATGGTTTTGGGACCAATGTCCATCCCCATGAGGTTCTCGGGGAACTGGTCCACCTCCACCAAAACCGGCTGGGCATCGGCGGAGAAGTCCTGGGTGGCCAGATTGTCCTGGGGCAGCAGGAGGGTGACCCCCATGTCCTTGGCCTTCTGGATCATGTCCCGGGCGTAGTTTACGTGGCCGGCATCCAGCAGGGAGGTGCCGATGCTCCGGCCCAAGGCCACCTGGAAGGTATAGGCCATGCCGCCGCCGATGAGGATGGTGTCGGCCTTTTGCAGGAGGTTGTTGATCACCCCGATCTTGTCAGAGACCTTGGACCCGCCCAGGATGGCCACCAGGGGGCGCTTGGGCTCCTCCAGGGCTTTGCCCATGAAGTTGAGCTCCTTCTCCACCAGGAACCCTGCCACCGAGGGCAGGTAGTGGGACACGCCCTCGGTGGAGGCGTGGGCCCGGTGGGCGGCACCGAAGGCATCAAAGACGAAGATGTCCGCCAGGGAGGCCAGCTCCCGGGCGAAGTCCGGGTCGTTTTGCTCCTCCTCGATGCGGAACCGGAGATTCTCCACCAGCACGGCCTGGCCGGGCTGCAGGGCGGCGCACTTGGCTTTGGTGTCCGGGCCCAGGACATCCTTGGTCAGGGGAATGGACAGGCCCAGCAGCTTTTCCAGGTGGTCCCGGGCGGAGAAGAGAGAGAGTTCCTTCTTCCACTCTCCGTGGGGACGGCCCATGTGGGAGAGGAGGATGACAGCGGCATTGTGCTCCAGCAGATAGCGAATGGTGGGCAGGGTGGAGACAATGCGGGTGTCGTCGTGGATGATCCCCGTGGCTTTGTCGTGGGGAACGTTGAAGTCACAGCGCAGGAGAATCTTTTTCCCGGACACGTCGATGTCCCGGATGGTCTTCTTATCATAGTTCATCAGAACAAGCCCCTTCTTTTCAATTTTGTCAGGCGGCGACTCCAGATTCCCGGGGAATCTGCAAGAGCGGAGACGGCCGCCCCCTTCAGTCTCCCTCTCCGCGCAGCTGGGGAAAGTCCAGCTGCCGGAGCGCTTCGTAGGTCAAAATGGCGACAGAATTGGCCAGGTTGAGGCTTCGGGCATCCGGCCGCATAGGGATGCGCAAGCACCGGTCCGGGAAGGCCTCCCGGAATGGTTGCGGCAGGCCGGCGGTTTCCTTGCCGAAGAACAGCCAGCACCCGTCCCGGAACTGGGCTTGGGTATAGGGCCGGGGGGCCTTGGTGGTGGACAGCCAGAGGTCTGTGATCTCGTTTTGATGGAACAGGTCCTCTAAGCTATCATACACCCGCAGGTCTACCATGTGCCAATAGTCCAAGCCAGCCCGCTTCACCGCCCGGTCACTGATGTCGAACCCCAGGGGGCCCACCAGGTGCAGCCGGCTGCGGGTAGCGGCACAGGTGCGGGCAATGTTGCCGGTGTTCATGGGGATTTCCGGCTCCACCAGCACGATATTCAGCATGATATCCTTCGCCTCGATCCTGAAAAACTGTCGGTATAACACAGCCTGCATTTTACTGCAATACCGGAAAAAATTCAATATAATCCCGTAAAAAGTTGAAAATTAAGCGGTTTCCTCAAAATAAGAGGGACAGTTCAGGGAAATTCAGCTTGTCGTACAAAAGAATAATTTCCCTGATATGCAGGAAATCCTTCTTTTTGGGGAAAATGACGGTGCCTTTTGGTGATGCAGTCTGGATGGGGCTTCCCCTTGTGTTTTCTTCTGGTTTCCTCTATAATAGAGCCGACATACGGGGCGGGCCGGCAGGCCGGCACTGCCCCCACAGAGAAAGGACTGGACAACACCATGAAACTGGGAATCGTGGGCCTGCCCAACGTGGGCAAGAGCACCCTGTTTAACGCCATCACCAACGCCGGGGCGGAATCTGCCAACTACCCCTTCTGCACCATCGACCCCAACGTGGGCATGGTCACCGTCCCCGATGAGCGGCTGGATAAGCTGGCTGAGATCTATCAGCCCAAGAAGACCACCCCGGCAGTCATTGAGTTTGTGGACATCGCGGGCCTGGTGAAGGGGGCCTCCAAGGGGGAGGGCCTGGGCAACAAGTTCCTGGCCAACATCCGGGAGACCGACGCCATCGTCCACGTGGTGCGCTGCTTTGACGACACCAATATCATCCACGTAGAGGGCAGCTGCGACCCTGCCCGGGACATCGACATCATCGACCTGGAACTGGTGATGGCGGACCTGGAAATGGTGGAGCGCCGCATCGAGAAGGACACCAAGGCCGGCAAGGGGGACAAGAAGTACCTCCACTCCGCCGAGGTCTTTAAGGGCCTGCGGGACTGGCTCAACGACGGCAAGTCCGCCCGGAGCTACCCCTGTGACGAGGAGGAGAAGGCCATTCTGGCCACCTCCGACCTGCTCACCCTGAAGCCGGTGATCTTTGCCGCCAACCTGGACGAGGCGGGGTTCAAGGACCATGACAACAACCCCTATTACCAGGCGGTGGTCCAGGCTGCGGAGAAGGAGGGGGCCCAGGTCATCCCCATCTGCGCCAACATTGAGGCCGACATCGCCCAGATGGACCCTGAGGACCGGGCCCTCTTCCTGGAGGACCTGGGGGTGACCGAGTCCGGTCTGGACCGGCTGATCCGGGCCAGCTATTCCCTCCTGGGCCTCATCTCCTACCTCACCTGCGGGGAGGACGAGTGCCGGGCCTGGACCATTCCCCAGGGCACCAAGGCCCCCCAGGCCGCCGGCAAGATCCACACCGACTTCGAGCGGGGGTTCATCCGGGCGGAGGTGGTCGCCTTCGCTGATCTGGAGGCCTGCGGCGGCTCCATGACCACCGCCAAGGAAAAGGGCCTGGTGCGCTCAGAAGGCAAGGACTATGTGATGAAGGACGGCGACGTGACGCTGTTCCGCTTCAATGTATAATTGGAAAAATAAAGAGGTGATGTTATGAATACATCCATAAATTTTCCAAATCTTGGGATTCATTTATCAAATGTCGGAAAGTCGATCAGCATCGGTGGCTTTGAGATTGCCTATTACGGTATGATCATCGCATGCGGAATGATTCTGGGTCTGTGCATCGCCATGTGGGTGGCGAAGAAAACAAACCAGAATCCGGATCAGTATTTTGATGTGGCACTCTATGCGATCCCGATCGCACTGATCGGGGCGAGAGCGTATTATGTTATCTTTTCCTGGGATCAGTACAAAGACAATCTGATCCACATTCTGTATTTCCGGGAAGGCGGACTGGCGATATTCGGCGGTGTGATCGCGGCAGTGATTACATTTTATGTATATGTAAAAATAAAAAAACAAAATTTCTGGCTGATGGCAGACACCGCATGTGTCGGGCTGGTTTTGGGACAGATCATCGGTCGCTGGGGCAACTTTTTCAACAGAGAGGCTTTCGGCGGCTATACAAATGGTCTGTTTGCGATGCAGCTGCCACTGAATGCCGTACGCAGTTCCGATGTCACGCAGGAGATGATGGAGCACCTGCAGACGATCGACGGCGTACAGTATATTCAGGTGCACCCGACTTTTTTATACGAAAATCTTTGGAATATTGGCGTTCTGCTGCTGCTGTTGCTTTTTACGAAGCATAAGAAGTTTGACGGCGAGATATTTTTACTTTATCTTGCAGGCTACGGAATCGGAAGATTCTGGATTGAGGGACTCCGTACGGATCAGCTTCTGCTTCCGGGGATCAAACTTCCGGTATCGCAGGTGCTTTCCGCAGTGGTAGCCATTGTCTCCA
>OLNN01002447.1_pt1 | contig 13099 bp, 25 predicted proteins | sample 1672141 | NCBI WGS metagenome assembly OLNN01 (sample SAMEA3136652, study PRJEB25190) | human gut metagenome | biome: human gut; feature: human-associated habitat; material: faeces | place: Austria | collected 2013 | reverse complement strand
ATTATGTAATGAACTCTAAAAAGTCAAAAAATGATATTTTGGTAATTAGTCCTAAAAGTTTAAAGTTGGAAATTGAGAAAACTAAAACTACACCAAAGTATGAGGTAAGACAGAATGGAAAACTTTTGTTTGTGGAAACTGCACAGAATGAAATAGTTACTATTTTAAAAAGAGATTATGGTATTTCTCTTGATGAATAAGTGTAAAATTTTAAATTTTAGTTGATATAAAAGGGTTAAAAAAGAGAATTTGTAGAATTCTCTTTTTTTTGTTTTTTAGGTTTGTTATATTTCGATTTTGAGGGGTTTTAATTTTTAAAGGTATAGTTTGTTGGGTTGGGTAGGGAAAGTGGGTAGAAATTGATTGTGGTGCGTGTAGGAATGTATTATTTTTAATTTTTAGATTTGGATTTTATTATTTTTAAATTTTTAGTTTTTTGTTTTTTAAGTTGAAAAATTTTAGATTTTTTAATTTTTGATTTTTGGATTTTTTTGTTTTTTAATTTTTGAAAAGTGTTGTAGGATATAGGATTTTTTAATTTTTAATTTTTTAATTTTAGGGGTGGGTTTATATTTTTGTTTTGTGGGGGTGTTGTAGGGTGGATTTTTTTGTATTGTGTTGTAGAGGGTGGAAAGGGTATAGTTTTGTAGTTAATTTTGGAAGTTTTTGGTTTTGGTTGAGTGTAGTGTTTTATTTTGTAGGTTTTTTTGTGGTAGTGGGTAGTGGTAGAGGGGTGGGTTGGTTGGTTTTATGGTTTGGTAGGGTGGTATAGTTGGTAGGTAGAGAGGTGTGGTAGAGGGTGTGATTTTGTTGTGGTTGGTGGTTTTGGGAGAGGTTGGGTTGTGGTAGTGGTAGGTTGTGGTGTAGTGTGGTGGGGGAGTGATACACTCTTTTACACAGAAAAAAGAGAATTTTGTTTTTGCTGATGAAACGAACGATTTTTGCTTTTTCTCCTACCGAACAAATGTTCGCTAAAACAGATGTTCGTACCATAATCCCCACAATATTACAAAATAAATCCAACAAATTTGTAATATTTTTGTACTACGACATTCTAACCAACTATTCTATCACAGACCGACCTCATTAAAAACGCAACTTATTATGTAAACAAAATTTTCCATAATGAAAAATGTAAACCAATATTATGTAATGTTTTTATGTAAACAAAAATGCTAAAGTTTACATAATACTAACAAACACAAAACGAGCAATCCATTGGTACTACTGCATTATGGCGATTTCAAACAAACAGATATTCGTGAAGTTCTAATTGCACAAAAGACATATTTTGTGCAATGTTACATAATCATTAAATTATATAAAGTTATTATGTAAACTACAATACAAAATCAAACAAATGTTTGTAAGAACAAATGTTTGGGTATTGACATTTGACATATAATGTGGTATAATGTATTTGGTGGAAAGCGACCTTTTTGTATATTTGCTCCCCTAATTATCGTAAAATGATAAAATGTGGAGAAAATATATAATTTGTACGCACGAGAATAGCCATAGATTAATTTTTAATTTACAATAATATAATTTCATATCCTAGAATATTAAAATCCTTAAATTTTAAATTTTGGCAAATAAAACGCATACACGCAATAATACAATTTTTAAATTTTCAAAACTTTAATTTTTAAAATCCTAAAGTTACCGATTGTACGCACATACGCAATAATAGAAGAACTGAAATTTTTTAATTTTTAAATTTTAAATGCTGAAATCTCAATTTTTAATTTTTTGTTTTTTAAATTTTAATTTTTTAATTTTGAAAAAAGTGTTGACAAAATTATAAAAGTATGGTATAATAATAATCGTTGGTGGATATACTACTAACAAATAAAAATTTTTGGAGGTTTTATATATGGAAGAAAACAGATTAAAATTAAATGTAAAAGAATGGTACAGAGGAGAATATCCAACAGATGATTTAGTAGAGGAAATCAAAGATACAGTAACTTTTGAGGATATTTTTGAGGCACTAGATAACTATGAGGACATTTATGAGGTAATAGGGAATGGAATAGACAGTATAGTTAGGGAAAGAATATTCAACAAATTAGCAACTTTAATGGAAGTTGACTACGATTATATATATGACCAATGGTTAAAAAGTTAATAAATTTTTAATAAAAGTATTGACAAAGTCATAAAAGTATGGTATAATATACTTATAATAAATAAATAGGAGGTAAAATATCGTGGAAGAGAAAAATGATTTAATTTATGGAGCTTATAAAATCACAGACTTTGGAGATTTAAAGGAGTATGTAGAAAATGAGGACAAAGTCCTACAAATACTAGAAAAAGCGAATTTTGTAATAAAAGGAAAAGGAGTAGACTACGGCAAAGGTTATCTTTATGAGTTAGAAATATTTACAGATAATAAAGAAGAACACTTTGAATATAGTGAGGGTTGGGGACTTGAAATACTAACAGAAAAAAATGGAATGAATAAAATAGTCAATGCTCTATGGTGTTTATTAAGTGATTACTTTTGTATATATGATAGAGATATAGTTGAGTTTATGGAAGAGTTTGGGTATGAAAATTTACAAGAGGGAAAGAAAATATACAATGCTATAAAAGAAAACAATGAAAAACTATTGAACATATTTACGGAAGATGAAATCGAATACTTAAAAGACAATATTCAATTATAATATAGATACCACCGAAATAGTAGGGAAACCTACTATTTTTTTTTATTTATACGAACATTTGTTTGCACAATTTTTAACGAACAAATGTTTTGTACTTGACATATTGACTTTTTTATGGTATAATGTTAGTGGTGGAAAAGACACTTTTTAAATTTCAAGCCCCCTTAACATACGGAATATTCTTAATTTTTAAATTATGGAAATAGAATATAATAATTTTAAAATTACAGAGTTTGCCGAATATACGCATACACGCAATAATATAAACTTAAATTTTTTTAAATTTTAATTTTTTAAATCTTAATTTTAGATTTTTTAATTTTTAAAATTATAATCTTTATTTTTTAATTTTTTATTTTTTATTGAAAAACTATTGACATTTTAATAAAAGTATGTTATAATAAAGAAAATTAAGAAATGGGAGGTACACGAAATGAGTGTAAAATTAAGTAAAAAAGAGTTAGAGGAAACTGGAATAGCACAGGACGCATTTTATTTGGGAGGAAATGTATATAATTATGAAAATGCTATATTTTATTTGGGAATAAGAGATTTAGAAAATTTAGAAAAATCAGTTAAAGGGAATGACATAGAACTTTTAATAAATCATTTAAAACATTATGAAATGGACAAGGTTCATATAATGACCACTCAATTATTTTATAGTGCTGGAACATACGGCAACAACGGACAGTTGCATAAAGTAGATATATTAGATAAAAGTACAAGTAAAAAACTAGATACCATATATGTATATTATTGTTAGAAATAGGACATCAAGTCCTATTTTTTTTTATTAAAACCGAACATCTGTTTGGTAAAAAATTACGAACATTTGTTTGTGCGAACAAATGTTTGCATATTATTGTAAATATATTATATAAACAATTATGTAAATATGTTATGTAAACCTAAAAGGTTATAAATTAAATAATTATTTGTAAATACATTATGTAAACTTAAAAGTGTTATAGTATAATAAAATAATGTAGTATTTGTGAATTGTAATTTTCTATGCAATAATAATGTGTGAAACTTGCTAGATAAAATAAAAAACTGGAATAATTAGAATATGCCGAATAAACAAAACATTGCAATAATATATGTAAACTTTTCTAATATTATATAAAACAAAAATAGCCATCATAGAAATATCGAATGTGGAAAATGTGGATAACTATGTGGATAACTTTTTATAAAAAAACTTTTTAAAAAAATTTTAAATTTTTATTGACAAAATATAAAAAGTATGGTATAATATCAAATGTAGGTGGGAATACTACCAACATAAAAAGGAAAGGTGGAATGGAATATGAAACAAGTTACATATTCAAAATTAAAGGAAGAATTTTGCGACAAAGAAAATAAGTATGCACTAATAATATACAGTCAATCAAACTTCAATAAAGAGTATAGTGAATTATCAGGAACTTATTTAATATCAAGTGATAACAAATATTTTCAAAGTGGTAAAATCTCAAATAGTTTATTTGGAAGTTGTATAGACGGAACAGACATTGGAGTTAGATTAGATACTTATAATTGGAAAGTTGAAAAAGTTGTAATATTAGAAACAGAAGAAGAAATAAACAAATATAAATCTATGATAGGAAGTTTTTAAAAGTAGGGTATATAATTACCCTACTAATAAATAGAAAGGAATATAAAAATATGAAAGATTTAAAATTAGAAGAATATTTTTGTGCTAATGAAAGTGTAGAAAACAAAGTAAAGGAAATTGCTAAAAAACAAAACATAGATTTAAACACTTGTATAATTGATTTAATTGGCAAAGCATATAGAAGTCAAACAATTTTTGATAAAAACATATATGGAGTTGTAGGAGAAAGAGAATACAAAATGCTAATAGAATATTTTGTAAATAAAAAATGTTATACTTTAATAGCAAAAGAAAATAATGTATCAGTAACAAGAATAAGACAGTTGGTTGCAAAAGGTTGTAAAAATATGAGGGCAAGACTACAAATATTTTTAAATAAAAATACATAAAATGTATTGACAAAGTTTTAAATATATGATATAATGTAGGAAAATCAAGGAAAGGTGGTTATATTATGGAAGAGTTAATCAATGAATTAGAAAAGAAACAAAGTGAAATATGGACAGATATAGAAGATATGGAAAGCACAGTAGAGTATGCAGAGGGATTTTCAAATGGTTGGGACAAAGCATTTGATATAGCAATATTGATAGTAAAAGAAAATAGTAATCTATTTAAAGAATAGAGGAAAGGAAAATAAAAATGAAAGTTGATAAAAAGAAATGTTTAATGTTGGTAATTGAACAAATAGAAAATATGTTATATAACAACAAAGAAAATAAAGAGGACATAGAAAGTTTTGTTGACTGGTGTGAGGGTGGAGTTGTTTTTTATATGCACAGGGACATAGAATTAAAAGAAGAAATAAAAATCAATGAAGAAGAAGAAAAATATTGTGTAGAACTTATGAACAGAATTGCACCATTGGTTGACAACCTAACAAATGAATTATATAAAATATATGACGATATAGAAAAATAAAAATTTTTATAAAAAACTATTGACAAAGTAAATAATATGTGTTATAATATATGTAAAGAAAAAAGAAAGGTGGAATTTATATGGAAATTAGAAAATTAAGTAATGGGTATCAATTCGTAAACAATAGCAGAGGGAACAGAAGTGGTTTTGTTCACGAAACAACATTATTCAATAATAATGGTTTAGAAGTAGGAAACTACAAAATACAATATTACAACAGGACTTGGGAATGTTACCAATTCCAAACAGTTATGAAAAATTGTATATCAAAAATAATAGAAGAGAAAAAAGACAATTTTATAAGATTAGCAAAAGAAAAATATAATATTAAAAGACTAACAAAAGAAAAAAGAGAACAAGCAGAACAAGTTTTTGAGGAAATGGAACAAATAAAAGAATTAAGAAAAATGTATAAAGAACTAGACAATAGGGCATAAAGCCCTATTTTTTTATTTTAAAAAAACAAACATTTGTTTATACGAACAAATGTTTGGTACTTGACAAACTTGACAAAATGTGATATAATAAGGATAATGGAAGAGGTGCGTTTTTAAAACGAACGCCCGTTCGATAGTAAAATTTTTTAATTTTTTTGAATAAAAGTATTGACATTTGCATATAAATATGTTATAATATATTTAGAAATTAAGAAAGAGGTGGAACAATAAAAAATGGAAAATATGGTATATGTATTATTAAGAAGAATTTACGACCCATACGGTTGTTTAGAAGATAATGAGCAGGAAATAATAGGAATATTTACAACAGAAGAAAACGCAAATAAAAATAAAGAAATTTTAAAACAAAAAGATAAAAGAAAAAAATTTGACTATTGGGTAGATAATTACAAATTAAATGAAATAGAAGATTTTGATTTTTTATAAAAAACTATTGACAAAATATAAAATATGTGGTATAATATACTCATAGTTAGGAAATAATATAAATAAAGGAGCGAATTATTATGGAATTTTTAAATATTGAAAAGTTAAAAGAATGTAATGGTTGTGATATTGCAATTATAGAAGAACTACAAAGACAAATAAATGAAGAGTACAGAGAACACTATGAGGAATATACAGATATAACAGCATTAGAGAACTTGTTAATTTGTATGGAAAAAATCAATTTTGTATTAGTAGAAAGCGAAAATTATGGTTATGCAAGTAACTATAATGACTTGGCACAGGAATTATATTCTAAAATGAAAAGTGATTTTGCAGAAATGATAGGAATAAACAATTTGTGGAAAAAAATTTATGAATAATTTTATACAAAACTATTGACAAAATGAATAATATATGATATAATATATATAAATCAAAGGAAAGGTGGAATATATTATGGAAAAAGAAAAATTTATGACATTTGAAAAAGCATTAGAAATTGTTAGGGAATTATCTTATAGTCAAGGATTTTATGGTAGACTATTAAGAAATATGCAGGAAATGGACGAAGAACAAAGAAAAGAACTTGAAGAAGATTTTGAATATAATAAAGTAAAAGACAGTATGGACTTGATATTTTATTTTGAATGTTAATATATTGGAGTGGCAACACTCCAATATAGTTAGGAGGAAATTTTTGATTTTTATTATATGTAAATTTGTGTTAATGATATTATTTTTTTATTTTTTAAGTAAATAATTTTTAAAAACTATTGACAAATTCAAAAATATGTGTTATAATATAATTACAATAAACAAAGAAAGGTGGAAATAAAAATGTATATTAAAAAAGATTTTGGTTTTGAAGAATTAAAAGACAACAGTTGGAGTGGTGCAGTAGATACATTAGAAGATATTGAAAAAGCAGACAAAGAAGAGGAACTTATGGAATTATTAGAACAAGTATTTTTTGACGAAATACCAACAGATACAGAAGTAAACGACTACTTATGGTTTGAAAGAGATGAGATATATTCAAATTTAGGTTTAAATGAAAATGGAGAACTTGAAGAAGAGGAAGAAGAGGAATAGCCCTCTTCTTCTAAAAAAGAATGGAAGTGATTAAATGGAAAATATAGTAAACAAAATTATAGAAATTGAAGATTATAATGGTAATACAATAATGGCTATATCTATTGATAAAAATGGAAATATAGATAATATGTTAAATTGTAGTATAGCAGATATTGACGGCGACTATTTATTCAATACAGATAAAGAACTTATAAGAATACAGTCCGACAATGAATAAAAAAATAAAAAATTTTTAAATTTACTATTGACAAAATAAACAATATGTGATATAATATATACAGAAGTTGAGGAAAGGTGGAATATAAAATGGAATTAAAATTGACAAAAACAAAACAAAACATATATGTAGGACTAATTGAAGGTATGCCTATTGTAAGAACATACTGGAATGGTGGAGTAGATAGTTGCTTATATTTTACACTTAAAGATACAGATGTATTCACAGTTGTTAGTAAAGGAAATAATGACTATATCTTTACTGATTTTATGGAAGTCAATGGAGAATTTAAAGAAATCAATAATGATTTATTCGACATTTTAGTTGAAATTCATAATAAATAATACCTTTTTGCAAGTTTTGGGTAATTAAAACTTGCAATTTAAAATTATTATTTGAGGTGGTGTAAATATGGAAAAGAAAAAAGAAAGTTATGTAATTTATTTTAGTAGTAAAGTAGAAAAAGACAACACAGGTTATTTTCAAAGGATGCAAAGAGTTGGATTTTTAAGTACAAGGTGGAAAAAACAAGCGAAAGTTTTTAAAAGCAGAAAAGCAGTTGAAAATAAAATAAAGTCCCTAATTGAAAAAGAGGGCGAATGGTACGATTTTGAAATTATAGAAAGTATTTAAGCAGGAAAGGAAGTAATAAAAATGGGAAAAAATATTGAAGTTAAATTAAATAAAAATACAATAATAGTATTAGATAATGAGGAACAGGCAGTTGAATTATGCACACAGGAATATTTCAAAGGAAATGACAAAACAGAAATAAATGGTAGAAAATTTGATATTTTTAATTTTGGAAATTTTGATTTTAGAAAAAAATCAATGTTAATGAATTAGTCCATCTTTCAAAAATTTTATATATGAAAAGCAAGATTTTTAAATTTTAGATTTTTAAATTTTGCTTTTTTATTTTTTAAATTTTTAATTTTTTGAATAAAAACTATTGACAATGTTAATAATATATGATATAATATATATATAGAAATTAAGAAAGGTGGTAAATATTATGATAACATTAAAAGAAAGAAATTATTGTTTTGTAGGAAAAGCAAAGGACTTATGCAAAGATATTCAAGAGGAAATGGAAAGCAGAGAAATAAAAGAAATAGAAAGGGGATTTGCAGAAAATATGTTTTGTGATAACTATGGTTATTGTTGTGGTTCAAGTTGTAGAAACTATATAAATTGTCAAGGAAAATAACCTTGACAATTTTATAAAAATTTTACAAAAAGCTATTGACAAAATATAAAATATATGTTATAATATATTTAGAAATTAAGAAAGGTGGTACAAAAAAATGGAAATTTATTTAGTAATTACAAGAGTTAAAAAAAATAAGGACTGGACTTCAATAGGAATAAATCAAGAATGTTACAAAACAATGGAACAAGCTATTGAGTTTTGTAAAAGTAGATTAAGTAAAGAGGAATTGGAAAGACACGAAAAAGCATATAAAAGAGGACTAGTAAGTTGGTATGAATTCGACAGTAAAGATTATGAATACAGAATAAAAGTTTTAGATTTGAAATAGGGAAATTCCCTATTTCAAAATTTGAATTTTAGAATTTTTGAATTTTTAAAAAGTAAATTTTTAGTTTTTTAGATTTTAAAATTTTTAGATTTTTGAAAAGTAAAATTTTTGAATTTTCAATTTTTAGTTTTTTAGATTTTCAATTTTTAGATTTTTAGTTTTTTATAAACTAAAAGTATTGACAAAGTAAAATAAATGTGATATAATATTATTATAATAAAAAGAAAGGAATTAAAAACTATGGAAAATTATACAGAGAATGGAAGAAATATAGATTATATGAGCAGAAATGATATAATAGAATATTTAGGAATAGAAGATAATGAAACCTTGACAGACCAAGAATGGTATGATATACTAGAACAAGCTGAAACTATTGAAAAAGTGTATCATAATAAAAATATAGATTATTGCCTAAAAGCTGATTATGAAACATATATACAAAGAAATACAGACATAATAATAGGAAACACAAAGGACTTGACAATATTTATAAAACAGTAGTTTTACCGATTAAAACAAGTATTGCAATAATAGGAATTGTAGATAAAACAGAATTACCGAATAATATAATATATGCAATAATACCACTTTTTAAATAAATAGTTATATACAATATGTTTACTAATTTTATGTAAAGTAAATGTATTGTATATTTTTTTTTAGAAAATTTTTTTTATAATCATTGTATAAAATTATAAAAAATGGTTATAATAAAAATAATAAAATTTTTTGAAAAAAGTTATTGACAAAATAAGAAATATATGTTATAATGTAAAAAACGGTTAGAGATAGCCGAAAAAAATAAAATTTTAAAAGGTGGTAGATATTATGGAGAATAACGAAATTATTATGTATAAGTTGTATGTAGGATTAAATGATAAGGATACGAAAAAACAAGAAATTCCAACAAAAAAAGCAATAGACATTATATGTAAATGTTTAGCAAAACAAGGAATAACTGGAATGACTGAATATTTAGGAAATGGAGTATATACTCATACAGACGGAACTAAAACAATAGAAAAAAGTTATATAATAGAAATGTTTTTTGTAGAACGAATACAAGTTGTAAATGCAATAAGCGACATAAAAACATTATTAAATCAAGAAGCAGTTGTATTATGTGAACAAAAAATAAAAAGCGAACTAATTTAAAAAAGTTCGCTTTTTATCATATTTTTTATTGTAATTCAATTTTATTTTATATTTAATATATATATCAATATACAATAGTAAATAAAACAGAATAACCGAATAATATAAAAAAAAATAAATTTACCCTAGTTTGCCGAACGAACACGCACACGCAATAATAGGGCTTTTTACAGAAAAACATTATAAAATATAAAAATGTTATATTCCTTTTTTGTACCAGCACCAGCAGGAGCAAACATTTGTTCTATAAAACATTTGTTTGTATTTTCTTCAGGAAAAGTTTTTTTACAAACATTTGTTTTTATGTATAAAATTTTTTTGAGTGGGTATAATAGGAATATCAAGGAAAACACAAAAAAATTACAAAAAATTTAAAAAAATTACAAAAAAGGTGTTGACAAAAAAAAACAAATCCTATATAATGACGGTGTCCTACAAAAAAGGACAAAAAAATATTTTTTTGAAAGGTGGTTTTATTATGAAAAATTTTGATGTTATTCAAACATTCATTAAAGAAGAGGGGAGAGAAAAAGCAAAAACACAACACTTATACATTGATACAGATAATAAACAGTTAATCAATTATAATACAGTTATAGCACGAATAAACGGAACAGAAGAACAAACAAAAGAAATTGAAATCAATGTAAACTATTACAGCAGTACAACAAGCAGAATACAAGCAAACATTTTAAGAGTTGTTAGGTATTATAGGAATATGGGAAAAAATTTTATTGTAGTATTAAATGGAACAGAAAAAAGAGTTGAACAATTTGAAAAAATACTAAAAGGAATAAACACATAAAAATTACAAAAAAAATAAAAAAATTACAAAAAAAAAGAAGGAATAAAAAAAGTTTTGTCGAATAATATAATTAGAATAACAAAAAATTATTCGACAAAACAAAAATAAAAAAGAAGAGGAGAAAAAGAAAATGGAAAAAATGAGAAACAGAAGAAACAAAAAAACAAAAAAGGAACAAATCAAAAGATTATTTATTGAAATAATTGCAAGGCTAATATACTATACTATAATATCAATATTCGGTGTAGCTTGTGTATTACTTGTATTTGGTACATTAGGAGCAATAGTTGAGTTATGCACCATTAGCAAATTATATTGTATATGTTATTTTATAGTATGTGGTGGAATAATACTAAGATGGTTATTGAAAGAGGTGTTATAATATGAATAAATACATTAAAATAATATTGTTACTAGTTAGTTATATAATAGTTGTTTGTGTATCAATAGCGATACACAAACACACGACACAAAAGACGGTTGAGGTCGTACAGGTGGAACAAACAGACACAGGAGAACTAATCACACTACACCTAGACAACGACTATATCAAATACTATTATGAGTACTAATAAACAAAAGAGAGGAAGTGGAGAAAATGGAAGAAACAAAAAACATAAACGACATATTAAAACAAATTGACACAGAAAACGCATACAATGAGGCTGAAACACTAGAAAATTATTTTTATAGTAATTATATTGTCGAATATTAAAAAACGGTTGTAAATTGATTTTAGAGCTTGTGGAGGTGGTCAAGTGTTATTCATCATTGCAAAACTAATCATATTTATTATATTTGTATTGTTTTTATTTGGAAGATAAAACGGGGACATTGTCCCCCGTCTTTTTATGTAAACGATATACCCCCACTATACAGAGATAAAACAAATGTTCGTTTTTGGATTTTTGGTTGAGGTCGAACAGTTGTTCGTGGTAGGGGCTGGTTTACATAATTTGGGCGAACAAATGTTCGTTTTGGGGTATATGCACATCCGTTTCGACCCACTACTACATACCCCCCCACCTTTTACATATTCCCAAAAACAAAAATAGGGTGTCACCCAAAACCTGACCACCCTAAATCCTTCTACACAACCTTCTACCTAAACCCTATACCTCATACCTCTTCATCACAATCCTAACTGCCTCATTAACAATATCCCTCACAATACTATTAATCTCATTCCTACTACCATTACCTACTTCAACCTTCTCCTTCTTATATCTCATATTAATATTTTCCTCAATAATCCTTCCATCTTTATAATATTCTTCAATATAATCAGAAGCTTCGCCCTTTGTCATTCCTTCCAATCTATCAAACGTAAACCAATCATCCGCAGTCTTAAGTGCAGCAATCTGCTTTCTAGTAATAGGCTCTAATCTCCAATCCATAGACATTACTCCTCACCTTCTTCCATTTGTGGTAAATCATTTAAAATTTTCTTAATTCCATCTAATTGAGCAGATATACCATCTATCATATCATAAATCTTTTGTTTGTTAACTGTATTCAATCTACTATCTTTATCTTCTTTTTCGACAATAATTTGGAATACCTCTCCGTCTTCTGTTTTGTAAGAGCCCTCTAACCCTTTCTTAAGTTGTTCAAAACAACTTTTATAAATGACATCACGAATCTTCTCATCAGACAATCCTATTTGCTTAGCAAAAGTGTGTTGTGATACAAATCCATTTATATTTTCACAAAGTTGTTCTACACCTTCACTTACACTTTCCATTACATTTCCTCTTTTACGATAGCTTACCAATAAAGTAACTCCTCCATCTGTTTCTGTGCTACCTGAGCTAGCAATTAGTGCATTAAGTACCACAACAACTTCTCCAGCATATACAGCACAAATCTTTTTCCCTCTCCAAACGTCTAATGCGTGATTTTGATTGTTTTTGTATACGCTACTTTTAATAAAAGAATCGTCATCAAACAAAGTCATTGAAAAGTTTTGATTCATACCTAATCCAAATTTTTCAGTTACTTCTGCAATAGTCATATTAAAACATTCTTCAGCCACATCCTCTTTGTCTCTTTGCTTTTTAGTTGCAGCGTTAACACTTCTTAACAATGCAGCCCAAGTAGTAGTTTTTTCTAAAGGAACTATTTTTCCATCCATTATTAATATTGCATCAGTAATTCTAGTGTGGTCAAATCCTTCTGT
>OLNN01002436.1_pt1 | contig 13165 bp, 13 predicted proteins | sample 1672141 | NCBI WGS metagenome assembly OLNN01 (sample SAMEA3136652, study PRJEB25190) | human gut metagenome | biome: human gut; feature: human-associated habitat; material: faeces | place: Austria | collected 2013 | reverse complement strand
GGAGATAGTAATTATCGACAGTCAAATGAATTACCGAGGAAAACTTGACACTTACCTAAATCACAGTGTATGATTTTACAAATATTTTTATGCACCGTATTGTCATAATCATCCTGAGGAGAGAATAGAATGGATAACACAATATTAGTTGCTATAGCCAGTTCATTTATGACTACATTGGTGGCAAAAGGCGCAGAAGCACCGGCACAAACGTTGAATTTATTGTGGAAATCAACATTTGGACGTTGGGATAAATCCATGGAAGAGTATATAGCCCGAAGAAACGGGGATGTAAAAGAATATGCGGAAGAGATTGCTATAGAAACGGATAAAATTCCGGAGGATAAAATTAAATCTGAAATTGATATTAGTATAGTTGGACCGACGCTGGAAGCTTCAAAGTACTATATTGGAAACGCGGAGATTCGGCGGATGTTTGCTAAATTAATTGCAGCCTCTATGGATTCACGCCTTGACGGTAAAGTTCATCATGCTTATGTGGAAATTATCAAGGAAATGAATCCTATCGATGCGAAAGTATTGGCGGATCTGAATAACCCATCATATGTGATTTACTATGCTTTGAATCGACATGGTGCGGGAAGTGTATTTGAAGATTTATACATGTCAGATTTGTTTACTGAACCATCACTAGAGACTGCAATATCGATTTCCAATTTGGAAAGATTGGGACTGATTCGCCTTTATAGGTATCGTAACGGGCTGAGTGTGGGAACTGACGGCCTTTTAGAACCTATGGTAGAGAGATTCAAAAATACCGAATTTTACAAATGTATACCTGAAGCGGTTGATCCTTATTTTACGATAGACCAAGTAACAATAACCACTTTGGGGGGGATGTTTAGAAGCGTATGTATTCAGGATTAATGTGGTCGTCAAATAAACAGAAGACTATAATGGCCCAGAGATTCAGACCAACCCCTTGGATTTTAAGCGCGGATCTGTGGCATAATTAGATTAAATAGGAGGTCACCATCATGCCAAAATGTACACCGCAGAATTCAAAACCAAGGTCATCCTGTAGGGCGCTTTCGCCAAATTGGAGAAGCAATCCCAAGCCTGTTAGACTATAATTAAAAAAGGTTGTAAGCTCTCTGCGCGGCGGCAGTGCGAGCTATTGGTGTTATGTATTAAATCGCTCGGGGTTCTACTTTAGCAGCCACTACCTGCCGTTGCAGTTCCTTACGTATTGTGTTTACCATCTTTTTAGAGATGCGGATTTCCTCATAGGTGCATGATTGAGCCATGGGGGTGTCATTCTTGCGTTCACTGTTGCCAGGAGGAAGACCGATGCAAAATGGTGCGGTCAGTTATAGACGAGACATTTATGAAAGCCTTGCAGAATATATTACGGACGAGAGGTATCATCAAGCGGTCCTATTGAATGGCTCTTGGGGATCCGGAAAGACCTGGTTTATCAAGGAAGAGTTTATTCCCGCTTTTGAGCAAAATCACGAGGAAGACGGCTGGTGCTTCGTTTATCTTTCCCTATATGGGCTGAAGACTGTGCAGCAGTTGGAAGATAAGATGAGGCAAGCAGTGACGCAGCGGCTTTTGGCGCGATACTTTGCTAGAACCGGTGCAACGCCCCAGGAAACGGAGAAGTTTTTGGGAATCGCGAAGAATGCAGCGGGGGTTGTATCATCCGTGGCGGCTTTTGCTTCAAAGATGTTTCTTCCTATCCAAGGTTTGCCGGATGTGAAGTGGTGTAATTTACAGAAGGTACTGCCAAAGCCAGAGCGCATGGTCTATATCATCGATGATCTGGAGCGGGCAGGGATGGAGGCGGAAGAGGTTCTTGGCTATATCAATGAGATGACGGAACACGAAGCGGCGAAAGTGATTATCCTTGCCAATGAGGAGGAGATTTATAGAATAAATGACTTCACCAAGTCTCTTCAAAAGAAAAAGCAGAATGCTGACCCCCAAGAGACCGCTGGGAATGCGAGAAGGGAAAGGTATGAACGGATCAAGGAGAAGACGATCGGGCTGGATATAGCGTATCAGGTGTCGTTGGTTGATATCTATGACTCACTGATAGAGCGATATGTGAAGTCGGGGAGTTTGAAACCATATCTTCAGGCACAGAAGGAGTATGTGGTGGGGGCCTTTAGCGAAAAAGCGCGGGAGAATCTGCGGACGCTCATTTTCGCCTTCATTGCCTGTGATAAGTTTTATCCTCTGGTGGAGGGGGTGTATGATGTATGGAAAGAAGAGCATTGCCAAGAGGGAGAAGTCGTGCTTCGCAGCATTTTCAGTGATCTGGCTTCTGATGTGATTCGATACACAGTGCATGCGTCTATTGCCTGGAAGCAGAGGGAAGAATTCCAGACGCCGTCAACGGAGTTTGGGGAAATGCCTACTCCATGGCGAGTTTATTTTCCCTATAGCTATTCATTTGTGGACGCATTTATAGAAAAAAGAAGACTGGAAGAAAGTGAGGTAGGAAAAGTAATAACTGATGTGCTGGAAGATCTGCTTGATACCAGCCAGGGACGTAATGAGGCCTATAGAAATCTCATGAACTGGCAGCTTCTGACGGATGAGAAAATAGAGAAATACTTGGAACGGCTTAAAGAGGAGATACCAAAGAAAAAACTGAATCCAGACTATATACGTAATCTATTTTTGTCATTGATTTATATTTCTAGGGTGGGTATCCCTGTATCTATACAAGACTATGTGGATGCCATTCTGTCCAAATTACAAGACGGGACGTTATCACCTTTCTGTGGAGCGAAGTTGCTTTATGTGGCGTCTTATATAGATGATGAAGAGACGAAAAAGAGATTTAATACTATTTTAAAGCCAATTTACGAGTTTCTGAAAAATGCATCTCAAGAGTGGCGTTCCAATCAATCCCAATTCCTGATAAATAACGAGTGGACGCCTGATTTTGAGATGAAATGCAGGGAGCAGGAAGAACATTTTATTGAGGATGAAAAGTTTTTGGCTTATGAGGATCCACAGATGGTTCTGGAAAAATTGAAAACGGCAAGTCCGGCGGAGATTTCTTACTTTCGAAGTGGGATCGCATATGTGTATCGGATCAGTAATGCCGGCGATTTCTACCGGGCGGATCTTCCCGTCATCATGGCGATCGCGGATGGGATAGCAGATGAGGCAGATACGGGGAGCAAGGTGAGGGACTGGCATCGCGGTCGGTTGAAGGAATTGCTGGTAAGCTGCCGGGGACGGTTTGAAGATTGAGATTAAAATACATATCAAAGGAGAAAGAATATAATGGACCCAGAGATTCAGACCAGCCCCTTGGATTTTAAGCGCGGATCTGTGGCATAATGAGATCAAATAGGAGGTCACCATCATGCCAAAGGAAAAGTACACCGCAGAATTCAAAACCAAGGTTATCCTGACTGTATTCGTATATTAAGCCCCCATCTGAGATGGGGGATCCGGTGGAGCCGTAGCTTTGCCTAGAGTACAAAAAATCCTCCAGTGTTAGAATAAAGAGGGTCTAGCAAACCACTTTAGCTAACAAAGGAGGAGTCCAAATGGACAACAATAGTATAGCTCATACCAAATGGAATTGTACATATCATATCGTATCCATCCCCAAATATCGCAAGAAAGTATTCTACGGGCAAATGAGGAAAGATTTGGTTGAAATCATCCGAAAATTGTGCGAGATGAAGAAAGTGGAACTGATCAAGGAAGCTGCATGCGTGGATCATGTGCATCTGTACCTCGGAATACCGCCGAAGTTGAATATATCAGACGTAGTAGCCTATATCAAAGGAAAAAGTGCGTTAATGATATACGACCGGCATCCTGAGATAAAAGCCAGATGGGGAGAACGGCATCTCTGGGCACGAGGCTATTATGTAGAAACCGTCGGGAATATCAACGAAGAAGTTATCAAGCGTTACATCTCAGAGCAAGAAGAAAGCGATAAGTTCGAGAAGTAAGTAAGACGAATAAGCGAAAGAGCCGCCATCGGCGGCTGTAAGTACAAAAAAGACGGTTTGTTAGACCTGCCATAGGCAGGTGTCAGTACAAAACCCCGGAGGGGTTCCAAATAACCCCCCATTTGAAATGGGGGTTGCTAACTTCATGGATATGATTGGTCTGTAATAAAGGGATATTACGGAAAAGTGCTAGGAAGCTCTGGTAAGGTGACAATAGGGAACAATTGCTTCATCGGGATGAATACAGTAATTCTCAAAGGAACTACGATAGGCGATAATGTTATTATTGTCGCTGGAAGTATTCTTAGAGGAAAGTATCTGTCTAATTCTGTCATTGCGGGGGGGCAGCTAGAGTAATTTGTACATTAAATGAGTATTTAGCTAAAAGACAACGGGCACAGTTGGCTGAGGCACTTCAGTTGGTAGACGAATACTACGCGGTTTACCATAAGCTTCCTGCTAAAGATGTACTGGCAGAATTCTTTTGGTTGTTTGAAAAACGCGAAAAAATTATGAACAAAAGCTTTCTGTCAAAAATGCATTGTGTAGGAAATTTTGACGAGTCAATGCAAGTATTTCTGTGTGAAAAGCCTCGGTTTGATGGGTATGATGAATTTATTGCATATTGGCGAAAGCAGAAGATGGTATAAAATGGAGAAATTAGGGAAATACTGATTAAATTGTTGTTCGATTTTACTCTTGCACTTTCATGTAACACAAGGAATAATCTAATGTGAATAGCGAGCTATTTAGGGAAACGCTGATTTAATCAAGAAATTGTCGCCCTGCATAGCTTTTTTCCTGTAGAATATAGGGAACGATAAAAATGTTATGAACAGTGATATTTCTTATGAGGTAGCAGACTTTCAAAGATTTTGAGTATAATCAGAGACAATCGTATACATAGTGAATTAAGTTACACAAATTTTGAGCATTTGTGGTGAGATATTCATCGCTTTTGGTTGAGAAAAAGCGGCAAACTCTTGCGTATAATCGATGCTTTCTGGAAAAGGCTAAATAGATGGATTCTACGATATAGATAAAATGAGTGCTTTGGAAGCTTAAGCTTTTTAAAGAAGTATGTGCAGGGAGGAAATATTATGGCAACGGTATATGATGTGGCTAAATATATCTTAGAAAAGACGGGTGCCATTAGTACTTGGAAGTTGCAGAAATTATGCTATTATTCGCAAGCTTGGGCTCTTGCTTGGACGGGGAAACCATTGTTTCCAGAAGATTTTGAAGCATGGTGCAATGGGCCTGTATGTCGTCCTTTATTTAAAAAACACAAGGGATTATATTGGGTTTCAGAGGCTGTCTTCGGAGATGCAGATACAGATACTTTAACTGCGGATGAAAAAGATACAATTGATACGGTGCTAAATTCTTATGGGAAAATGGAACCATATCAGCTCAGAGCACAAACACATGTGGAGCTTCCTTGGCAAGAGGCGCGTCGGGGATTAGATGAATTTGATCGAGGCGATAGGATAATTACTAAAGATTCAATGGGAGATTATTATGGGTCGCTTTAATCATAAAAAGGTAATTACTTCAAATTTGAATGCAGACTCAAAGATTGTCAAAATTCCTCATTTTATAAAGACGTCAGAGGGATTACCAGTATTTCACTTTAATAAGATTGATCGTGATGGTCCATTTGCGTTTTCTCCATGTCGTTCTTGTTTTGACACTGATGTTTTTCTTGATAAACTCATTGATTATTCTAGTATGACGTGGAGCGAGATTGATCGACAGACGCATGATGCCGGAAAGTCAAAACACCATTTTTTAAGTAATCTTGAGGGGCTGTCCAAAGAGGCAAAGAAACGCTTGAGCAAATTGGGGTTAGAGGAAGAAACTGATTGTCTTTATTCTTTTGCATTTGACAATACACTTCGTATTATCGGTTTACGTTGCAATGATGATTTTTATATCCTATGGTATGACCAAAATCATGAAGTATGTCCTAGTCACAAAAAGCATACGTAATTGATTCTGATTGCGAATACTACGATAAAATCAATATATTCGCTATAATTTATTATGGTGTTGATTTTGGCTGCGATTGGGAATTGCGCTGGGGGGATGAGAATGAGAGAGGTACGTATGATAAAAACCTACGATCAAATGGTCAAAGACATTTTGGCAGAGCTCCCCAGCGAATCGGACTATCTGGACTACAAACAGCAACCTTATGCTGAGAAAGGAAAGCTGTTTGAGGACGGAAAGAAGCGTGAGTTGCTTAAAGATATCATCGCTATGGCTAATGTACAGCAGGTTCCGAATGATTATCGTTTCATCATTGTAGGAGTTAGTAATGATAGAAAATGTATCGGTGCAGATGCGTTGCGGTGTTGTGATGATTCAAGCTATCAGGGTCTGTTTGCTAAAATAGAGCCTCGACTATCAGTGAATACAGGTGTGGTCACTTTTCGTGGAAAGGCATATGAATATTTCTGCATAAAACCAGAAGCGCATACTGTATATGCTGTCAAAGAAAAGTGCAATTTTGATTCCGCGGAAATATTACGTCAGGTTGCTTTTGTGCGGCGGGGAAGCACGACTGGAGAATTGGCAGATTCTGAAATTCTTCGAATCAAGAGTAGCGCGTTGAGCGAAGCTGCTGTGGCAAAGACAGAGAAGGATAGACTTTTACAGGCGCGGAAGATCATGGCAGTGGCGGCTCTTATCGGTGCTTGGGATGAAAAGAAGCCAGGCGATTGTGAGGTAATCAGCCAGATTGCTGAAATGCCGTACAAGGAATGGGCTCGGGTTCTTCACAATGAACTTCACTCGGCAGATTCTATTTTCTTCCAAGATGGAAAATGGAAAATTGCCAATCGTATTTCATTTCTTGAAAAATACGGAGATGGCTTCTTTGATGAAGATATGGCCGTGTTAAAGGCTACTGCAATCCGGGTGCTTACAACGGCTGACCCGAAGTATCATGCAGCACCTGAGGAGCGGTGGATGCGTAGCGAGGAGACCGGGCATTCTGCTGAAATAACTCGGGGGTTGTCGCAAATGGTTGCGATAGTTCGTTATCATAAAGAGTTATTTTCGAATTGCAGCAACCGTTTTGAAGTGGCTTTTGTTTCCTCTATACTGGATGCTGCCTTGGGAACGGAAGACTGGAGAGTACTGGCTACGCTGGATAAAAATATTCAGTTTTTGGCAGAAGCAGATCCGCAAGCATTCTTGCGTCTGATGAAAGAATGTGTGGATGAGGGAGATAGTGCCTGGTGGCATTTTTTTAGTGAAGAGGAGCCGGCCTGGGGAAGTGAACCGTACGGAAGTGGCTGTTTCCGCGCTTTGAAATTATTGGCTATAGCTGAGAATTATTTTAGCGAAGCCTGTGTGATCCTATTTAAAATTGCAATGAAGCGGAAAGATGTATTGAAGGTATTAAAAGAAATTCTGCTCCCGTGGTACCCAGAGACTGGCGCGAATGCCAAAAAGCGAAGAAAAATATTTAGAAAGTTGTCTCGCTTAGATACGGAATTGTCTTGGGAACTATTGTATCAGTTGCTTCCAGTACATCTGCCGGGCGCGGTTTGTCCGATTCAGTACCCGCTCTATCTTCCATTCAAGGAAATTCCTCGACCGGATAAAAAAGAATACCTTGAGGTTTGCAATAGTTATGAGAGTGAAGCAGTCACTTTAGCAGAGGGCGATACTCATAAAATAGCTCGATTGATTGATGTGTCTATGCGATTGTACAAAGAGCCGTTCATGCAGTTAGTTCGACTGCTGGAAAATGAACAGAAGAAGAAATACGATGAAAAGGCTCGGTATTTTATCTGGAACTGTATACTGAGTTATACTTGCCAGTTAAAACGGCATGGTGGAGAGTTTAGCGAACGGTGCAAGGTACTCGGCGAAGTGGCTGATCAATGGAGACCGGAAGGTGTTTATTGGCAGGCAAAACGAGTATTCGATGAATCGCTCTATGCAGTAATAGAAGAAAAGTCAGATATTGTAACAGAAATCGAAGAGCTAAAACATGTCCGAAAAGAATGGCTGGAGAAACTGTATCAGCGGGATGGAAAGCATTGCGTAGCAATGCTTTCCACTGTAGCAGAGTATGCTGCGGGTATAGGTGCTGCAGTTGCAAAGCTTCCTGCTATGACTTCCTATGCGGATGAGCATCTTTCGGAATGGCTTAGTACTAAAGATGGGAAGTATTTGGAATTAGCCAAGGGATATATTTGGGAAAGGCAGATGGCTGATTCAGACGGTGTATTGAGTCTCTTGCGGCAAGATTGGAGTGATGAAGCAAAGCTGAACTTTATGACTGCATTGCCGTTAAAACGTGAGTATTGGGAAATGGCAAAACGGACTTTATCAGTTGTCAGTTTTGCAGAGTATTGGAAAAACCAGAGATTCGATGTAGATTTGCTTGTATCTGGGGAAGAGGCCAGCTATGTGGTTCAGCACTTTTTGTATTGCAAGCAATGGAAAAAGGCACTCTTGCTGGCTGGGGTAAGCATTGACAAAGAAATTGCATGCAGTAAGGAAACTGTGGAGAAAGTGTTACTATATCCACATATCCAAGAGTTTCATGACTCGAATTCGTGCTCATACTTGGTGAAAAAGTTGTTTCAGTATTTGGTGGACGATGGGAGTGAGAAATCTATATTATTTCCCGTTGCATGGCGGTGGTATGACTTACTGGAGGACAAAGCTACAATTTTGTTTGATTCTATTGCAAGTGATCCGCACTTTTTCATGATGCTTCTGGTGATTCTGTATAACCCTGACCGATGCAAAGAGTTTGGATTCGAGCAAGTGACAACACAAATGCAGCAAAAGTGTTTGGCAGTTCTTGCTGATTGGAAGACAGTGCCAGGAATGCATGGGGGCAAGCTTGAGCCACGGATATTCCGAAATTGGATGGAAGAAGTTGATAAAGAAAAGGAAAGATATAGTGTGATGGACTTGGCAGATAGCTACGTAGGGAAGATTCTGTTTCATTCCATCGATTGGCATGGGAATTCATTCTTGCCGGGTGATATTGCTGACTTTTTGGAAGATGATAATCGAAGTGAAGTCAGGGAGGGATTCTTTTTTGCCGCAATTCATTCGCCGGGGATACATATAATAGATGCGGAAGGTAGTGTGGAAAGAAATCTTGCCAATCGGTATGGTGAGAAAGCTGGTAAGATGGACGATGAAGGGTATGTAGAAGTGGCGGCAATGCTCAGAAGAATACAGTCATATTTTATGGAGTCTGCTGATGAAATTGTATGTCGATTTCAAGATAGACAGTTTGTACAACGCGTGAATGCTTAGAAAACACTGATTAAATCGCGGAGTTCAATTCCACAAGCATTTTCGAGCAATACTTTGTCATCCCCCTTCTTAAATAGTTCGCTATTCGCGTCGGATGATTCCTCGTGCTGAATGAAAATGCAAGAGCAAAATCGGACAATGATTTAATCAGTGTTTCCCTGGAATTTTTCTTTGAGCGTTATGAGGTGCTTATAAAAATCATGGAAAGTGGTCTGTTTACGTTATTGGGAGCGGCTATTGGAATTATAGGCAATATTATAGGAAGCTATTTTGGCGCGCAACGTAACCAAAAATTATCTGAGAATAATCATAGATATCGATTACGAGAGCAATTGAAGTATTTGAGTGATTTGTGCAAGGCTTATCAAAATAATGACTGCTGGGGATGTGCTAAAGAAGCAGTTCTTATAGAAGGCGGTTTTTTCATTTCAGGGGATTCTGAAGAGAAATGGGATAGTAATATTTTTATTTTTAATATGCAGTATAAAGAGGATTTACTATACTCTGGTTTGGAAGCAAAAGATTTATTTTTTGTTTTAAAGTGGATGAATTTGTGGGAAAGATTACAGATGGATTTTTCTGCACATGTTAAAGAAAGTATAATGGAATATGAGTGTGTAGACGTAATTCATATATTACACGATTCGTTCAGTGAACATACCAGTAACTTATGTGCGATGAGCCAAAATGTCGATAAAGTGCTAAAGAAATTAGATTGATTATATAGATTTAGCGGAGCTACTTGGCTTCCGAAGAGAAAGAAGATTAGGTGAGTGTTCATGGCGAAGGACGCGGTTGCTTTTCCGGCTGGCAAATACTATGAACAGGATGCATTTCATGGCATGTAATTGAAATGAGGGGGCGGGAATCATGCTGCTTTCAGTATACTTGGGTTTAGGCTCTTTGCTTGATCATAGGGGTGTATTCGATCCTGATTTGAAAGTAGAAGCAAATTGTAGAAAATCTGCCAGTAAAGCTTGATTTAATTTTTGAGTAGAAATGTCGTTGGGAAGGCGTGGCAACGAGAAACACGGCTTTTCTGAGTCGGTCGATAAGGAGTAGTATTGATGGATAATAAAGAGAATACCCCAAATTTTCTATCGGATGTTCCTTTTGAAGATTTGACACCGGCTTGTTATGCTGATATTTCAAACTATAAGCAGGCACTTGATCAGGCTTTTGCAGAGCCTGATCTAAAAAATATTGCCATTACGGGACCATACGGGGCGGGGAAAAGTAGCGTCTTGGAAAGCTATTTACAGTCGCAAGCAGCAATTGAGAAAAAGTATAAGGAGAAATGCTTTCGGATTTCCTTGTCCCATTTGCAGCCGACCAAGGCTGGAAATCCAATCTGTGATGGAGAGGCTCTAGCAGAAGCGCACAATGAAAGTGAAGTTGTGGGTTCGGTCTATCAGATGGAGCAACTATTAGAGGGGAAGATTATCAATCAGATAGTGCACAAGATTCCGCAGAAGGTGGCTAAAGCAGCTGGGTTTAGTGTGATTGATGCGGAGTCGAAAGATGGTTCCCGCATATTTTCCCTGCTTGCTGCCGGAATCATAGGCATCATTTAGTGTTTTGGTGCATTCCGTCTATGACTTCGCCTGCTATTCGTCATTTTTTCTTTATCTATAGTTATCCGATTTCGATTATTTTTATTGGATTTTTGATGCTTTTGATTTCAGCGATTGTGACATTCATATATAGACGTGGGGCGGCGATTCAATCATTTTTTGCTCACATTCGTCGTGTGAAGATTCAGGGAAATGAAATTGAGCTGTTTCAAAATGAAGCGGCTGGCTATTTTGATAAATACCTGGACAGTATTCTGTACATGCTGAATCATTCAGAAAAGCAGTTTTTCATTTTTGAAGACATCGATCGCTTTGATACGACGCTTATTTTTGAGCGGCTGAAAGAAATCAACGAGCTGGTTAATGCCAAGCGGGAAAATGAGGATAAAGCAGCGATTAAATTCATCTATCTTCTTCGGGATGATATTTTTATCAATAAAGAAAGGGCGAAGTTTTTTGATTTTCTGATTCCGATTATACCGGTCACAAATACGAAAAATTCTTCGGACAAGCTGTTTGCTATACTCGCGCGATGTCGGTTGAAAGAGCAGGTAAATCCCGACCTGGTTCGTGCACTGGGACTCTATATTGAGGATTATCGCTTAATTAAAAACATTGCGAATGAGTTCAGAATATATTTCGCTGCGTTGGGGCAGCGAAATAAACTGAATCCAGACAAGATGTTGTCTATGATTGTCTATAAGAATCTTTTTCCAAAGGATTTTGTAGATTTGCAGAAGCAACAGGGGGATGTGCGTTTTCTGCTATCAAAAGAAACGAAAAATAAACTGAGGGATAAACAGACGCAAGTGCTAAACGCTGAAAGAACTGAATGTGAGAATGCTCTTTCGGACATCGGGGAACTGTTTTCGAAAAACAAGAAAGAACTGGCTTGGGGGATTCTCGGAACAAATTATGAAAAGGCAAACTATTATAGGGCTGAGCTAGGGAAACGCTGATTAAATAGCCTTTGCTACGGATATCCGTTATTCACAAGCATTTTTAGCTGAAAATTTGTGAATATCTCGTAAAAAACGCAAAATTTGTGCATTCTTAGCCATATTTTTCGCTCTTTTCGTGTGCTTTTCGGATTTTGGGTGCACTTATCCCATAGCGAGCTCTGCTGCCCGCCCGGCTCTGTGAACCATCAGCAGATTTCCGCAGGCAAACAGCATATTAAAAGCGGTTGAAGTTCTTCGCGAGACAGCGATAAGCGACTTTGACAGAGCCGAAATATTTTTTGACAATCAAGAAAGGATGTTCCACTTTACAACGGGTTGCAGACTTACGATGTTCAATCTCTTTTTCCCAGTTTATACCGTTATACGGAACTTTTGTCTTCATGCTACTGGGACGACGGTTAATGATGTATTCAATCTGCGATTTCTGTGAATCTCCAGCTATTTCCGGACGTTTCTCGATACCGGTATAACCTGAATCACCATAAACCACGTTATCGTCATCGCGAATCAACTTTGATGTTTCCTGGATGTCATGAACATTTGCGGCTGTTGCTGCAATGGTATGAACATAGCCACTACCTGCATCAACCCCGGCATGAATCTTCATTCCGTGATACCACTGGTTTCCTTTCTTGGTCTGATGCATTTCCGGATCTCGTTTCCCCTCCTTGTTCTTGGTAGAGCTCGGAGCGCTGATGATGCTAGCATCAACAATGGTGCCGCCATGCATAATCAGCCCCTTCTCTTCGAGGCGGTTTTTCACATCAGCAAAGAATTTTTCACCAATATGGTGTTGCTTAAGAAGGTGCCGGAATTTCAGCCGGGTAGTCGAATCAGGAACCTGTTCCTCGTTGAAATCAATGCGCATGAAAGACCGCATGGCATAGCTGTCATAAATGGCATCTTCAATAGCAACATCAGACAGATTGAACCAGATCTGCATAAGGTACATGCGAAGCATCGTCTCAATGCCTTTTACGGGACGACCATGCTTTCCGGAAGGATAGAATGGCAGAATCATCGCAATCCATGCGGACCATGGAATCATGGCAATAGCATCGAGGGATTCTTCGCGGCGTGTCTTCTTTGGGCGCTGATTGTATTCAAAGTCTGTGAAAGGCTACTGTTTCATGAGAAAATACCGCCTTTCATAACATGTTTTATTTGTTACTTGTATTTTACAGGAAAAATCTATTTAAGGCGAGAAATTCTTGATGAAATCAGCGTTTTCCTAGACCTTCCATAGGCAGGTGTCAGTACAAAACCCCGGAGGGGTTCCAAATACCCCCCCATTTGAAATGGGGGTTGCTAACTTATGGGCCGTATCAGTTTTGCACTTGTCAACAAAAATTGGACACGAAACTAAAAAAATTAGGCATAAAAATTG
>OLNN01002426.1_pt1 | contig 13206 bp, 10 predicted proteins | sample 1672141 | NCBI WGS metagenome assembly OLNN01 (sample SAMEA3136652, study PRJEB25190) | human gut metagenome | biome: human gut; feature: human-associated habitat; material: faeces | place: Austria | collected 2013 | reverse complement strand
TCAGCGCACAGAGCGTCGCAGCCACGCTGTGAACTGCAAGCTCCGCCGTTTCCCGGTCGGTATCGCAGGCGGAGAATTCCTCCGAGAGAACCACCGTGCAAAGCGCCCACGCCGTCCGGATATCCAGAATCCGTGTTCCTGTGGGAACCGGCGTATGCAGCTGCTCGTTTTCCGGTCCGTCCAGCAGCGCCTGCAGCGTATTTCGCGGCAGCTCCTCGGGGCTCTGATAGGAAATCGCCCGTTTTTCCGGCTGCAGACTTCCGTTCGACCCGGCAAAATACAGCTGCACGGTCCGCTCGGGGTAGAGCCACGACGTGTCCTGCAGCAAAAACGTATCCTCTGTCCAGCGGGTCGAGGGCTTATCCAGAAGAGCCCCAGCCGGCGTCTTGATGCGCACGGCGTCAACGCCGTCCAACTGTGTAAGCGTCAGTGTCAGCCCTGCCGCGGCAAGCGTCCGTTCATAGCCGGACAGCGCCGCATAAGCCTCGTTCATATCGAGCACCAGCACCCCATTTTGAAGCTTCGTGCCGAGACACGCCGTCCCCTCCGGAAACAGCGAGCGGAGGGTTTCATCGTCCGGTTCCTCAAAATAGGCTGCAAGAACATCCTCGGTACGCACATCGCCGCCGAGCGTCACCTCTTTTTCCGCCAGCGCGCCGGATGCACTTACATAGCTTTCGTCATTCTGTGCATCCGCACGACGGTAATAAAACGTAAATTTGCTTTTTCCCGCCGGGAGCATCTGACCCGTGCAGCCGCAGAGCAGCGCCAGCAGCAGAAGGCAGATCAGGATTCTACGCATCGTCCTCGTCCTCCTCCAGCGCAAAATACGGCAGCCGCACGGTAAAGCGCGTGCCCTTGCCCTCCTCCGAGGAAACGGCAATGGAACCGAAATTTCGCTCCACCAGTTCGTGGACAATCGAAAGCCCCAGCCCGGAGCCGCCCGCCTGCCGCGAACGCGCCTTGTCCACGCGGTAGAAGCGCTCGAAAATATGCTCAATCGCTGCCTGCGGGATGCCCATACCGGTATCCTCGACCAGCAGCTCCACATCTTCCTGCGTGTGGCTGACCGTCACATGGACGCAGCCGCCAGAATGGTTATATTTGATGCCGTTTTCAACCAGATTAAAAATGATCTGATAGGCGTCGTCCTCCATCGAAAGCACAAAGCAGCCCCGGTCCAGATTTGCCGTGAGCCGGACCTCGGTTTTGTCCGCCAGCGGCACGAGCATGCGAAAGACCCGTCGGACAATCTCGCTCAGGTCCACCACCTCATGGTCGCAGACCGTCTCCGCGTCCGCCTTGCTGAGCGTCAGCAGCTTCTGCGTCATGCGCGTCAGGCGGTCTGATTCATTTCCGATGTCACTGACAAACTCGCGCATCGTGTCCGCATCCATATCATTCTGCAAAATGGAATCGGACAGCAGCTTGATCGACGCCAGCGGCGTTTTCAGCTCATGCGACGCATCGGACACAAACTGCCGCTGCGTCGCCTCCGATTCCTGCAGGCGGTCGGTGAGCTTGTTAAACTCGGTGGCAAGCGTCGTATACTCGTCGTCGCCGCGCATCTGAATTTTATGGCTGTATTCGCCCTCGCGGACCAGGCGCATGGAAAGCAGGATCTTTCGCATGCGCTTCGAGCTGACCACGGAAAAAACCGCCGAGCACAGAACCATGCCGCCCAGCAGAATCCACGACCCGCGCAGAATATTCCGCTCGAGATTTTCAATAATTTCGCCCTGTTCGGCGTCAAAGTCCATCACGTATACGCAGCCGATCGGGTTTGCGCGCGACATGATCGGCACCGCGGCGTAGCTTTGCAGCGCGCCCGCATGATAGGTACAGTGAAACACATCGTTTCCGCCCAGTGCCTGCGCAACCGCCTCCAAAAGCGCGTATTTCCCGACCGCATTCTGGTTGATGGACGAGTCATACAGCACCTTTCCTTCAGCGTCGGTGATCAGAAGCCGGCTGACGTTGATATCGCCCAGGACGGAAATGACCTGGTCGACGGTCTCCGTGCTGAGCGTGTCCGCCGTCTCAAAGGACGAGGCGACGACCTGAATCTTGTCCTGCACGGAGGCATACTTCGCCTGAAACATCAGCTCTCTTGTGTTGCTCGCCGAGTAAATATTCAGAAACATCAGCGCCAGCGACGCAATGACCATGTATGCCAGCGCGTTTCTCAGCTGGGAGCTGTTGGAAAACAGCCGCAGACGGCGTTTAGAACTTGAAATAGTAGCCCACTCCCCACTTGGTCATAATATGCTCCGGCGCGGCAGGGCTGCGCTCGAGCTTTTCACGAAGCCGCCGGATATGCACGTCCACGGTGCGGATATCGCTGCTGGTGTCGTAGCCCCAGATGGCGTTGAGCAGCGACTCGCGCGAGTAGACCCGGTTCGGGTTTCGCATCAGAAGCTCCATCAGGTCAAACTCCTTTGCTGTCAGATCGACAAGCTGCCCGTCGTTATACGCATCGCGCGCGTCGCGGTCGAGCGTAATATGCCCGCAGACAAGCTTGCTGTCCGGCTGCGCCTGCTGCTTCTGACCGGCTCTGCTGCGCCGCAGAAGCGCCTTGATGCGTGCCTTGAGCTCGAGAATGTTAAACGGCTTCGTCAGATAATCGTCCGCGCCATGCTCAAAGCCGAGGAGCTTGTCCATGTCGTCTGCCTTCGCAGTTAACATAATAATCGGAACATCTGAAAACTCGCGAATCTTGCCGCATGCCTCCAGACCGTCGAGCCGCGGCATCATGAGGTCGAGCACAATGAGGTCGGGGTTTTCGCTTCCCGCCAGCTCCACCGCCTCCATGCCATCGCAGCCGGTAATGACCTCATAGCCCTCGTTTTCCAGATTGAACCGAATGCCCTTGACCAGGAGCTTTTCGTCGTCTACTACCAGTATTTTCATTTGGAATCCTCCACTGTTACAAGTTCCCGGAGACCTTCAAACGTCCTCTCTCCGATGCCCTCGACATCCATCAACTGCTCCGGCGCGGAAAAGCGCCCATACTGCGCGCGGTAGTCCAGAATCCGCTGCGCCAGTTTTTCTCCGATGCGCGGCAGTGTCATCAGCTCCTCGAGCGTCGCGCGGTTGAGGTCCAGCGGATACGTAATCTCCGGCTGCGCCGCTTCTTCCGCTTCCGACTCGTCCTGTGCCGCTGTATCCGCCGCAGCGTCCGGTTTGTCCGTTTCCTCCTGCGCAGGAAGCTCGTCGGTCTGTTTGACCGCATGTTCGGTCTGCGCCGCAACCTCATAGGGAATCGACTGCCGCCCGATGAAAAAGCCAATCGAGAAAACCATGGTCAGCAGCGCCAGAAGCGCAAGCAGCAGCTGACTGTTCTTTGTCCGCATCCGGCTCCCTCCTGCCCGTAAGATTGACACAGCGCACATTTGCTTATATAATATTCTAGCACAGATGGCGTAACTTCGGCAATGCCGATTCAATAAAATGGTGATGTTTGATGAAAAAAACAAGAATTCTCGTACTTCTTCTGACGCTTCTTTTAACACTCTCCTGCCTGACGCTGCCGCTTCTTGCCGCAGCGGAGCCTGCCGCAGAAGACCCGTCTGCAACCGCTTCCGCTGATGCATCTGCCGATGCTTCCGGCGATGCGCAGGATACGGCAGAGCAAGAATCTTCCCAGGAGGTCATCGTCTCCGCCGATCCCAGCTTTACGGTTGCGGCAAAGGCGGCGCTGCTCATCGACCTCAACACCGGGCGGACCGTCTATGAGCAGGACGCAGACGAGCGCGTGTATCCGGCGAGTCTGACCAAAATCATGACGTGCCTGCTGGCGCTGGAAAACGGCAACCTTTCGGACGTCATTACCGTCGACGAGTCGGCGCTCTCAGGTCTCGATCAGGACAGCAGCGTCGTGGGGCTCAAGGTTGGCGAGCAGATCACGCTGGAGAATCTTCTGTACTGCATGATGGTCAGCTCCGGCAATGACGCGGCGAATGTGGTCGCGGAATATATTGCAGGGTCCGTTGCTGATTTTGTGCGTATGATGAACGAGCGCGCCTACGCCCTCGGCTGCAAGGACACGCACTTCAACAATCCCCATGGTCTGCACGACGAGAGCCACTACACCACCGCGCGTGACCTGGCAATTATCACGCAGGCGGCGCTCAAAAGCGAAAACTTCCGGCAAATCGTCGATACTGCCGAGTATGTCATCCCCGCCAGCGCAACTGGCGAGGAACACAAGCTCAAGACCACCAATATGCTGATCTACAAGTCGACCGGCAACTCGCTCTACTATTCCCGCGCCACGGGCGTCAAGACCGGCTACACCAGCGCAGCGGGCAGATGTCTGATTGCGACGGCGGAGGACGACGGCATCCGGTTTTTGTCCGTGCTGTGCGGTGCAAAAACCTCGATTCTCGACACGGGCGACCTTCTCATGGAGAGTTTTCCGGAGACGATCAAGCTGCTGGACTACGGGTTTGACAACTTCTCCTATGTAACGGCGCTGTCTCCGCTCTACCCCATCGATCAGGTGACGGTTCTCAACTCGGCAGGCTCCGAGGCGGTTGCCGTTGCGCCGGCAAAGGACGTGCGGCTGCTGCTTCCTGCTAACTACAACCCGGACGCGCTGCGAACCGAGATTCTGCTGGATGCAAAGGAAGTCGAAGCGCCCGTTTCGGAGGGACAGAAGCTCGGTCTGGCGCGGGTCTATTACGGCAACGAGCTGATCGACGAAACAGATCTTCTGGCAATTGCGGACGTTACGCGCTCCGAGTTTTCCTCGGTTGCCTCCACCTCCACCGCCTATATCCAGCAAAACTGGTGGAAATGGATTGTGTTTCTGATTCTGGGCATCATTGCGGCATTTCTGATTTTGCTGGTGCTGCTGCAGATCCGCCGCAGAAGACTTCGCCGCCTGCGGCTGGAAAAGCGCAGACGGGATCTGGAAAAGCAGTATCGCCGCCGCTACCGCGACGACCGCGAGGAATAGTCGCAGAAAGGAAGGTCACCATGGGCTGGGAAGAGCTGCGGGCAATGTGCCTGCAATGTACGATGTGTCCCCTGTGCCAGACGCGGCACAACGTTGTATTCGGCGTCGGACCCACGGACGCGGAGATTCTCTTCGTCGGCGAGGGTCCGGGTGAGCAGGAGGATCTGACCGGCGAGCCGTTTGTCGGTCCAGCCGGAAAGCTGCTGGACGATATGCTGCGCATCATCGACCTCGGGCGGCACAACTGCTATATCGCAAACATCGTCAAATGCCGCCCGCCGCACAACCGCGACCCGCTCGGCACCGAGCAGGACGCCTGCATCGGCTATCTGCGCAAACAGACAAAGCTGTTGAACCCCAAAATCATCGTCTGCCTCGGAAGAATTGCCGCGATGAAGCTGATTCGCGAGGACTTCAGAATCTCACGCGACCATGGCACCTGGGAACAGAAGGGCGGTATCTGGTTTACCGCGATGTACCACCCTTCGGCGCTCCTGCGCGATGTGACCAAGCGCCCCGATACGTTCCGGGACCTCAAAAGCCTGCAGGCAAAAGCTGCCGAGCTCTGCACGCATACCCCATAAAGAAGAATCCCTCTCTCCAATTACGGCGAGAGGGATTTTTGCGTTCTTTACTTTTCCGACAGGCGCTTCTGCATGTAGTCGTGCGCCGCAGTTTCGAGCGCATTGTCAAGCGGCTTTAATTCCATCGCGCCGTATTTGCGCTCCAGCGCCGTTTTCAGCACGAAGTCCGCAATCTGCGGATTTTTGGGAAGCAGGCAGCCGTGCGAATAGGTTGCGAAGACGTTCTTGTAGCGCGCGCCCTCGAAGCCGTCTTCCCCGTTGTTGCCGTAGCCTGCCAGCACCTTGCCGATGGGCTTGACGCCGTCTCCCAAATAAGTTTTGCCGGAGTGGTTTTCAAAGCCCACGACCGTGCAGCCCAGCTCGTCGCAGGTGAACATGTAGTTTCCGATCATGCGCTGCTTCGAACCGACTGTGTAAAGGTCCAGCGCGCCTGTAAAATCGCACTGCACGCCGTCCCAGGTCTTGTAATACTGCCCCAGCATCTGATAGCCGCCGCAGATGGCAAGCACGGGAAGATTGTCTTCGATCGCGGCTTTCAGCTCCTCGGTCTTCGCCCCGCGCAGATCAGGAAGCAGGACCTCCTGCTCAAAATCCTGCCCGCCGCCGATGAAAAGAAGATCGTATTTCGAAGCTTCCAGCTTCTGCCCGATGGAGACCTCGTCGACGTTCACATCAATGCCCCGCCAGGCAAGGCGCTTGCGCATACACAGAATGTTGCCCCGGTCGCCGTAAAGGTTCAGAATATCGGGATAGAGATGACAGATGTTCAGTTCCATATTCTTCCCTCCTTACTGCCAGAATTCCTTATAGCCGTAGCGCTTGGCAATCGTGCCGCGCAGCGCCAGCATCGCGGTATAGGTCGGCATGACGAAAACCGGAAGCTTTTTGCCCGTCGCTTCTTCCATGAGCTGCGCGTAGTCCTTCTGCACATGAATGCGCTCTTTCGGGAAGCCCGCATACAAAAAGCGCAGCGCCATATCGTCCGCGCGCACACCGGAGACATAGATATCGGAGAGAACTTTCTCCATCGCCGTCAGCCGCTCAAAGTCCACATCCCAGATCCAGCTGACGTCCTTGCCGTCCTGCGCTCGGTCATTCAGGCACGCGGCAAAAACAAACGGCTCGGTCCGCTGCGTCAGGAAGTTCAGCACCTGATTGCAGCCCGCGGGGTTCTTGATCAGAATCATGCGCACATCAGCGTCGTTGATCCGGAACTTTTCCATGCGCCCGAAGCCGCAGGCAAAGCTGGAAAGTGACTTTGCCGCCAGCTCCATGTCGATGCCCATGACGCTTGCCGCCGCCATGCAGGCGCAGGCATTATAAATATTGTAGCCGCCTGGCAGGTGGATGCTTGCCGGAACCTGTTTCCCGTTTTCCTCGAAAACAACCTCGGAGTGCTCGTCGTCGGTTCTGAGAACCTTCGTCACATGCACCTGCGGCTGGGGTCTGTGGTAGCCGCAGTTCGGGCAGCGGTAGCCGCCCAAGTGCCCGTAGGTCACATAGTCGTAGACATACTCGTGCTTGCAGCGGATGCAGTACGGCGCGTCGGACAGCTCCTCGACCCGGTCGTGATAGATCGGCGTATCAACGCCGAAGAAGACGACGGGATTCGGCAGCACATCATGCAGCGACGCGCACAGGGAATCGTCCGCATTCACGCACAACACGGCGTTTTTGGAGTTTTCAATGCCGATGCGGATGTTGTCGAGCGTATGCGTAACCTCGCCGTAGCGGTCAAGCTGGTCGCGGAATACATTCGTCACCACAACCGCCTTCGCGTCGACAAATCTGGAGATTGCCTTGAACGCCGCCTCGTCGGACTCAATCAGCGCATGCGTATAGCGGCACTTGCCGGTCAGGCTCGAGTGGACCGCGAACTCCGCCGTCACACCGCTCAAGAGGTTTGCGCCGGATTTGTTGGCAAAGAAAGAGATTCCAGCGTCTGTCCACGACTGCTCGATCATGCGCGAGGTCGTGGTCTTGCCGTTGGTGCCCGTAACGATCACGGTCGTTACGCCCTTTGCAAGCTCACCCAGCAAATTCGGGCAGATTTTGAGCGCCACACGCCCCGGGAAGTCGGTTCCGCCTCTGCCCAGCAGACGGATCAGCGACCGGCAGCACTTGCATGCAAGCACCGCAAGAAATACCTTGATTTTCATGCCACAGTTATACCACATTTCGCAGTGACTGACAAGGGCACTAAAATTTTATGACAAATAGTTACGAAATGTTAACAAATTTGCTCTTGCCCCGGTTGTCATAATCTGATATAATTTGACGTGGAATCTGAAACTGGGGTGGTATGTGTGCGGTTTATCTCTTGGAATGTCAACGGTCTGCGCGCGTGTATGCAGAAGGGCTTCGCGGATTATTTTGCCGCGCTGCATGCGGATTTCTTCTGCCTGCAGGAGACAAAACTGCAGCCCGAGCAGATCGCGGTCGACTTTCCGGGCTATCTGCAGTTCTGGAATTCAGCGGAGAAAAAGGGCTATTCCGGCACAGCTGTTTTTACGAAGCACCCCCCGCTGTCCGTCACCTACGGCGTCGGCATTGACGAACTGGACCATGAGGGTCGGATGATCACGCTGGAATACGAGAAGTTTTATCTTGTCACCTGCTACACCCCGAACGCGCAGGAAGGGCTCAAGCGCATCGACCACCGGCTTTCCTGGGACGACGCATTCCGCGAGAAGCTTCTGGAGCTGGACGCGAAAAAGCCCGTCATTGCCTGCGGGGACCTGAACGTTGCGCATCAGGAGATCGACCTCAAAAACCCTGGTCCGAACCGCGGAAACCCCGGCTTCTCCGATGAAGAGCGCGAAAGCTTCACAAGACTTCTGGACGCCGGCTTTACCGATACCTTCCGCTACCGGAATCCAACGCTTTCCGGCGCGTACTCCTGGTGGAGCTACCGCTTTCATGCGCGCGAGAAGAACGCGGGCTGGCGCATCGACTATTTTCTCGTCTCCGACCGCCTGCAGCCGGCAATTGAGGCTGCACCGATCTACGACGAGATTTTCGGCTCGGACCATTGTCCGGTCGGCTTGGAACTGAAGGAGGAATTGCTATGAAGAAGTTCAAAAGACTCACGGCGCTGGCTCTGGCGCTGGTGATGGTGCTGGGTCTTACCACCGGCGCGGGCGCTGCGGGCGCAAAATACAGCTCGTGGTTCGCGCCCTATTATAAAGAGATGCAGGAGCTGGGCATCCTCCCGTCCTCGTTTACCTCCGGCGATCTGACCGCCACCATCACGCGCGGCGAAATGTGCGAGCTTGCGGTCGTCGCGTTCGAAAAGGCGACCGGAAACGTCATTGACGAGCTGGATCGCACCGATTATTTCACCGACACCACCGATAAAAACATCCTCAAGGCGTATGAATACGGCATCGTCAGCGGCTACCCCGACGGTTCTTTCCAGCCGGGCAAGACGCTCACGCGGCAGGAGTTTTTCAAGATCATCCAGAACTTCTGTGAAGCCGCCGCCTACACCTCCACCCGCTCCAAGGATTTAAGTGCCTTTGCGGACTCCGGCTCCATCGGCTCCTGGGCGCGCGAGGCGGCACAGCTTTGTGTGTCGAATGCGTTTGTGGACGGCACAAAATCCGGCTCCGGTGTCTACCTCCGCCCCACCGAGGGCGCCAGCCGTCAGGAAGCAATGGTCATGTTCCTGCGCGCCTATAAAGACGTGCGGCAGTGGTACCACGTCAATATTACAAACGCCAGTGTTGCTGGTACTGTGTCTGGTCCTGAAGAATTTACTGACATCAGCAGCACTACTATGTATGTTACTGCCAGTAAGTTGAATGTTCGAGCCTATCCTTCCACCGATGAGCACGGCACAATTCTTGGAAAGCTCAGCTACGGCGCCACTGTCACAGTAACGGGAAAATCGTCTAGCTGGTATCGCATTAAATATAACGATAATGGTGTCACTTGTGATGCCTATGTTTCACGCGAATATGTAGACACAACGCCTACCGGAAATGGTTCCGGCTCTACCGGCGGCACCTCCTCCGGCAGCGGCACGGCAACCGATATTGCGAACTTCGCCATGAGCTTTGTCGGCTACAGCTACGTCTGGGGCGGCATGTCGCCGTCGACCGGCTTCGACTGCTCGGGTCTGATGTACTATGTCCTTACGCAGTACGGCTACAGCATGAAGCGCGTGGCAAACGACCAGATGACGCAGGGCACGGCAATCTCGCGCGATAACCTGCAGGTCGGCGATCTCGTCTTCTTCGGCTACGGCAGCTACGCAAACCACGTTGGCATGTATATCGGCAATGGGAACTTCGTCCACGCCTCTACCCCGTCTACCGGCGTCCGTGTCAACTCCCTGAACGAGACCTATTACAACACCAGATACATCGGCGCGCGCCGCATTATCTGAGCATCAGAAATCAGCCAAAGCCCTCCCGGAACCTCCGGGAGGGCTTTCTTTGCAGTCAAAGCAGAATACAGATCATACCGCCGGTATTTTCGTTGATCATGCGCGCGAGGGTTCTCGTGAGCTTCTGGCGCGCATCCTCGGGCATACGCTGGATTTTGGTGTTCAAGCCTTCCGTGACCAGATCGTAGAGCGATTTGCCGAAAATGTTGCTCTGCCAGAGCTTTTCCGTGTCGCCCTCATACTCGCCAAGCAGGTATTTGATCAGTTCGTCCGACTGCTGCTCGTCGCCTACAATCGGGCTCAGCTCGGTCTCGATGTTGGCGCGCATGAGATGAATCGACGGCGCGCTTGCTTTTAAGTGCACGGCGTAGCTGCTGCCCTTGCGGACAATCTCCGGCTTATCCAGATGCAGCTCTGACGGGTCCGGCATGACGATGCCGTAGCCCGTGGCGCGCACCTGCTCCATTGCGCTTTTGACGCGCGCATACTCCTGCTGCTCTGCCGCCAGCTCCGTAAGAATCTGCATGAGGTCGAGCTCCCCCGCAATCTCCAGCCCCGTCTTTTGGGACAGGAGCTCATAAAACAGCGACTCTGGAACCGACAGCTCTGCCGTAATTGTGCCCGTTCCCAGATCCACATCCGTCACGGCAAACGATTGTACCTGCGCAAGCTTCAGAAGCTCCTTCATCGCAGGCTCTGCCTGCGCAATCTTCGTGAGCTTTCCCGCCTGTTCGCGCATCGCGTCATAGAGCGCGGTTTTGACCGGGCTGTCGTCCGGCAGCGCCCGCACCCAGCCGGGCAGGAAGAAGCGCAGCTCCGTCGCCGGAAACTCATACATAAGGTCCGTGAGGATGCTCTGAATCTGCTCTTCGTCCATCGTGAGTGCATTGACTGCCCGCGCGCCGACGCCGTATTGCTGCGACAGCCTGCGCGCCTGATTTTTTGCCTCTGCGCTCTCGGGGTGCTCGGAGTTCACCAGAATCACAAACGGCTTTCCGGTTGCCAGCATGTCGGAAATAGCGCGGCTTTGCGCCTGTTCATAGTCACCCGCCGGAATATCCGTGATGCTGCCGTCCGTCGTCATGACAATGCCGATGCTGCTATGCTCCTCCATGACCTTTTTCGTGCCGATCTCCGCCGCCTGCGCCAGCGGAATTTCCTCCGGCGCCCATGGCGTCATGACCATCCGCGGCGTTCCTTCCTCGTCTGCGCCCATTGCGCCCGGCACCAGATAGCCGACCGAGTCGATCAGCCGGACCTTGAGCTTTGACACGCCGTCCGGCGAAATTTCCACCGCCTGCTCTGGCACAAATTTCGGCTCCGTCGTCATGATCGTCCGCCCCGAGCCGGACTGCGGCAGCTCGTCTCGCGCGCGGTCGCGCTGATAGGTGTTTTCCAGATGGGGCAGCACCAGCTGCTCCATGAAGCGCTTGATAAAGGTTGATTTTCCGGTCCGGACCGGTCCGACAACGCCGATGTAGATGCTGCCGGCGGTCCTTTTCGCAATCTGATCGTAAAGATGCCTTGCTTCGTCCACGTTACCGCCTCCCTGTTCTTATCCCTGCTCGATGGAATCCAGCATTACCGCCATGCCGCTACACCGGAATGAGGACCAGCGTCCCCTGCTCGACCTCTCCGGTTGAAATGCCGTTTGCGCCTGCAATCGCCTGCTCGCTCGTCCGATACGCTTTCGCAAGCTCCCAGAGGCTCTGCGTCTGGTCAGCAGTCTTTACCACCACGCAGAATTTCTCTGCCGTCTTTTCGCCTTCTTCCAATGCGCCGCCCGTCAGCGTCCGCAGCGCCTGATCACAGCAGCAATCTGCATGGAAGCTCACATCATAGCGCACGTCGATTCCGCCGCCGGACGGCGCTGCAAAGCCGTCTCTGCCCGGCTGTACGTTTGCCTGGCATATTGTGCCGCCGCCTGCCGCTACCGTGCAGGAAACCTGGTCGCGCACAATTGCCGACTGGAGCGCGCCGTCCTCGTCCATGTAGAGAATGTTCACTGTTGCCGGTGCGCTCAGCTGAATGCCGCCGTCTTTTTTCTGCTGCGAGACGCTGTCTAAGTAGAGCGTGCTGTCGAGAACCGCGCGCGCCTGCTTGGGGACGCTCCCGCGCAGCGTACCGCCGGGCAACTGCCGGTCGAGCAAACACGGAAGACGAACCTCGCTCCACACAGGCGAAAAATCACCCCTTGTGGCATACGCATCCTCGGTAAGCGTCAGATCATAGCCCTGCATGGCAACGCACTGGCAAAGAAGGTTCGCCGATAACAGAATTTTTGCCGGTTCGTCTTCCATGTGCACAAGCTCCGCCTCGCTCCCCGTGACGCAGATCTGCACCTGCAGTTCGTCGTCTGCATAATCTCCGCGCAGCTCACAGTACTGTGACAGCGGAAGCTGGCGGCTCATCACCTGCGGCGTGCCGTCCGCCCCCAAAAGCAGCGCCTTGAAGACAAGAACGCCCTTGAACACCGCCTTGTTTCCCGTCAGCTTCTGCTCGGTAATCTCCGGCGTCAGCCAGTACTGCACCAGCTTTGCAGTCTCCGGCTCGCCGCCGGAAAGCTCCAGATCCTCGGTCATGGAAAACGGTTTCTCCGCATATTCGCGCGGCAGCACGCAGCGATAGTCTGCCGTCTTCGTCTGCAGCGCCTGCGGTGCGTCTTTTAACGTGCGAATCGTCTCGCCCGTTTCCTCGAACCCTGCCAGATCGCACACAACGCTCACGCGGACCAGAATTTTGCGTGAATTGATCAGCCGCGCATCTGCCGCGCGCACCCGGCACGTGGCAAACAGCTGTGTCTGCGCCGTCGCCGCCGGATGATCGTAACGGACCGAATACGGAAGGTAGCACTCCAAAGCCCGCGCCTCGCTCCCGTCCTCCGGCACATACAAAAGCCCCGCGCGCACGCCGCCTGTTACCGCCGCGCCCCCGTCCCGGCACTCCTTGCCGCGCATGACCGCGCACGCGCCGGTAAAGACAATGCGTCCGCAGTCCGGGTAGCTGTCCGGGACAATCAGCTCCTGTGTCAGCTCCTGCGCCGCACTCCCGGAAAAAATCCGGCGCAAATAATCGATCGACTGCTCTTCAAAGACAAGCTCCATACTCTCAACTCCTTGTTCGTTCTGGCGGGCGCTCCCGCCCCGCCGGACGCGCCTGCCACGTCTTAGAAGTATATACGCGCGCATGGACAAGGATATGCCGGTTTTTTCAGCAGCAGTCCATCAAAAGTGCAAGGGCGATCAGCCCTGCCGCCAGCAGCACCGGCGCGT
>OLNN01002421.1_pt1 | contig 13227 bp, 9 predicted proteins | sample 1672141 | NCBI WGS metagenome assembly OLNN01 (sample SAMEA3136652, study PRJEB25190) | human gut metagenome | biome: human gut; feature: human-associated habitat; material: faeces | place: Austria | collected 2013 | reverse complement strand
TCCCGTTGAATCCATGCGGAAAGCCGTAGATGCTGACCGGATACACAGTACCATTGACGTTGAGCAGCGCCGCGCGGCGGTCCCAGGCACTTCCGATATTGGTGGCCCCGCCGAACTTGTTTTTAAAGTCCGGCCAGGTGTAGTTGACCACGTCGCTGTCGCCGTCGGCCTTGATCTGGGCAAGCTGGCTGCTGTTGGGATGGTTGCTGTTGTAGGGGAAGCCGACGATATCGCACATCACCTTGGTATCGGCCGCCGTGGCGGGCACGCAGTCCGCGTGCCTGGAACCGGACCAGCGGTAGATGCGGAACACCTTGCCGGTGGCTACATCCATCACGGTGGCGTAGCTGCCCTTGGGGAACAGGTCGATGCCGGCATTGTCCCAATCCCAGCTGGCCTTGACCACCCTGTTGACCGTTCCGAAATCCGTCACAGTGATGGAGCCGCCGCCCGATCCTCCGTCACTGCCGCCGGACCCGCCAGAACCGCCGCTGCCCAGCACCTGCGCTGTCAGCACGGACCAGGTTTCGACGCCGCAGTCTCCATCCACGGAGATTTTGGCCTTGCGCTGATAGTTGCGCACCGCGCTTTCCGTGCCGGAGCCGTAGGTACCGTCCAAATTGCCGGTATAGTAGCCCAGAGAACTGAGGGCCACCTGCAACGCATACACGCGCACATCGCCCACCAGTCCCAGCTCCCGCTTAAGCGAGGAGCCCAATGCGCTGGACCAGAGGGTCTTGACATAAGCGGCCAGCTGATCGCTGCTGAGAATGCCGCTCTTGACGTCGCTGTAAACGGCGTTGAAGCGCTGGTTGTTGTAATAGAGGGTACAGTATTCCACCCCGCCCACATTGTAGGTGGTGGTGTTGACCATTTGCAGCACCGTTCCCGCCGCCACCGTAATGCCGCCGGAAGAGGGCATGGTCTCGGTGGTGAAGAGCAGGGTGTTAGACGGCAGGCGCACAAAGGTCTTGTCCGAGCTGGGCACCACGCCGGAGCTGCCGCCCGACCCGCTGCCGGAGCCGCCGCCGATGCTGGCGGATGCACAGTCCCCGCGGACAAAGCCCACCAGGCCGCTGGAGGTGCGGATATTATACCATGTGTAGCCGCCGGCGGACGTCGGCTGAGCGAGCAGGTCCACCACGGTTCCCTTGGCCAGCACGGTGCCCGTCTTGTTGCCGTTGGCGGCGTCACGCACGCGGGTGCCCGGCATGGTAATGGTCACCGTACCGATGGCGGGGCTGGAGGCATTGCCGGCCGCGCTGACAAAGGTGCCCATCAGCCAGCCGGTGAGGCTGTTGTAGCGCACCTTAAACCAGGTCACGCCGCTTCTCACGTAGGTTTCCGTGTAGCTGAGGTTTACGCCCTTGGGCACCACCGCCAGACGGGCCGAGGAGGTGGACGCGCTCTTGCGCAGGTTGACGCTTGCCGTGGTCTTGAGCGTACCGCTGGAAGGCGCCGTACTGCCGTTACTGGTACTTCCGCTGCCGGAACTTCCACCGCTGCTGGAGCTGCCGCCGCCGCTTGAACCGCCCGTACCCGGCACCGTGCTGCCCGACGCGAGCGCAAAGAGCACCGGCTGGCTCAGCGGGCCGGCGGAGCCGTCCGGGTCCAGCCCGTTTTTGCGCTGGAATTGCTTCATGGCTTCATTGGTCTTTTCGCCGTAGTCGCCATCCAGTGCGCCGGTGTAATAGCCCAGCCGGCTCAGCGCCAGCTGCACCGCATGCACGCGGATATCCCCCACCAGGCCGTCCCGCTCGCGCAGCGTGCTATAGGCGGTCTGCTTCCACAGGGTGCCGGTGATATAGGTTTCCGTCTCGGCGGCGGTCATGATATCGCCTTGGATATCGGTGCGCAGCACATTGTAACGCGTGTTGAGATAATAGAGGCTGTAGTACTGCAGCCCGTCGGAAGCGGTATAATAATTCTCCGAATACAACTGGCACACCGTGCCTGCCGGCAGCGTAAGCGATACACCGCTTCCATAGGTATCGCCCTGGAAAATCAGCACGGACCGCGACAGCTTTACATACGTAGGCGCTGTACTGCGCGTCAGGCTGGAGGGGCCGGACCCTACCGAGGAGGCCCAGGCCGTGGGAAGCGCGGAAACAAGCAGACACACTGCCAGTACAAGCGCCAGCAACGGGCGTGGCGCCGCGGCGGATGTCCTTACTGTTCGATGGTCGTTCCTCATGGTGAAACCTCCGTGTTCCTTACGGCCTTGGCCGGTTCATTCCTGCCTTCATCCAAACGGATGTAGCCCCTTGTATCATGCTTATAATATTACAATTTTATTACGCTGTCAACGCTTTTTTCTTACTTTTTACCGCTCGTTTTTTAACAGCGTAACGTTTCTGTGCCATTTGCTTCACGGCCCATCAAAAAGCCCGGTCGATATCGCGCAAAAGCGCGTCCACGTCAGCACGGTCCGTGGTGACATTGGTGCAGAATCGCACCGCCTGATGGGTATCATCCACCCGCTCCCAGAAAGAAAACGCATACCCGGTGGCCAGACGCCTTGCCGCCTCATCGGGCAAAATGGGAAAAATCTGGTTAGCGGCCGTATCGCTCAACAGAGCGCAGCCGTGGTCCACAAAGGCGCGCTTCAGCTCCTGTGCCAGGTCGTTGGCGCGTGCGGCCAGACGGGTGTAGTCGCCGTTTTCCAGCATCGCCTCAAACTGCACGCCCAGCAGCCGTCCCTTGGCCAGCATGCCGCCGCGCTGCTTGATATGATAGCGGAAGCAATCGTTGATCCCCTCATCCGTGAGGACGATGGCCTCGCCAAAAAGAAATCCCACCTTGGTGCCGCCGATGGTGAAGGCGTCGCACACGCGGGCCAGAAAAGGCAGGTCCACCTCCGGCTGCGCCGCCAGCCCGTAGCCCAGGCGCGCGCCATCCAGGAACAGGCGAATTCCCAACGCGCGGCAGGTATCCGAAAGATCCTGCAGCTCCTGCCGGGAGTAGAGGGTGCCCAGCTCCGTGGGGTGGCTGATGTAGACCAGCGCGGGACGCACCATGTGCTCATGGGTGGCGTCGGCACGATGGGCCTCCACGGCGGCGCGCACCTGCGCGGCGGTGATTTTGCCCTCGCGTCCCGGCAGCGGCAGCACCTTGTGGCCCGTGGCCTCCACGGCGCCCGTCTCATGCACGTTGATATGCCCCGTATCTGCGCACAGCACGCCCTCAAACGGCCTGAGGGCCGCTGCAATCACCGTCAGATTGGCCTGCGTGCCGCCCGTGACGAAATGCACTGCCGCGTCCGGCCGGCGGCACAGCTGGCGAATCAGTGCGCGCGCCCGCTCGCAGTGCGGGTCTTCGCCGTAGCCGGAAGTCTGTTCCCCGTTGGTCCTTACCAATGCGTCCAGCACGGGCTGCGCCGCGCCGCAGGCATAATCGCATTCAAAATGCAGCATATGTTTTTTCCAGCCTTTCCTCATTCTCTGCGGATTCATCGCACAGATATCGTACACGTCTGGTATATATGTGTCAAGGCTTTCCTGTTGGTGTGCGCCATGCTATAATAGGAATCGGTCCTCCGGCCTGCGCCTGCTTTCAGCGGCCGGTCATGCCCATTTTACATCAAGCGCCGTGCGCCATGCGCGGCAAGGGAGCCTGCCACATGCATGCCAATGACATTCCCCTGCATGGACTTACGCAAGACGAGGTGCGCGCCCGCCGGGAAGCGGGCCGCACCAACACCATGCCCCGCCGGGCCGATGGCGGCCTGGCCGATATTCTGCGCCGCAACGTTATGACCCTTTTCAACCTGCTCAACCTCTGTCTGGCAGGCCTGCTGCTGTGGGTAGGCAGCCACCGCGACATGCTGTTTCTGGGCGTGGTGCTGTCCAACACGCTGATCGGCACCGTCCAGGAACTGCGTGCCAAGCGCACCCACGACCGCCTCCAGCTGCTCAGCGAAGGGCAGGTACGCGTGATGCGCGACGGCGCAGAGTGCCTTTTGTCTCCGCATGATCTTGTTCTGGACGACGTGGTCCTGCTGTCCCGCGGCGATCAGGTGCCTGCCGACGCCAAAGTGCTGTCCGGCACGGCCGAGGCGGATGAATCCCTGCTGACCGGCGAAAGCGTGCCTGTTTCAAAGAACGCGGATGACGCGCTGTATTCCGGCAGCTTTCTGGTCAGCGGCAGCCTGGCCGCGCGGCTGACCGCCGTGGGCGCGGACAGCTACGCCGGGCAGCTACAGCTTTCCGCGCGACGCGTCAAACGCGCCCAGAGCGAGCTGATGCGGGATATGCGCCGCATCATCCGCTGGGTGTCGGCCATCATTCTTCCCATAGGCGCCGCCATGTTTTCCAGACAGTACGCCTCCGTGGACCTCAGCCTTGCGGACGCCGTCACCGGCACGGTCGCCTCGGTGCTGGGCATGATTCCCGAAGGACTGATTTTGCTCACGTCGGTTTCCCTGGCGGCGGGCGTGGTGGCGCTGGGCCGCCGCAACGCGCTGGTCAATGAGCTTTTCGGCATCGAAACGCTGGCCCGCACCGACGTGGTATGCATGGATAAAACCGGCACGCTTACCAGTGGCGAGATGTTCCTTGATCGAACCCTTCCGCTGGGGGACGCGACGCCGGAGGAAATCGGCACATGCATGGCGCTGCTGCTCCATACCGGCGCCGACGAAACGCCCACCGTGCGCGCGCTGTCCCAGGCGTTTGCCGCTGCGGACGGAGCGGCAGTCCTGCAGGCGGTGCCGTTTTCCAGCGAGCGCAAATGGTCCGCGGCGCAGGCCGAGGGGCTGGGCAGCGTGGTGCTGGGTGCGCCGGAACGCCTGCTGAGCGGTCAGGCGCTCACGCAGGCGCAGACGCTGGCCTCGGAGGGGCTGCGCGTGCTGGCGCTGGCGCGCTCCTCCTCCCCCCTGTCCGGTGAAACCCTGCCGGGGGGGCTGGTCCCGCTGGCGCTTCTGTGCCTTCGTGACGCGCTGCGTCCCAACGTGCAGAAAACCGTGCGTTACTTTGGCGAGCAGGGGGTCGCGCTCAAGGTGATTTCGGGGGACAACCCGCTCACCGTCTCCCATGCCGCCGCCGCTGCCGGCGTGCCCGGAGCGGACCGCATGGTGGATCTTTCCGCCCTGTCCGGTTCAAAGGATTACGCCGCCCTGTCCCGCAGCTACACCATTTTCGGCCGCGTATCCCCCCAGGATAAACAGGGGCTGATCGAGGCGCTGCGCAAAGACGGCCATGGCGTGGCCATGGTAGGAGACGGCGTGAACGACATCCCCGCCCTTAAGGCGGCGGACTGCTCCATCGCCATGGCCGGCGGAAGCGACGCCGCCTGCCGCGTGGCGCAGATCACGCTGCTGGACGCGGATTTTGACGTGATGCCGCGCATCGTGCTGGAGGGCCGCCGCGTCATCAACAACATCACGCGCGCCGCATCCCTGTTCCTGGTCAAAAATATCTTCAGCCTCATTTTGTCCGTACTGCTGCTGATCTTCCCGTTCGCCTATCCCTTCGCGCCCATCCAGCTTACTCTGGTCAGCTCCCTCACCATCGGTTTGCCCTCCTTTGTGCTGGCGCTGCAGCCCAGCCGGGACCGGGTGAGCGGCCGTTTCCTTCGCAATGTCATCATGCGCGCCCTGCCGGGAGGCGTGTGCACCGCGACGCTGATCATCCCTCTCATGGCGCTCTCCGGCAGGCTGGGCTTTTCCCAGGATGTGGTCAGCACGCTCAGCACCCTGATCGCCGGGTATTCCGGGCTGGTGGTGCTGCTGCTGACCTGTCTGCCCCTCAACGCGCTGCGCGCCGGACTGGTGGCGATCATGGCGGCGCTTTTTGCGGGCGCGGTGGTGCTGTTGCCACAGGTATTCTACCTGTCCCCCGTTTCGGGAGGGCAATGGTGGGTACTTGCGTCGGCGGCCGTGCTGGCGCCTGTAATTCAGATCGGCCTGGGCGCGCTGGTGCGCCGCTTCCGCCGGTCTGAGGCTGTCGAGCACGGCGTGGCAGGTTGAGCCGCATGTTTCCCGCGGTGGCCCATGGAGGGCGCGATTTTTCATGGTCCGGCTTTTCTTTGTCTTTTTGTCCTGAGGCAAGCCGGCTGGAATTGGCAGCGCCCTGCCGGCCGTGTTATACTGAGAAAGACTCAAAACGCCGCGCAAGCTGTAAAAGGAGGGCCTTTCATGCTGGCCAACGAAGTTTTATCCTTCATTGAAGAAAACGACGTAAAGTTTATCCGCCTGGCCTTTACGGATCTGTTCGGCCGGCTGCGCAACATTGCCATCCTGCCTGACCAGCTGGCTCCGGCGATGGAAAGCGGCGTAGCCATAGATGCCACCGCCGTTCCCGGATGCGCGGCCGCCCCGGGCGGCAGCCTGCTGCTGTGTCCCGATCCGGATACGCTGTGCATTTTGCCCTGGCGGCCCCAGTCCGGGCGGGTATGCCGGCTGTTATGCGACCTGGTTACGCCGCAGGGCGATTCCTTTTTCATGGACAGCCGCGCGCTTCTTAGGACGGCTGCACGCCATGCGAAGGAAGCGGGTTTGGAAGTCCGCATCGGCACCGACTGCGAATTTTATCTGCTGAATCTGGACGACCATGGACGGCCCACGCTGGACCCCTACGACCGAGGCGGCTATATGGACGTGGCGCCCATGGACCGCTGCGAGGATATCCGCCGCGACATCGTGCTGACCCTGGAACAGATGAACATCCGCCCGGAGAGCAGCCATCATGAGCGGGGTCCCGGACAAAACGAGGTGGATTTTCACCGTGCTGAGCCCGTTACCGCTGCGGATCATTATGTGGCGTTCCTCCACGCGGTACGTTCCGTATCGCAGCGCTATGGCGTACATGCTACCTTCCTGCCCCGTCCGTTGGCAAACGAAGAGGGCAACGGCCTGCATGTGAAGATGGCCTTTTATCAGGACGGACGCAACCTGTTCCGGCTGGAAAACGGCCATCTGGAGGCGATGGCCCAGAGCGCCATGGCAGGCGTGCTGCGCCGTCTGCCCGAAATCACCCTGTTCTTAAACCCTCTGCCCAGCAGCTATGACCGGCTGGGCGCTCCCGGCGCATTCGACCGGCTGTGCTGGTCGATGGAGCGGGACCGCAGCGCGTTGCGCATTCCCCTGCCGCAGAGCCGCTTCGCACGCATGCAGCTCAGCAGCCCTGACCCCACGATGAACCCCTATATCGGCTTTGCGCTGCTGATCGAGGCCGCGCTGGAAGGCATTGCGGAAAACGCCTCCCTGGAGCCGTACAGCGTGCCGCCGGATCAGGCCAGGCGCCTTCCCTCCTCCATGGACGAAGCCCTGGCCCTGGCGGATGGCAGCGCCTTTGTGCGCCGCATTCTGCCCGGCGATGCGCCGGAATGCTTCTTTGCCCGCGCCCGAACGCTGATGGAGCGCAACCGCAGCGACGCCTCCGAACTGGCCCTTGCACAGCTTCTGCGCTACTGACCGGGCCCGGATGGGAGGGGGAACGCATATGGCGCAAGAACGCGCGCTGGTGGTCTCGGCGCAGGGATTGGACAAATTGCGAAGGGCGCTGGCTTCCGTCGGTTTCCTCAACGCCGCCTCCGCCGCATCCGGCGGGGAAGCAAGGCGCGCCGCGGCTCAGGATACATGGCCGCTGGTGGTCATCAACGCCCCTTTGCCCGATGAAACCGGCCTGGAACTGGCCATGGAGCTGACAGGTACCACGCTGAGCGCGGTGGTGCTGCTGGTGCGCGCCGAGCTGATGAGCATGGTTTACGGGCCCGCTACCGAGGCCGGCGTGCTGGTGGTGGGTAAACCGGTCATCCCACAGGTATTGCAGCAGTCGGTCCAGCTGGCGGCCGCCACGCACAACCGCCTGCAGACGCTCAGCCGCGAAAATGAGAAGCTGCACCGCAAGCTGGACGAAATTCGCCTGGTAGACCGGGCCAAGTGCCTGCTGATCGAACGCAGACATCTGAGCGAGGCCGAGGCGCATCGTGCCATTGAAAAGCAGGCCATGGACCAGCGGCTGACGCGCGCGCGGGTGGCGCAGCTCATTCTGGACCGCTACGAACTGTAACGGTCCGCAAAAAAAACGTACTAAATGACAAAAAGTCCGGCTATACCGGGCTTTTTGTCGTATAAAGGCCCGGCGAAAACTGCCGGGCCCAGCATATATGGTTCCTTTTCAAGCCTGCGCGCGGGACACCTCTCTGCCTCCCACGGCCTTCCGGGAGAGGCAGCCAGGCCCCCTTGGGGTCACCCTATGGCGCGGCCCGCTTCGATGGCTTTGAGGTTGATGTCGAGCAGGTGGGCTTTTTTCTCGCCCAGCCAGTCGCGCAGGGTCTGAACGAGGTTGTCATCCGTGACCACTTCGGTGGCGGCCTGAATGGCGCCCAGCATGACCATGTTGCTGACGCGGCCGTTGCCGAGCTGTTCGGCCACCTCGTTGCAGGCGACAGGGATGACCGTCACGTCGGTACGCAGCTCCACGCCCTCAATCAACGAAGCATTGTAGAGCAGCGTACCGCCCGCGGGCATCACGGGCATAAATTTCATCAGGCTGGGCTTGTTCATGGCCACCAGCACGGGTGGCTCGCTGACCAGCGGGCTGCCGATGGGCTCGTCGCTGACCACCACGGCGCAGTTGGCTTCGCCGCCGCGCATTTCGGGGCCGTAGCTGGGCATCCAGCTGACCTCATAGCCCTGCCGCATGGCCGCCTTGGCGATCAGCTGACCGATGAGCAACACGCCCTGTCCGCCGAAACCGGCAATCAGAAATTGCTTTTCCATCACGCCTGGCCCCCTTCCGTGGTGATATCCTTGTATACGCCCAGCGGATAGGTGGGCAGCATGTCGCTCTTGAGCCATTCAAAGGCTTCCTTGGGCGTTTTGCCCCAGTTGGTGGGGCAGGTGGAGAGAACCTCGACCAGCGTGAAGCCCCGCCCCTCCATTTGCAGCTGGAACGCCTTTTTGATGGCTGCCTTGGCCTTCTTGATGTGCGGCACGTCATGCACGCTGACGCGTTCGATGTAGGCCGGCCCGTTGAGGGTAGCCAGCATTTCGCTGACGCGCACGGGATAGCCGCAGTGACTGACGTCGCGGCCATAGGGGCTGGTAGTCGTCACCTGGCCGGGCAGCGTGGTAGGGGCCATCTGGCCGCCGGTCATGCCGTAGATGGCGTTGTTGACGAAGATGACGGTGATCTTTTCACCGCGCGTAGCCGCGTGAACAATCTCCGCTGTGCCGATGGAGGCCAGGTCGCCGTCGCCCTGATAGGTGAACACGGCCCGGTCGGGCAGCACGCGCTTGATGCCCGTCGCCACGGCGGGCGCGCGGCCGTGCGCGGCCTCCATCATATCGCAGTTGAAGTAATCATAGGCAAACACCGCACAGCCCACGGGCGCGACGCCCACAGCCTTGTCGCCGATACCCAGCTCGTCCAGGGCCTCGGCCACCAGGCGGTGAATGATGCCATGCGTGCAACCGGGGCAGTAATGGAACGGCTTGTCGGTAAGCAAACGGGTCTTTTCAAACACGATGGCCATTACCGGTCGCCTCCCTTCGGATTCTGATCGCCGTCGATGCTCTTTTTGATGGCGTCAATCGCCTTGCCGATCCCCTCGGCCATCAGCGTGGCGCCCTTGGCCAGACCATCGGCCGCCTTGCCCGCCACATCCGCGGCCTGCTTTTTGAGGGCCTCGGTCTTTTCCACAAATTCAGGGCTGTTGAGCTTCTCATCCAGCTTGCGGCCCATCTCGCCCAGCTTTTCGCCCATGCTGCCGATGGCCTGATCCACCTGACCGGCGAAACCGGAAGGCTGCGCCATGCCCATGATGTGGTCCACGATCTCCTTGACGGTGGGCACCATGCCGCCGGTGCGGCCGTAAAACTCGACGGGCCGCTCGCCGTTCACGGCCAGGCGCACGTCGTCGATCATCTGGCCCATGCTCATCTCTACGCACAGGTACTTCTTCGCAGTGGGCAGGGTGGCACGAATGGCCGCCTCGGGGAAGGGCCAGAGGGTAATGGGCCGGATCAGGCCCACACGCACGCCCTGCTCGCGGCACTTGCGCATGGCGCTGCGCGCGATGCGGCTGGTGGTGCCGTAGGCAACCAGCACGATATCCGCATCCTCCACCATCTCCTCCTGCCAGCGGCATTCGGCGGCTTCGATGGCGTCATACTTGGCCTGCAGGTGTTGGCAATGCGTCTCCATGGCCTGCGGATCGATGTAAAGAGAATTGATCACGGCGCGGGGGCTGTCCGCCGTGGGCACGTGGCCGGTCGCGGCCCAGGTCTTGGGCTTGAGATCGGACGCGGGCTTGCGGTTGCTGGCCTCGTCCATGTCCACAGGCTCCATCATCTGCCCGATCAGGCCGTCGCCCAGGACCATGACGGGGTTGCGGTAGCGGTCGGCGATGTCGAACGCCTCCTGCGTCAGCGTCACAGCCTCCTGCACGGAGCTGGGCGCCAGCACACACATGCGGTAGTCGCCGTGGCCGCCGCCGCGCGTGGCCTGGTAGTAGTCGCTCTGCGCGGGCTGAATGCTGCCCAGGCCGGGGCCGCCGCGCACCATGTTGACGATGACGCAGGGCAGTTCCGCGCCCACGATGTAGCTGATGCCCTCCTGCTTGAGGCTGATTCCGGGCGAGGAGGAACTGGTCATCACGCGCGCGCCTGCACCGGCCGCGCCGTAGACCATGTTAATGGCTGCAACCTCGCTTTCGGCCTGCAAAAAGCAGCCGCCTACCTGGGGCATGCGCTTGGACATGTATTCGGGAATCTGATTCTGGGGCGTGATGGGATAGCCGAAAAAGAAGCGGCATCCGGCCTGGATAGCGGCTTCGGCAATCGCCTCGTTGCCCTTCAAGAGCTTTTTCATGGCCGTTCGTTCCTTCCTTGCGCTATTTTTCCACGGTGATCGCCACATCGGGGCACATCGTAGCACAGAACGCGCATCCGATGCAGCTGTCCAGATCCTTGCAGTGGGCGGGGTGATAGCCCTTTTTGTTCAGGTGCGATGTATCAAGCTCCATGATGTGCTTGGGGCACGCGTCCACACACAGGGCGCATCCCTTGCACACATCTTCATTTACGGTAACGACCGCCATACTCTGACCTCCTCCATCCAACGTACTGGCGCCTCAAAAGCAGGCGCGCTTATTCTCTATTATAGGCTTCATCCCGGTAAAGTCAACCGAAAAACCAGAAACGTACAACAGCTTTGCCGCCGGCGCGTAAGGATCGGGGAATCCTTGCAACTTCTGTCCTTTTGGAAGCGCTGTGGCGTACATTCATCCATGATTTGTAACTCCTTGTGGGGACGGTTTACTTTTGGCGTGGTTTTGTGTACAATGCATAAGAGTCATCAGCAACCAGGGGGAGGACCATTCGTATGAAGAACCATTTCCGCCGCGTCCTGTGCGCGCTTCTGGCGCTGGCCCTGTGCCTGCCGCTCAATGCCCTGGCCGACGTATCCATCACCATCATCGGGGAGGACGGGGAGCAGGAGGTGCTTCAGGCCGCCGAAACCGAGGACCAGGGCAATGCGCGCGAGGCCTTTATCGACGGCATCATTGATCTGGCAAAAGAAAAATTCGACGAAGCCGGCGGCCAGCCCCAGCGTGCCCATTACAGCGGGGACATTTACGTGTGCAAGAATTTTACGGTATATCTCTTCCGCGAAAATCGCGACCGCTTCCGCATGGCGGAGTACCCGGACACTCCGCTGGTCATCCCCGACAACAAGCCGCGCGAGGAGTGCACCGACTACGTCTACGGCGTGGAATGGAAAGATGTGCCCGCCTCCGAGGGAAACCCCTTCTATGTAGCCGCCAGCTTCCGCTATGATCCGGACAAGACCAAGGAGGAAAACTGGGCGGATGCGCGCGCCTTTCTGATGCAGGTCCAGCGTGGGGATTATTTCCAGATGGCGGCGAACTATTATTATGGGGTGGGCGCCCACAGCATGATCTTCATCGAGGATTACGACCCGGAGTCAGACAGCGTCACCTGGACGGACAGCAACATGCGCGGCGCGACGCGCAACGGCGAGCGCTACGGCTATGTGCAATACGATGCGGTGAAGGAAATCGACTGGTTTGTGGACGCGTTCTGCCGCAAGAAATACGGCGCAACCCTCTACCGCCTGCGCGACGACATCATCTGGGCGGAGTGACCCGGCCCGCAGCGAACAGGAAAGGAAGGCTTTCAGGATGAAGTATGTACTGGTCATCGGCGACGGCATGGCCGACACGCGCCTGCCACAGCTCGCCGGCAAAACGCCGCTGGAGGCGCTGGCGCTTCCCGCCTTCGACCGCTGCGCGGGATGCTTCTGCGGCCGCGCGCTCACGGTGCCGCACGGCATGCCCGCAGGGAGCGACACCGCCATCTTGAGCATCTTCGGCTACGCGCCACAGACCTATTACACGGGCCGCAGCGTGCTGGAGGCCGCAGGCATGGGCGTCACCCTGCCGGAGGGAGCCATCAGCTTCCGCGTCAACCTGTGCGCCGTACTGCCCGGCGAGGACGGACGGCTGGTGATCCACAGCCACAACGGCGGCAATATCCATGGCGAGGAAGCCACCACCCTGATGAACAGTCTGCTGGCCGATCCCGGCTTTGCGGCGCTGATGAAGGATGCCGGGCTTTCAATCACGGTGACGGATACCTTCCGGCATGTCGGCGTGATGAACTCCGGCGCGCGAGACCTGGCCAGCGTCTGCCTGACCGAGCCGCATAACGTGCTGGAACAGCCCATCGAAACGCATCTGCCTCACATGGTACGAGAGACGGACGACGCAGCGGCCCGTAAGCTGTGTGATGATATCCGCGCCCTGATGCTTCGCAGCTACGAGGTACTCAAGGAGCACCCCGTCAACCTGCGGCGTGTGAGCCTGGGCCTCCTGCCCGCCAACATGATCTGGCCCTGGGGCGCCGCCACCGCCGTCCGCCTGCCCTCCTTCCGCGAGAAGTATGGCCACTGGGGGACGGTGGTCAGCGCCGTGCCGCTGGCATGGGGCATTGCGGGGCTCGCCGGGCTGAAAACGCCGCATGTGGAAGGGGCAACCGGCGACCTGGATACCAACTATGAGGGCAAGGTGCGCTGTGCCCTGGATGCGCTGGCCGCAGGCGATGATTTTGCCGCCGTGCATATCGAAGCCCCGGATGAAATGGCCCACGCGGGCGACCTGGGTCGCAAGCTGGAGGCCATTCAAAACGTGGAAAGCCGCGTGGTCGCGCCCATCCTGAGCGAGCTGACCGCGCGCGGGGAGGACTTCCGCCTGCTGCTTCTG
>OLNN01002413.1_pt1 | contig 13296 bp, 20 predicted proteins | sample 1672141 | NCBI WGS metagenome assembly OLNN01 (sample SAMEA3136652, study PRJEB25190) | human gut metagenome | biome: human gut; feature: human-associated habitat; material: faeces | place: Austria | collected 2013 | reverse complement strand
TGAAAGAAGCGTGTGTTCCATCTTCTCCATCCCACTGAAGAATCGGCATATAATTTCCATCTCCAAGCATATCCCATGTAAAGATATAACCGGCAGAAGGTTCTTCAAGAGAAGGGGTATCTGTTGCATAAACAAGTAAAGCTCCATCTGGATCACAAATAAAATCCATATCACTCTCTAAACCAGTTTTCGCCTTATTTACGATAGCATCAAATACCACTACTTTATCAAGTCCAAATAATTTGGCGAGTACCGTTTCATTTGCAATGGCCGGATTATCTGCCGAACCCATTCCTTCAATACGTGATAAAATATCTGGATGATTAATAAGTGCGTTAAATGTATTCTCTCCTAAACCTAACTTATTCGGTTTTCTTCCATTCTTTTTCATTGCAGAAATTCGGTCACGTAAGAACTGAATAGGTGTAGAGTTAGCATCAGAAAACTTAATGAACTGTTTTCCAGATGGAGTAGATGCAACACCAGTCCATTCCTCATTCCATACTCCTGTTTTGAAAAAACTGTTCGCAAAAATGATATCCTGATGAATTAACATCTGCTGTGAGATTGTTCTTGTCTTAGCATTCTGTGCCAACATAAAAGAGGGAGCATTTGTCCGCTGATAATCAAGCTGCTGGATATTATCCATTCCAAGAATAATCTGATCGACATCACATCTATAAATCTCTGTATCAAATGCCATCTGTGCCGGATTTACTTTGCCAAACTGTGGCTTTCGCTGTACATTGTCTCTTAATAAATCCTCTTTACTCCAAATGTAGTAACTGGCCGTAGAAAGCTGTACTGGAAGAATTGGGAAAAGGGATTTCGCTGGCCTGTTTTCTTCACTCTGAAAATATGACATTGCCATATTTGTCAAACGAATATTCGGGTCAAATCTTCCTTTTGCAATCGCCATACTGATTGCGCCTACACTGTTAAAACCATTCATATACTATCGCCTCTCTTTCTTATTACTGTGCCGCTGGTTTATAATATTTTGTAATCTGAATATAAAAGAACTGCCCATCTGCAGCCGCCTCTAATGCTACACCAATTACAAATTTACCATCTGTTGCGGTAATTGCTTTCCCCTTGGCATCTGTCATTACCTCAGAACCTTTTTTGATTGTTCCACCGGCTTTGACAAGTCCAATATCTTTTACCTGAACATCCACATCTTCCCCAGATGTGATATGTTCGGCATTCGTAATGATTCCCATACCCAGTACCATTTCACCTGCTACAGAAGCTGGAACCACATTACCATTGTTATCGTATTTTAAAAGTAAACCTTTTACATCTTCGATATCCGAACCGGCTCTTTCGCTGATGGTCGGAGAGGAATTAATCTGATTTGTTAAATATGTCTTTCCCATCTCTTTCTCCTTTCCTAACGTCTGCTATTCTCATATTCCAGTGCTAATTCTGGATGCTGCTCCCATGCTTTCGCAAGTGCCTGCTGCTTTGTTAATGTTGGATCTGATTTAGCGATTTCATTTGCAATTGCTTCAATCTTTCCTTCCGCATCACTTTTAGCAACACCGCCATAATATGCAGACTTTCCAATTTCTCCAAAAAGACCACTCTTGTTAATTGCATTTAAGGATTTATCAAGTACAGAAACATACTCTTTATACACATTGTCTCCCTGCTGTTTCATATCATAGAGAGTCTTTGCCAGTTCCTCTGGTTTTTCCCCAAGTGGTTCATATTTTTTTGCTAACTCTTCAAGTTCTCTCATTTCAATGCCTTTTGTAAGACGTTCCATACGTTCTACAGCTTCTCTTACTACAGGATGCATAGCAGATTTCTCCATAACTGCTTTACGCTCCTTTTCCAACGAATCATCGTCCTCCTCTTCATCAATAGGAAGTTCTGGATTCTCTTTATTCACCGGCTTTTCATCTCCTGCCGCCTTTTTAAGCAAGGCATCTAACTGCTCATTCTCTTCTTTGCTAAGATTTTTTCTATTAATAGCCATAGGGTCTTTTTCTCCTTCCTCTTCTTCATCTGCTGCATAAGAAAACTTCTTAATTACATCTTCAAGCATTGTTTCATTAAACTCTGTAATACTTTTCGCCATCATTTCACGTGCCGCCGGTGCTGATAAGCTCTTATCATTTACAATAGAAGAAAGACTGTCTTTCAAAGCCTCCGTATAATCATCAATCAAATTATCTGATTTCATAATCATTTCTTCTACTTCCGCTTCGCTTTTCATAACAATCTGCATTGTTTCCTCTGGCATTCCTGAAAAGCTTTTATAAAGTTTAATGTCTGCATCAGGATTTGCTCCTCTGCGAACAAGATCCACGCTTTTTAAAAGCATATTTTTTAATTTATTAGCCATGTTTAACTCCTTTCTTGCCTTTTATTAGAATCTTCAAACACCTAACCTCCGCTTGAACTAGATGTGAAGCGTCCTAAATGTCTTTTCCATGGATTACATTTAAAAATTACTGTTTTAGAGATTATGTTCATTGAATAATAACTCCTATGCTGATTTCATAAATTGAAGAAATGTCTTAGCAACCTGCCACTGTCCACGCTTATTTCTGAAAACTCTCGCTTCATCTAATTCTGTTAATTTTTGGCGTTCAGCTTCTGTTGCTTTTCTATACCATGAAGTAGTATCAAACATATTTTCCTTACCGTATTTATCCCTTAAGGACTGTTCATAATCATGATATTTTCTATTCGCCTCTGTCATTTTGGAAGCGGCGCGTTCTTTCGCACGTTTCTTTGAATCCCTATCTTTTTTGGCAGCCGCTTCTTTTTCCTTTTGTGCCTTGGTTTTTGCAGAAGTAAAATTACGCAACACACCAAATGGTGAGGTATGCGCCCTACTCTTCCATTCCGTAGCATCCGTTTCGTCAAGATAGACCTTCATTTGCTTATCTATCTTTTTCTGGTTCCTGTTAGGGTGGAGACTAAAATAGTGTTCTAAATGTTTTAGAGCCGTTTCCCTATCCTGTTCTGCTTCTTTGCTCTCCAGCTTCGGCATCTCATAACTTTTTCCTGTAGCATCAGATTTATGATTTGGTTTCGCATTGGTATATTTTTTCTGTTCCCTTGCAATTGCCAGATCATGTGCTTTGCTTTTCCCCGGTGAATATGTAAACGAAACTGCTCCTTCAGCAGTAGTAAATCTTCCTAGCCGATCATGATATGGATTGAATTTTTCTATTACTTCTTTGAATGTCTCTCCCATCATTTCACCTTCACAAAAATTCTGTTTTATTTCGATTCCATAAGTTATTATCGCTATTTTAAAATATTGAAGTATATGAAATATAGGGTCCAGGTCAAAAAGTCAGCGTATTTTTGCAATAAAAAAAGACTGGATGTTATATTCCAGTCTTTTACTAATCATATTCTATCATCTTATATTAATCTTCTAGTTGTTTCCATAAATTAGGCTTCCCCTTTTTCCATGCTTCTCTTGCCTGATTCACCCTCCAAACATTACAACCGCCTGCCATATCAGGGTTATCCCTCTGTAATGAATCATCAAACCAACCACACACTGGACAATCTTCGTAAGTTCCGGGGTCTTCAAAATAATGTTGTCCACATACTGGACAGATACTTTTTTCTTTATCAATCATCTGTAATTACTCCCTTTTCTTTTGATTTACCTATAAAATATTCAAGACCTAGCTCTGGTTTGAACATCGAATAAATACCTCTTCCTGGATTTCCTACCGCAAAATCATTTTTCTTTACATCATAACGAACTAGCTTATTTCCATCAGTCTTAAATCCCAATATATTTTCATTACATGGTGATTCTAATAATTCCAATGCTCTTTTCACATAGTGATCTGCCGTAACTATACCTTCTTTCTCATATTCGTCCCGATGCGTTCTACCATTCTTCCAGTGATTATTAAGTGCTTGTTTATTTCTAAAATTCCTCGTAATAAATTTATTTACTCCTTGAGCTGATATATCTTTATAATTTACTAATGGAGTATCCTTACTCTTTTTACTCCCCTTACCACTGGAAAATCTCCCTTTTTCATCATGGTTATGATTGTATTTCAGTATCTCAAAAAATGTTTTTGCAACAGGTATATTCTTAAGTATTTCTTTAAAAGTTCTCGCAACCATACAGTCTCCCCCCTATAATCTCCTGTTTTTCTAAAAATTATAGAAGGAATGTTACAAATATTATAGAAGCAAGGTCAATTTATCTATCTGTCACTCTTTCCCCATTCGGCAATATAAATGAACTTTCATACTGGCATCCGGCCACTTCTGCCATCTTTCTTAAATCTGCTGGAGTAAATCGTTCTCTCTTCATTTTCTGGCTGAAAGCCTGCGGACTTGTTCCATATAAACGTGCCAATTCTGAAACACTAATATTCCGCTTTACACATAATATCTTAATCTGTTCTGTTACTGACATGATTATTCTCTTCCTTTCTGTATATAGCTCTATTGTAAACGTATTTATTTAAAATATCAATACTTATATTTCAAAAGCAAATGCTATTGTTTAAATATTTTGATTGACAATATAAACATTTTCGTTTATACTTGATTTATAAGAGATAACAAAACCAATTGAACTAACGACTATTTTAGAAAGAAGGTATTCAGTATGTATATGACAACAAGACAATTTTTCCCTCGCGGAATTGAGAGAGAAGAGATGGATTGCACATGGAAAGAATGGAACGATTTAGATAAAGCAATTGCATATTGTCACCGATATGCAAAAGGTGTAAGATTTGCCGGAGTTATTGTAGAAGATGAAGATGGTAATCTGATTTATGAATTAACTGACAATGGAATAGTAACTGATAGCAGACAAACATTTGTTCAAATTAATCATTAGGAGAAGCAAACGTATGAAAATTACAGAATTAACAGGAAAAGCATATAAAAAAGCTCTTTCAGATGAACGTAAAGCAGAATGGGACGGTCAAAGAACATATGCCGGAAAAGCAATTACAGAAAAAGACCTTATAGATTTTAGTCTTGCTAATCATTCAGAATATGATCTAAACGGTAACTGGTTGGGCTATGGCAAAAAATAAATAGAGTCGCCTTTAATCGGCGGCTCTATTTTACATATTAATTCTTATAATGTATGGACTATTTTTAGCACGTTCCAAATCTTCTTTTGTAGGTGGTTCTTTTTCAATATAAAGAACTGTACAGCGGCAATGTGGATGTGCCGGTGGCACTTTTCCTATTGTCTGATGATGCAATTTAGGATTAATGCGAGTTACATCATCAAAATAAAAGTCTGCATCCATTTCAACTTCCGCTCCTTCCAGACCACCACAGCACGAACATACTCTTTCATCATCAGCAGTACACCATTTTTTTATTGTGTCTCCTAATATTCCAGCCATCTGAGCTTGTCTTGTTCCTTCATAAGTACCCTGATTAAATGTAAAAGCAAGTTCCGTTCTTGCTATCATCTGCGCCCGGTATCGGCTCTGTCGTGCAGAATATCTAATGCTTCGTTCAATCGCTTTTTTCTCACTTACTCCACTTTCTATCAATGTTTCATAATAATTCATATTTGCCCTTGCCTGTTGATAATTCAATCCAACCATTGGGCGAATCACACGAGCAAGACTATCAACATTAAACTCATGTAATTGAGATGCACGCTGCACAACGTGTCTGATAGCTTTAATCTGGTCGTTATTAACTGAGGTAACAAATCTAGCGGCGTTCTGCTCATTCCACAACTTGACAGAAGGACTGTCACTATCAAAATGCCATAATAAATTTTCTCGAATTATTGGTTCGTTTGCCGCTTCCATCGCTTCAATAAAAAGTGGCTGCACATAGTCCACAACATATTTCGAATAGTCTTTGTGCCATTCGTTTATAAATTCGGCTGTTAAATAACCTTTTAAAATCGCTTCCCTTAATTCCTTGTATGTTATTGCTCTCCCCTGATTATTCCAGAGGTTTACGAGAAACTTCACAAGCTCTGGCTCTTTCGTATCAAGAAAAGAGCGAAGCTTTGAAAGAGCTATATGGGATTCATCCGCTGTTTTTTGTATATCCTCATATAATAAAATCATTGTATCACCTTTTTGAATCAACTACCATCCAGTCATCCGCTAACATATCTGCCTGGGACGCAAGCCAGCCCATCTGAACACCAGATGTTCCAACAAATGCCACCGCTGCATTTCCGATTGCTTCATGTTCACAATTTACAATTTCACCATCTGGTGTCTTATACGAAATCCCATATGCAAGCTGAATATATTGCTTTTTGCCATTCCATCCTACTCTTGCAACTTTGTACCCCATTTTCATGAGTTCAATTGCATGACCGAAATTCATTTTACCATCAAAAGCGCTGTACGCTTCCTCAAAGACTTTTGCAGGAGACCAGCTTTCATAACCATCTGGATATTTCACCAGATAACCTTTATCTGTTGGATTCTCATCTGCCGGAATCTCCCAGCCTCTATACTTGTTATAGTCACCGCGATTCATAGGTTTTGCTTCGATTACTTTTGTTCCAATGTACGTTTTCATTTTGGACCTCCTAATTTGTTGATTTTTCCGCATTTCTTCAATCTTTGCGGTATATATATCATCATTAGCCAACCTCAACAGGCTGACTAAAAGATAATCACTTAAATGCTTTGGCAATATTTTCTTTGCAGCTAATGAAACAATATATTTTGCTGTATTTACATTTTTAATATGTGTATGTCCCTTTTTGAATGATTTTTCCGTATTATGTATGATATAACCATCACCTGCACGAAATACAATAAAAGACTTCTTTCTGTATATTTGGTTCATCGTTTTAAGACCTTCTTTGCTTTCTCTGCTTCGGCTGCATCTATTTCATCCTGCTCTATCTTGCTTTTTTCATTTTCCTCATCAATATCATTCAGATATGTTTCTATTTTATCTGGACTCACTTTTATTTTCATCAGAAGGTCTGTGATCACCGCTCTGGAAAGTTCACCTTTCTTATACTTTGAAAGTAAGGAAGTCACTTTATATGTGCTGTTTGCTTCTTCCTTGTTTTTAATATCCGGGCGACTTCCTGTATCCTCCGCTACCCTTTCAGGCAAGCTGGCCGCACGTCTCACATAATCTTCTAAATCATCATCTGGTACAAATACACCAACACCAACCATATCTTTGATGAATGTACTTAATTGCACAAGATCTGGTTTTTCAATATCACCATGGGTCATTTTAGGATAATCAGTAATTCCACTGAATTTATCCCCGTTAATATCAATTAGCCTTGGAATCCCCTGACTATTAAATACTTCACAGATGATATCCAGATATGTTCCTACTGCTGTTGCAAACAGTTCTGTTTTATTGCTACTAAGAGCAAAGGAACCGACTGATTGCTGACCTAAGAAAATGAAATCAGCCAGTACAGTAGTAGCCATACTCTTGTTATATCGTTCAATAATCTGATTTGTATCAAACTGCCGGCGGCTACCCGTAGACAGTAACTCAAATGTCCATCCGAACGGCTTAACTAATCCTTCCCGGCTATCTCTGCGTATTCCGGTTACAATCGCTTCTGCACTTGCAAGTGCTTTTACCATATCCGGGTCTGTAGTATCCCAAATATCCATATCTTCTGGCGGCGTTAATACCGGTAATCCTGCAAGGTCACGTTCTATACCAATACCTTCTATTTCCTGAATCCTTTTCTTAAAATACCAATCCCGATAACAGGTACGTAAAATAGAGCGTCCTTCTGGATTACCTTTTGCACTTCGAGTTTTGAAATGAAGAGCCTTTTCAATAGGGATAGTTAAATGAGGGAAATGTGGTGGCGGTGCCTGCGTCATTCCTTTGATTTCATCTGTATTTTCATCAACTACCCATGCATACAATGTATCTTGCGCTCTAATCGGAAGCTTTTTCCATCCAATCAAACCATCATCATATTTACTAGATAATCCAAGGTCCCGCTTCCGTCCTGCTCTAACCTTATATACAATTTCATGATAGCTCCAACCGTATGTAAGAAATGAAAGAATCTCACTAATAGTATCCGACCATGTATCTTGCATATCATTCATGCATTCCTCTACAAATTCTGCTGCCTTTTTATCATTGTCTGTATTACTTACCGGTTCAACGGTAAACCTCACCTGCCTGATAAGCATTTCAATAGCAAAAAGAATAGCTCCTATTGTACTATCATTATTTGACATTTCTTTATATGCTTCTATTCCTCTTACGCCAGACAGCTCTTTTACAAATTCTTCATAAAAGATACCACTATACTGTTTTCGACCTATCCGACCGATTTCTTCATGCTTTGCCATGTTTCACTCTTCCTATCTCCAATAACTTGCTTGCGTATTTCCTAAATCCTCCGGTGGTGGAGCGGCTACGTTCATCCTTTCCAATTCTGCAAAAGCAGACGAGCCAGCATCTACCATGTCCTTCCACTTTCTTTCTGGAAAACCTTCCAATTGATTAAAATACATATCATTCCACGGTGCTATCAGCACATCAAAGTTTCCTGCCTGCCACTGTGCAGACATCGGCTCCGCTCTCGTTACCTTATCTCCAGATTCACGTTCTACAACGACTGAAAAACCTGCTAGCATTTTGATAAAATTCTGCTTCTGGTCTTTTCCTGCCTGTCCTGGGGCCTGTGGAAGCCGTACTTTATATTTTTTGTACTTCGCCTTATCAATAGCCGCAGTGTCTTTTATAATCTTTCGTACTTTATCAGCAGATAATTGTTGATTAATCACATCCGCAACTATCCATCGACCGCACTTTCTCTTTCCAATCAATACACCGGCTGTAAATGCCGCTTCTCCATTTTCATCTTTTTCTGTAGCAGCTAAGTCCCAACCACGAACCCATCGAATTACATCATCCGGAATACTTTCAAGCATGGTAATCTGTACTCTTTTAAACATTAATCCGGCTGCCGGTCTAATTAACCAGTTTCCTTTTAAAAGCCGCTCCTTTTCTACTAAGCCCATTGCCTGTAGATTTGTCAGATACATGGGGTTCTTTTTTAAAAGTTCTTTGTTGTCATAAATTGAACTTGCAATGAATGTGAATGATAAAATGAACTGACTTACGTTGTATTCTAATCCCATATCATTAAATCGCTGCTTTGTTGCTTCATATCCTTCACGAACCCCTGGAAGCTCTAACACTTCCTCTCTTGTATTTCCCCACATAAGTTCTTCATCTACACGTGCAAAATACCTGATAACTCCACTTCGTTCCGGAATGGGATATCCTGTCTTAGGGTCCCAGTACCATGAGATTAAATCAGCAACAAAACTATCCGGATCCGGATTACAACTTGCCCGAATATAAGGCTTAACGCCACATGTTGACCTGTTACGTGATACCATATACCAGAACTGCCCTTCGGTAAAATGCGTAAGTTCATCAAATTCAATCAGGCATATTTCTGCCCCCTGATATTGATACTTATCATCTTCATTCTCTAAATGAGAAAACATGATATTTGCTCCGGAGGGAAATCTCCAATTCGGACGTGGAGTTTTGACAGAATATGCACCCGGATAGCTGTTATATAATTTATGTGAAGCATCCCACAGGGAACCAGAGTTTGTGATCTGTGCCATAGTACGTCTAAATATAACTGTATTAAAATGCGGATTATTTACATGACGCAATGGTTCAAATAATATGGACCACGACTTACCGCCTCCGGCAGAACCTCCGTAAATACAAATATCTGCACTGGTAGACAGCTAAAGAAATGCCTCCTGTGGTCCTTCCTGCGGTTTAATCACTTTTGACATTTCCTTATCACCCTCTTTCCTGCATTTATGCAAATAATATTCAATCCTTTTGATATAACCCCGTATTTTTTCTTATTCATTGCATAATTATTAATAAATAATGCATATTCATAATAAAAATAAGAGATACACCACTCACTATATCTTTATTTTACATAGTGAAGCGGTGTATCTCCATAGGCTAGGTATTTTTATATATCCTTCAAAAGTTCCTTAAATTCAATTTTCCATTCTTCTGCATCTCCCCGGCGTTCTTCCTGTTCTTCTGGTGTTAACTGTTTATTTTTAATAAGTTCTTCAATGTAGGCATCCGTTACATCTCCATACATCTGCTTTAATAGCTTCTTTCTCTCGCTTTTAAAGGATATCGGCATAACTACCCCTCCTTCTCTCTTCCATTATCCGGTATGTAAAATGTAACTGCCTGTTCTACTTTTCCACCATCCCTTTCTTCTATGACCTCTCCTACGTCTCCCCGGCTAATACGCTCCAATTTGGCGGCAACATCTACAATCTTACTGAGCGAACCCGGATTCAATTTTTCAGGATCTATATTTTCTACAGCCGCTTCTGCTTTCTCAATCATCTTTCTGGCTAACTCTGCATGGCGATTCCTCATCTCAATGATTTCTTTTTGATGTTGTTCTCTAGCTATACGAGATTGTTCATCTTCCCATGCTTTTACTCTTTCTGTCCAGTTATGCCTTAATCCATGAGCTTCTATTGCTTTTTGTGTTACTCCATATTTTTTCCCTACAGCATCCATAGACCTTTCGGTTGGATCCATCTGCAAATACGCCTCAAAATATTTATAAGCTATTGCACTTTCACCTGACATCCGCTCCCAGGGCTGCTTATCCATGGTTACCACCTTCTTTCCTGCTCGGTCTTATTCTTTATGCTTGTTGATGTTCTAATCTTGCTTTCCATCTGGTAAGTTTATAGTCCATTATATTTAAAATAGTAATGAGGTCTTCACCGAATCCAAGCACATCTAAACACAATACTACATCTGCAATTTCTTCAAGCAACTTCTTATGTGCCTCTTCCACTGATACTGGTGTTAATCCATTCTTTGCTCTTCTCAATTTTAAAGCTGCCTGTCCTAACTCGTTACATTCTTCGGCAATCTGTAATAACAGTTCATCCTCTCCAAGTAGCTTTTTAACACATTCCATTCGATATTCCATGAAATCATTCTTTTTATTCTCTAATCCAAGTTGTCTTCTTATATCAGCTTCAAAACATTCAAAGCTACAACCTTTTCCTGCTTCAAGTCTTGTTTTATCCCAGCTACATTCTTTACATCGTTCCTCTCCTCCTGACAGATAACACTTTTCACAATCTTCTAACATTTCCTTAGAAATATGTAATCTAATCTCTGTATGAGCTGCTGGCCATACCTTGATTATTTTTGCTTTTTTCATCCTACTTTCTCCTTCCAGATATTATATCATTCACTACGTTTTCTACACGTTTCAAATATCTTAACTGATTCTGAATGTATGCATCAGAGTCTTTGCCTCCGGCTGCTCTCCAGTCAGCGATTCTCCTATCAACATCCTGTAATACTTTAATCGGGATTATATCAAGATTAATATCTTCAAGGCTAATCTGCTCCATCTTTTTACTCCTCTCAAATCTGCTCCATCTTTTTACTCCTCTCAAATATGCTCATGCAACTCCGGTGGTCCGAACGACTGAGGCTCCAGCTCCATCAAAGCATTATATCTCTCAACGTGCTCATCCGGTGCAATCTCATCGTTCATAAGCTCCTGCTCCAGCTTGCCATATTCGGCATCTATTCTCTCTTTAAACTCCTGACGGTTTATTTGCCCTTCAATGAGCATACGTTCTAAAATTCTGTATTCGTGACTCATAAATCACCTCATTATTCTAGTTTCTTCTAATCTCCAGTCCGATGGATAATTTCCTACCTCAAAATAGCATGTACCTGCATCACTTCCCATCGGGCATTTCCGACATCCCTCATCATCCTGATAATAATCACAAGCTTTTTGGATATAAGTTAGCGCTCTATATAATTTCCGATAATTCGCTTCCATCTCTTTTACTCCTCTTTTTCTTCGAAGCCGCATTTAAATGACAAAATTCTGATAATTCCATTTGCTTTATCGTTATCAAGATTTTGAATAACATGTCTCGTTTCTTTTCCCATAGCTGCAATATCTCGCGGCATATTGTCAAGGTTGATTTCTCCCATCACCGCTGAGCCGGTGTGGACAATGCCTTCCTCGTCTCTGTCTGTTTTAATAACAGCGAATCCTAATTCGCCAGTTAAAACCAAAGGTTCTCCTCTGTTTTCTGTATCTTCAATAGTGATTTTAATCATTTTTCTACCCTTTCTGCTACTCCATTAATCTGATAACGGGATCCAGCTTTCTTAAATTCCAACATTCCGGAACTTTTCCGGTTACGCAGCAAGTGCCGTTTGCTCTCCCTAATGGGCACTTCTCACAACAATCAATATCTGTATTACTATTATAATTTTCACATACTTCTTTTATCGTCCTAAGTGCTTCATAAATTTTCTGATAATCCATTTATACCTCCTGCTTCGCTCTCTTATTCACCTGTTTCGTATGCTCCGCCACTCTCTTGCATCCGACTTTCCATCTCTGGTAGGCTTTACCTTGCTTACATGGCTGATTCATTCCCTCGCAACGGTCCCGTTCTACGCATTTCACACATGGATTAATCATCTGTTTGCTCCTTTCATGAAATCACCTAATGTTCTATTTTTCCAAGGGGCTTCTTTTATGCCCTCTGGTTTGTACGGTTCTGGCAATGGCATCCATGCACTTACGAAATATCCTAAAGACGCATATGTTCTGCCCGTAAACGGAGCATAAAAAGCTCCTCCCTCATCATCTACTTTCCAAGTGCCTACAAGCGGCTTCTGCTTCTCATTTGCAAATGATAAAAGCACACGCTATCCATTATATGGTTGTTTTTCAATTGGTATCCACTTACTCACTTCTCATCCCTCCTATGCAAATCTTATCTGTTTCTGGTCTCTGTAAATAATTAAGCCTCTTGCTCTATCCCCTTGCTTTAGATACCCACAATTGACTTCTACCAGTTTCTGTGCCATAATCGGCACTACACTATTTCCTATCCTTGCCACTTGTTTTGACTTAGGATACGGTTTCCAGTTATAATCACGATCAATGATATAATCTTTTGGAAAACCCTGTGATAATTTCAATTCTTCTGGCTGCAACATCCGCAGATAAATATCTAATATTGCATATTCATCTCCAAGAATTGTAATCAGTGCAAATCTGTCTTTTGTCACTATGGTATGTAGCGGTTCATTGATTGCTGAGCCTATCCCACAACCATAATATTCCATTATAAATTGTGATACCCATGTAGCCTTTTGAGCTACTTCTTGTTCAATACCGGCTCTTTTTAATTCTTCCCACTTCACCGCTAATACAGATACTTGCCCAAAGTGACCGGGGCTTGTCGTAATTGTATGTAATGGTTCGCTTAA
>OLNN01002412.1_pt1 | contig 13298 bp, 16 predicted proteins | sample 1672141 | NCBI WGS metagenome assembly OLNN01 (sample SAMEA3136652, study PRJEB25190) | human gut metagenome | biome: human gut; feature: human-associated habitat; material: faeces | place: Austria | collected 2013 | reverse complement strand
CCTGCTGATTCATTTGAGGCAAATGAATCAGCAGGGATATGGATATACGATGAGGCATTGCAGAAATTGTGGATTTTCCACAACGGAAGATTTTGAATATTGCCCGAAATGCGGTACAAGATTAAGTGAATAATAATTAAACACAGAAAAATATTTGGCAGTTCAAATAATTAGAAAGCAGAAGATATGTTAGGAAATAAAAAAGGAAAGATGATATGCGGATATGTACCGGATTATGTACTCTTTGATTTGGAGACGACCGGGACATCTTGTATTTATGATGAAGTCATTGAAATATCAGCGGTAAAAGTACGGAGTGGAAAAGTTGTTGAGGAGTTTAGCCAGCTTGTGAATCCGAAAAGACCGATTCCGTATGCCGCGAGTATGGTTAATCATATTTCGGATGAGATGGTGGCAAATGAGCCGGATTTTGGGCAGGTGCTGCCTGAGTTTTTAACATTTGCCGGAGATGATATTCTGGTAGGTCATAATATCCAGACATTTGATATGAAATTTTTATATCGGGATTGTGAGCGGCTTTTCCAGCAGAAATTAACGAATGATTATGTTGATACGCTGCGGGTTGCAAAGCTCTGTTTCCCAGAGTGGCGGCATAGGAGACTCAGCGATCTTGCAGAGCATTATGGAATTTCAACGAGAGGTGCACACAGGGCGCTGACAGACTGTAAGATGAATCAGCAGGTATTTGAGTATCTGGCAAAAGAATTGGAGAAAATGCCGGCAGCAAAAAAGCAGTCGAAAGAAAAAATCTGCCCGGAATGTGGGCTTCCGATGAAAAAAAGAAATGGACGTTTCGGGGAATTCTGGGGCTGCATAGGGTACCCGGATTGCAGGCATACTGAAAATACATAGTATATAAAAACAGCCGATGCTTACGCATCGGCTTCATTATTTTTATCAGGATGAATATTTGCCTTGATCCGGCGTTTTAAAACAGAGACTTCCAATGGTGAAAAAAGAAGATCGTCAATGATTTCCGAGGAAACTGCTGTCTGTATCTGGTCTAAAGAGCCCTCCCTACAGATTGCAATGACCGGGCATACGTGATTCGGGTTTGCATCTTTTACCGTATCCCATATAAATTTGCCGGAATCTGTTGTATCAGATACATCTGCAAAAATTGATATCTTTAAATGCATCCATCGTCTGTCTGCGTCGCAGAACTTCGAATCCGTCAATCCCCGGCATTACCAGATCAAGTAAAACGAGGTCGATCAGATGGCTGCTTTTCTCAAGGATCATTAAACATTCTTCGCCTGAAGTGGCTTCTTCGAGATGAAAATGTTCTCCGAGCATCTCTTTTATAATTGCACGTTGAAATTTTGAGTCATCAACAATTAAAATAGTTTCTTTCTTTTGTAAGTACATACTAATCCCCCATAAGGAATGGACTCTAATACGAATAAGTCTATCAGCGATACTATAGCACATTTGGATTTGGATATTCAATAAAGAATTCGCACTGCAAGACTTTTTGACAAACATTTTTGACCGTGGTATAATTCCTCCCCGATTAAGGAAAATATAAGAGAAAAGAGCAAAAAGTCAAGGTTTCAGGACTTAAAATAAATATAAGATCAGGAGGAAAGCAGGGATTCGTTAGGAATCGATGCAAGGAAATTATGTGTACAGCAGCAACTTATAAAACAAAAGATTTTTATTTTGGAAGAACGTTAGATTATGAATTTTCTTATGGAGAGCAGATTGCAGTGACACCACGCAATTATCCGTTTCATTTCCGGTATATGGGGGATGTTGCAAACCATTATGCGATCATAGGAATGGCGCATGTTGCAGCAGATTATCCGCTGTATTATGATGCGGTCAACGAAAAAGGTGTTGGGATGGCAGGACTGAATTTTGTCGGAAATGCGTATTTCCCGGAAGTGACAGAGGGAAAAGAAAATGTTGCCTCCTTTGAATTTATTCCTTGGGTGTTAGGACAGTGTGCCAATATGAAGGAAGTACGTGCATTGCTGGCTAAGATCAATATTACAGGAACACCTTTTGCGGAGAATATGCCGGCGGCTTCCCTGCACTGGATCATTGCGGACGCTGATGAGGCTGTCACAGTCGAATCCATGAAGGATGGACTGAAAATTTATGACAACCCGACGGGCGTTATGACAAATAACCCACCATTTGACCAGCAGATGTTTCTGTTGAACAATTACAGAGGACTTTCGCCAAGACAGCCGGAAAACCATTTTTCTGAGAAACTTCCGTTGGAATGCTATAGCCGTGGCATGGGAGCATTGGGTCTGCCTGGAGACCTTTCAAGTGCATCCCGTTTTGCCCGGGTGGCTTTTACGAAAATGAACTCTGTTTCCGGTGATTCGGAGGAGGAGAGCGTTGGTCAGTTTTTCCATATTTTAGGATCCGTGGAGCAGCAGAGAGGATGCTGTGAAGTGGCAGAAGGAAAATATGAGATCACGATTTATACTTCCTGTTGTAACGCCACAAAAGGTATTTATTATTACACAACTTATACGAACCGCCAGATCACAGCGGTGGATATGCACAGGGAAGATCTGGATGGAAGTGGACTGATCCATTATCCGATGCTGGAAAAAGAGCAGATCCTGCGGCAGAATTAATAAAAAAATAGTTAAGATTATAAGTAATAAAAATTAGTAAAATGACTACTAAGATTGAAAATATCAAAGTTTTATTTTTGCTATACCTCGCATTAAAAAAAGAATTTGTTAAAGCTATTAGTATTAAAAAAGAAAGAATATTAAAAATTATCATAATGTATTTTGTAAAAAATCTAGATATTTTGTTTCAAATTCTTTTTTATAATGTCTCGATAGTGGAACTATATCATCATTGATCATTTTTATATCATTTTTGTATAACGCTACAACATATTCTAAATTAACTAAAAATGCCTTATAGGAATAAGCAAAAGCAAGAGAATTAAGTTTTTCATACCAATATTTTAATGTACAATTAGTATCTATTTTTTTACCATTTATTTGATGAATTACTGATTTTCTATTAATGAATTCAATATAAATAATATCTTTAACATAGATTTTGTAATTACATATATTTTTATCAAAAAAGTAAATATTATCTTTATTGTATTTGTTTATGACAAAATCTATTTCAATATTAAATTCTTGTTGATTGATAGGTTTGATAAAATATCGATCAGCATTAATTTTATAACCATCAATAGCGTATTTAGCGTAGTTTGTTGTAATCATGATGCGACAATCATGATTACTTTTCTTTAGTTCCATTCCTAAATCAATACCATTATCTTCATCTAATTCTATATCTAAAAAGAGTAGATTATATTGTTGAATTGTTTTTAATAACTCTTCTTTGTTATTACATCTATGAATATGATAATCAATTTTCTCTTTTGTAAAATAGTTTTTTATACAAGAAGTTAGATGATTGAAATCATCATCATTATTTTCAAAAATAAGAATATTCATAAAGAAAACCTCCTTTTAATTATTTTAACAAATAAAAAAATGAATAGATAGATGTAGAAAAATATAACTTTAAATATTTTCAAACATTACAACTATAAATATATGATATAATTTTGTTAAGTTAGGGAGATGATTCAAATGAAAATAATTGCATTTACAGGAGCAGGAATATCAAAACAAAGTAATATTCCAACATTTATGGAAAGACCAGATGTAAGGGAAAAACTATTTAGAAGTTATGCCAATACACATCATGAAGAATATAATGAAGTTATTAAACAACTTAAAGCCAATATGAATGGTGCTAAACCCAATGATGCTCATATTGCTTTGAGTGAATATCATGTACCAATTATTACTATGAATATTGATGGATTGCATAAATTAGCTGGAAGTGATGCTTTAGAATTACATGGTGGTTTACCAGAAGATGACGAAATGGATATAGCGTATTCTTTATATAATAAACCGGTACTTTATGGTGATCCAGCTCCAAATTATCAAAAAGCTTATGAAATGGTTTATAAATTACAACCAGGAGATATCTTTTTGGTAGTAGGATGTTCATTTCATACAGGAATATCTGTTGATTTAAGAGAAGTTGCGAAAGCTAGAGGAGCAAGAATTATCGAAATACAGGAAGATGCTGCTCATAATGTTAGAAAAGTATTAGAAGAATTATTAAATAATGATTAGTTTTTAATGTAGAATAAAAGGAATGGAGGAAATTATTGATATGCAAATACCGTTATTGTTGTGTGCGATTTTATTAATAGTTATTTCTATTCCTTTATATTTTGGAAAAGGTTCAAATATGATTGCTGGATATAATGATTTGAGCCAAGTTGATAAAGAAAAAATAAATAAGTTGAGATTATGCAGGGTGTTGGCAATGACACTTGATATAACTGCTATCATTTTAATGTTAGGTGCGTATTCTATTATTAGTATGAATGATACAATAATTTTAGGTGTTATCACACTAATTGTAGGAACTATATTGAGTAATGTTGTTTCTAAAAATAAGTGAATTAATTGCTATAAAAAATATTAGAAGAATTAATGAAAGGAAGATTAATGAATGAACTCAATTTTAATTAAACCACATCATTTTATTGATATTATTAAATTATACGGATCTGGGATAGATAGATTTGTTCCTGATGAAAAAATGGGACATGATTTTTATAAGGTTGCTAATGAAATTATTGATAACCCATCTGTTGATTTAAAACTAACAATTGATGGAGATGATATTTGTAAACCTTGTAAAAAGTATCATGAACAATGTGTAGATCCATTAATGCATATACAAGGATATACAAGTAAAGATGTTTATAATAAAACTTTAGATAAAAGAATTATAAAATTATATAACTTAAATGATGAATATTATACGGCAAAACAATTATGCTCTATAATTCAAAATAATAAAGAATATATCTTTGAAGTCTGGGATGAAGAAGATAATGAGGTAACACAAAAAAGATATGAATTATTTTTACAAGGGGCTCATAAATTTTTAGATAACATTTAAAGAATAAATATAGGAAGAGGTGATAGATTTGTCAAAAAGGGAAAAAGCGTATTTTCATTTACCAGGATTATTTGAATTTTATGAATTATATAAAGTCTTTTTACCATTATTCTATCATCATCGTGAATATTTTTATGATTGGTGTGAAATAGGTTCTATTTATGGAAGTCCTGAAGATTGTTTATGGGGTGGAGGACGTCTTGGTGAAGGAAATCAAAATTCTTATGAAGTTCTTTCACTTATGAATCAATATCATATTTCTTCGCGACTTACTTTCAGTAATTCATTACTTCAAGAAAAACATCTTCAAGATAAAAGATGTAATGATCTTTGTACTTTATTTGAAAAAAGTGAGGTTCAAAGTGGGATTATCATTCATTCTGATTTATTGCTAGAGTATTTAAAAAAGCAATATCCACGTTTTTATTTTGTTTCTTCAACAACGAAAGTTCTTACAAAATTTGAACAATTAGTAGATGAGTTAAAGAAAGATGACTTTTTATATGTTGTTCCTGATTTTCGTTTAAATAAAGTTCAACAATTAGAAAATCTTTTACAAAAAGATAAGGATAAAGTTGAATTTTTATGTAATGAATGTTGTTTTATAGGCTGCCTTGAACGAAAAAAATGTTATGAAACGGTTAGCCGTCAAAATCTAGGAGAAGATTGTTTAGATCATGTATGCAAAGCTCCGAATTCTCATGAGGGGTATCGTTTTTCTAAAGCTATGCAAAATTCGAGTTTTATCAGTGTTGAAGATATTCAAAATAATTATCTACCAAAAGGCTTTTCTCAATTTAAAATAGAAGGTAGAAGTTTAGGGAGTGCTTTAGTGTTAGAATTTTTACTTTATTATATGGTAAAACCTGAATATCAAATACATGTAAGAGAAGCTATTTATTTAGATAATATGTTAGATTTGTTTTAAAAAATAAGAAGGATAAAACATGTAAAGTGTATAAATTATTAAAGAAATAAAAAGGAGTACATATATGAAGATAGAATATAAAGAAGGTCTTATTATTTTAAAAGATCAAGATGAAGAAGTAGGTTATATTAGATATGTTAAAAAAGAAGAAAATGTGATTGATGTTATTTCAACAGTTGTTCATGAAAGATATCAAGGTCAAGGAATGGCAGGAAAGCTGTTTGACGCTTTGATGAAATATGTAAAAGATAATTCTTTGAAAATCATTCCATCTTGTAGTTATATTGAAAAGAAGCTTTCAAAGCTTGCAAATTCTTGCGATTTTTTGCATAAATGGGCGTAATTATTATATTATACTCAAAAAATTAATAAATATGCTTAAAAATAACAATATTTTCTTGCAATTAAGAAATAATCTCTATATAATACTTTTGTAAATTAAGAGTCAAAGGGGGGAATCATCATGGCAAAAACTGTAGTAAGAGAAAACGAATCTTTAGATGACGCTTTACGTCGTTTTAAAAGACAAGTATCTAGAACAGGTACCCTTGCTGAAGCTCGTAAAAGAGAATTCTATGTTAAACCAGGATTAAAAAGAAAATTAAAATCTGAAGCAGCAAGAAAAAATAATAAAAAAAGATAATAAAATTACAGCCTATTTGGCTGTTTTTTTATGCTGTTTTTTCATTGAAAAAGATGTTATCATTTAGTATACTTTATATGATAAAAATAAAGATGTTTTTAATCAAAAAAGGGAGAAACTATGAAAACAGTATTAAAAAATGGAAATGTTTTTTACCAAAATAAAATACAAAAATTAGATGTAGAAATTGATGGGGAAACAATTAGTCGAATTGGAAAAGAATTAGATGGAGAAAATGTTATTGATTGTACAGACTTATTAGTAACACCAGGTTTTGTTGACCTTCATGTTCATTTACGTGAACCAGGATTTGAGCATAAAGGAACTATTAAAACAGAAACTTTATCCGCTAAATATGGAGGCTATACGCATATTGTTGCTATGGCAAATACGAATCCATGTATGGATGATAAAGAAACGATTGAAGACTTTATTCAAAGAGTTAAAAAAGATAGCTCAATTCATACTTACACTTATAGTGCGATTACAAAAGATTTAAAAGGACAAGAACTTGTTAATTTTAAAGAAAATAATGCTTTTGATATTGTCCAAGGATTTTCTGATGATGGAAAAGGTGTACAAAGTAAAGAAATGATGGAAAAAGCCATGAAAGAAGCAAAAGCAAACAAGAGTATTATTGTTGCTCATTGTGAAGATGAAGGAGAACTTGAAAAAGGAGCATGTATTAACTTAGGTTGTGTTTCTAAAGAAAATGGTCTTGTAGGGATCAACAATGCTTCAGAATATAATCACGCTTTACGTGATTTGCAATTATCTAAAGAAATTGGCAATCGTTATCATATTTGTCATATTTCTACCAAAGAAACAGTGGCAGGATTAAGAGAATATCGAAAACAAGGTTTACCTGTTTCAGGAGAAGCCTGTCCACATCATTTGATTTTAACAGATGAAAATATTAAAAACTTAAATCCAAATTATAAAATGAATCCACCACTTCGAAGTAAAGAAGATTTAGATGCTTTGATTGAAGGATTAAAAGATGGTACAGTGACATGTATTTCAACAGATCATGCACCGCATAGTGATGAAGAAAAATTAAAACCAATTGATCAAGCACCATTTGGTATTATTGGTAACCAACATGCCTTCAGTCTTGTTTATACGTATTTAGTTAAAAAGAATCTATTAGATTTAGAAACAGTTTTAAAATGTATGACAATCAATCCTAGTCAAGTGATTGGTTTAGATCATGATATGGCTGTTGGTAAAAAGGCCAATATTGCCATCATTGATTTAAATGAGGAATATACAATTACCAGAGATAATATTTATTCAAAAGCAAAAAATACACCATTTTTGGATACAAAATGTTTTGGTTTAGTGAAATATCATATTTTAGATGGAAAGATTGAAAAATTATAGGAGGAATTTATGAACTATCAAGGGTTAATGGAAATTACAAAAATTGAAAACATTGCAGATGATGTTTATGAAATGACTTTAAAAGGAGAAGGGGCTAAATATATTAGTCAACCAGGTCAATTCATTAATATTAAGATTAATGAAAGTTTACAACCTTATCTTAGAAGACCGATGTCTATTTCGGATTATGATGAAAATACCATTGTGATTGTTTTTAAGGTTGTTGGTCAAGGAACAGAAATCTTAAAGAATAAACAAATTGGAGATCAATTGGATTGTTTAATTGGTTTAGGAAATGGTTTTACAGTTCAAGAAGGAAAAGCTCTTCTTATCGGGGGAGGACTTGGAACACCACCGCTTTATAATTTAGGTAAGAAATTAAAAGAAAAAGGAATTGAAGTGACAACTGTTTTAGGATTTTCTTCTAAAAAAGATGTTTTCTATATTGATAAATTCCAAGAATTTGGTGATGTTTTAATTGCGACAATGGATGGTTCTTTAGGGGTTAAAGGAACAGTTATTGATGTAATCAAAAATGCAAATCTTACTTTTGATCGTTACTATACATGTGGACCTGAACCTATGTTAGATGCCCTTGCTTTAAATTATCCAGAACATGGACAACTTTCTTTTGAAGCAAGAATGGGATGTGGTTTTGGAGCATGTATGGGGTGTTCATGTAAAGTGAAAACAAAACCTTATAAACGTATTTGTGTAGAAGGACCAATCTTATTAAGTGAGGAGGTTATTGTAAATGGTTAATTTAAAAGTTAATCTTCCAGGTTTAGAAATGAAAAATCCAGTGATTCCAGCATCAGGAACTTTTGGATTTGGATATGAATTTACAAGATTCTATGATATTAATGTTTTAGGAAGTATCATGATTAAAGGAACAACACTTGAGCCACGTTATGGAAATCCTTTGCCACGTATTGCGGAAGGACCAAGTGGAATGCTTAATGCAATTGGACTCCAAAATCCTGGTGTTGATGCTGTCATGTCACATGAGCTAGAAGAACTCCGTAAGTGCTATAATGATAAAGTTATTGCGAATATCGGTGGAAGTTGCATTGATGATTATGTTGAAACTGCAAAACGTATTTCAACACATGATATGGTAGGTGCTTTAGAATTAAATATTTCTTGTCCAAACGTTCATAGTGGAGGTATTCAATTTGGGACAAATCCACAAATGGCAGCGGATGTCACACGTAAAGTCAAAGCTGTTTCTCAAAAACCGGTCTACGTCAAACTTTCGCCAAATGTCACAGACATTGTTGAAATGGCTAAAGCAGTTGAAGAAGCAGGAGCTGATGGTATTACAATGATTAATACTTTAGTGGGTATGCGTTTTAATATCAAAACAGGAAAACCAATTATCGCAAATGGAACAGGTGGTTATTCTGGACCAGCTATTTTCCCAGTAGCTTTACGTATGGTTCATCAAGTAAGTAAAGCAGTTAAAATTCCTGTAATTGGTATGGGTGGTATTTCAAGTGCCCATGATGTTATTGAAATGATGGTTGCTGGTGCCAGTGCGGTAGCCATTGGTTGTCAAAACTTAGTAGATCCATATGCTTGTTATAAAATCATTCAGGATTTACCAAAAGAACTTGAAAAACTCGGTGTTCAAGATATTAATGAAATCGTTGGGTTATCACATCAAGATTAAAAGAGAAATGAAGATTTCTCTTTTTCTATCGTTATCCATGTAATATAATAAGATAAATAGGGGTGAAGCAAATGGATTTAGATACATTGTTAAATAAAAATCAAAAAGAGGCAGCAACGTATTTAGATAGTCACTTAAGAATCATTGCGGGGGCAGGTTCTGGAAAAACAAGAGTTGTGACTTATCGTATTGCCCATTTAATACAAGATATTGGAATTGATCCGCGTTCTATTCTGGCAATAACTTTTACAAATAAAGCTGCCAATGAAATGAAAGAAAGGGTCAATGAAATTGTTGGTATTCATGGAAGTGGGACACTGATTTGTACCATTCATTCTCTTTGTGTAAGACTTTTAAGACAACATATTAATGTCTTAAATTATCCAAGTAATTTTACAATCATGGATGAAGAAGATCAAAAAGCACTTATTAAAAAGCTTTATACTCAATTAGAAATCGACGCTAAAGTTATTTCTATTAAAAGTATGATCAATACAATTTCATCTTATAAAACAGCAAGAGTCTCACCACAAAGAGCCATTGAACTTGCAGGACAATTTTCTGGAGAACTAAAAAAAGCTAAAGTATATGAAGCTTATGAAAATTATAAAGAAGATCATTTCTTATTAGATTTTGATGATTTATTATTAAAAGCCGTTTATATTTTAGATAATTATCCTGATATATTAGAAAAATGGCAAAGAAAATTTCAATACATTCATGTTGATGAATTTCAAGATGTTGGAGAAATTGAATATCATTTAGTTCAACTCTTATCTAAATATGCCATTGTTTGTGTGGTTGGTGATCCAGATCAAACAATTTATAGTTTCAGGGGGGCAGATGTTCATTTTATTTTAGATTTTGATAAAGACTTTAAACCAAATAAAACAATTATTCTTGATCAAAACTATCGTTCTACAGGAAATATCTTAAAAGTATCCAATAATTTAATTCGTAAAAACAGTCAACGTTTAGAAAAAAATCTTTATACAAAGCAAACAGGTGGGGAAGATGTTATTCATCATGTCGCTAAAAGTGAAGAAGAAGAAGCCAATTGGATTGCAAGTAAAATAGAAGATATTGTAAGTAATCAAGAAGGCGTTAATTATCGTGATATTGCTATTTTATATCGTGCCAACTATTTATCACGTACGATCGAACAAGTATTGATTCGTAAAGGAATTGATTATCGTATTTTTGGTGGTTTAAAATTCTTTAATCGCAAAGAAGTTAAAGATGCTTTAAGTTATTTAAGACTTGTTTGTAATCAAGAAGATTTAGCTTTTGAAAGAATTATTAATACACCAGCTAGAGGAATTGGTAAAAAGACATTAGAGAATATTCAATTAGTGGCTTTAAATTATCAAATTTCTCTTTATGAAGCATTAACACTTCATAGTGAAGAAATTCGTCTTTCAAATAAATCTAAAAAAGAAGTTAGAGGATTTGTAGAAGCCATTGAAAAAGCAAGACAATCAAAATTACCACTTCATGAAATGTTTGAACAATTAATGATTGATGTAGGCTACATCGATATGTTAAAAAATGATTTAGAAGACAATCGAATTGATAATATTCATGAATTACAACGTTCTATTTATGATTTCCAAGTTTCTCATGAAGATGCACCAACTTTAGAGAACTATTTACAAGATATTTCTTTATATACTGATAATGATTCTATTGATCAAGGGCAATATGTTTCTTTAATGTCTATTCATATGGCAAAAGGACTTGAATTTGATTATGTCTTTGTTTTAGGACTTTCAGAAGGCATTTTCCCAAGTTTTAGAAGTTTGGCCGATGATGGAGATGAAGGGCTTGAAGAAGAAAGAAGATTAGCTTATGTAGCTTTTACTAGAGCAAAAAAACAACTTTTCTTAACGGATAGTGAAGGCTTTAGTTTTGTAACGGATTCGCCAAAAGTGTCAAGTCGTTTCATTGATGAAGTAGGAAATGAAGGAATTGTGCATAGTGGAAGTAAGCCACGTTTTAAAACAAGTGACTATATTCCAAAACAAACCGTTTCTAAAGAAGAATTAATTGGAGATAATAAAGTTGATGATTGGAAAGTAGGTGACCTTGTTAATCATGATGTCTTTGGTAAAGGGGTTGTTGTTAAGGTCAATAAGACAATTTTAGATATTGCTTTTGAACTTCCTGTAGGACTTAAATCCTTAATGGCCAATCATAAAGCATTAAAAAAACTTACAAACTAGAGAATGTAATATTCTCTTTTTTGTATGTCATTATTTTGTTATAATAAAAAAGATTTTAAAGGAGAGAAAATGATGGATGATTTAAAAAGATATGAAGAATTAGTAAAAACAATTGAATATCATAATGATCGTTATTATAACCAAGATGATCCAGAAATAAGTGATTATGACTATGATATGATGATGAAAGAACTTAAAAAAATAGAAAAGGATCATCCTGAATACGTCACACCAAATTCACCAACTCAACATGTTGGAGGAACTGTCAAAAGAGAAGCAGGTGTTTTTATTAGACATCGTGTACCGATGCTTTCTTTACAAGATGTTTTTTCTAAAGAAGAAGTCCAAGAATTTGTGGAATCAATGCAAGAAACTTTAATCGATCCTGTTTTTGTCGTTGAATATAAAATTGATGGTCTTTCAATGGCTTTAAGATATGAAAATGGTGACTTAACAACAGCGATTACACGTGGTGATGGAGTTAACCAAGGAGAAGATGTCACAGCTAATGCAAGAGTCATCAAAGATGTAAAAAATAAATTAAAAGAACCAATAGAATACTTAGAAGTACGTGGTGAAGTCTATATGACGAATGAGGCTTTTGATAAAGTCAACGAGATTCAAGAATTAAATAATAAAAAAACGTTTGCAAATCCAAGAAACTGTGCAGCTGGAACGCTTCGTCAATTAGATAGTCGTATTACCAAACAAAGAAATCTTTCTATGTTTATCTTTAATATTCAAGATATTCGAGGAAAAGAAATTACAAGTCATAGTCAAGGCTATGAATATTTAAAAAAACAGGGCATTCGGGTCATTGAAGAATATACGGTCTGCAAGACAGCAGATGAAGTCTGGGCAGCGATCGAAAAAATCGGCGAGAACCGCGGAAAACTGCCATATGATATTGATGGCGCGGTGGTAAAGATCAACCGTTTTTCCGACCGGGAAAAATTAGGGGCAACTTCTAAAGTTCCGCGGTGGGCAGTGGCATATAAATATCCGCCGGAAGAAAAAGAGACAAAACTGTTAGATATTGAGTTGTCAGTTGGCAGAACCGGAAGGATCACGCCGACAGCCGTTTTTGAACCGGTGCGGTTGTGTGGAACGAGTGTATCAAGAGCAACCCTGCATAATCAGGATTTTATTGATGAATTAGATATCGGGATCGGTGATACGATCGTGGTATACAAATCCGGTGAGATCATACCGAAGGTACGAAGAGTCATTCACGAGAAGAGACCGGCGGGGGTCAAAAAATTCGTGATACCGAATGTCTGTCCGGTCTGTGGTGCAAAGACGGAACGCGAAAAGGATACCGCAGATATCAAGTGTACCTCACCAAACTGTCCGGCACAGTTAGAACGCCATATGATCAATTTTGTCGGCAGGGATGCTATGGACATCAAAGGATTTGGTGCCACTTACATTATGGAACTGGTA
>OLNN01002411.1_pt1 | contig 13299 bp, 10 predicted proteins | sample 1672141 | NCBI WGS metagenome assembly OLNN01 (sample SAMEA3136652, study PRJEB25190) | human gut metagenome | biome: human gut; feature: human-associated habitat; material: faeces | place: Austria | collected 2013 | reverse complement strand
CCTATCCTTCAGAGGAAAATATTTCCGACTGAAACATGAAGAAAAGGAGAGTACAAACATGATGGAATTTTTAACAGGAGTAAAAGAACAGGAAACTTTAGAACTGACAACCCTCTTAGCAGGAGATTACGAAGGACAGAGCGTAAAGCTCAACGGTGCCGTTCATACCATTCGTGATATGGGCGAGGTCGCATTTGTGATCCTGCGAAAAAGAGAAGGACTGATCCAGTGTGTATTTGAGGAAGGCGTAACCAAGTTTGAGCTGAAAGATTTAAAAGAGGCAGCAACCGTAGAAGTAGAGGGAGTGGTAGCAAAAGAAGATCGTGCTCCAAACGGGATTGAGATCCGTTTAAGAGAGATCCGTATCTTGTCAGAGCCGAGTGCTCCAATGCCGCTTGCGATCTCAAAATGGAAACTGAATACATCCTTAGAGGCAAAGCTAAACAACCGTGCCGTATCTCTTAGAAATATCAGGGAGCGGGCAAAGTTCAAGATCCAGGAGGGCTTAGTCAGAGGTTTTCGGGAATTTTTATACGAAGAGGGCTTTACCGAGATCCATACACCAAAGATTGGTGCAAAAGGAGCAGAGGGTGGAGCAAACCTGTTCCGTTTTGAATATTTCCACAGACCTGCCGTATTAGAGCAGAGTCCACAGTTCTACAAACAGATGATGGTTGGTGTATTTGACCGTGTATTCGAGACTGCTCCGGTATTCAGAGCAGAAAAGCACAACACTAAAAGACATTTGAACGAATATACCTCCTTAGATTTTGAGATGGGATATATCGACGGATTTGAAGACATCATGGCAATGGAAACAGGATTTTTGCAGTATGCAATGAAACTGTTAGAAAAAGATTATGCAAAAGAGTTGAAAATGTTAGGTGTAACGCTTCCGAACGTGGAAAAGATACCGGTGGTTCGTTTTGACGAGGCAAAGAAAATGGTGTCAGAAAAATATGACCGCAGGATCAAAAACCCATATGATTTAGAGCCAGAAGAAGAGCATCTGATCGGAACTCTGTTTAAAGAAGAATATGATGCGGATTTTGTATTTGTTACACATTATCCAAGCAAAAAACGTCCATTTTATGCAATGGATGATCCACAGGATACCACATTTACACTGAGCTTTGACTTATTGTTCCGTGGCCTTGAAATTACAACCGGCGGTCAGAGAATCCATGATTACCGGATGCTGACAGAGAAAATTGCAGCAAGAGGAATGACAGAGGAAGGAATGGAGGACTACCTGAGTGCATTCAAATACGGAATGCCGCCGCATGGAGGTCTTGGAATAGGATTAGAGAGACTGACGATGCAGTTGATCGGCGAGGACAATGTCAGAGAGACCACACTGTTCCCAAGAGATTTAAGCAGATTAGAACCTTAGGAAAACAAGGAGAAGAAAAATGGCAAATATAATTTCAGATGAAACTATTGAATACGTTGGTATTCTTGCAAAATTAGAGCTTTCCGAAGAAGAAAAAGAACAGGCAAAAGCCGATATGGGAAAAATGCTCGATTATATTGATAAATTAAACGAATTAGACACCTCCGGCGTAGAGCCGATGTCCCATGTATTCCCGGTCAATAACGTATTCCGTGAGGACGTTGTAACCAATGGAGACGGACATGATGATACACTTGCAAACGCACCTTGTGCTAAAGATGATGGATTTAAGGTGCCAAAGACGATCGGTTAGCAATTCAGATGTGTTGGATGTGAGCATGGAATAAGGAAGAAAGGGTGATAGAAATGAGTTTAATGAGTTTGACTGCCGTGGAATTAGGCAAAAAAATAAAAGCAAAAGAAGTTACGGTTACAGAGGCTGTTACAGCAGCTTTAGATGCAATTGAAGCAAAAGAGAAAAAAGTGAACAGTTTTGTGACAGTGGATCGTGAAGGCGCATTAAAACGTGCAGAGGAAGTACAGAAAATGATCGATGATGGAACGCTTACAGGTCCGCTTGCCGGAGTGCCGGTCGCCATCAAGGACAATATGTGCACGAAAGATCTGCTGACGACCTGTTCCTCAAAGATATTATATAATTTTAAACCAACGTACACTGCAGAAGCGGTAGAAAATCTTGAAAAAGCAGGTGCGGTGATCATTGGAAAAACAAATATGGATGAGTTTGCGATGGGAAGTACCACAGAGACGTCCGCTTACGGGGCAACGAAGAATCCATGGAATGAAGCTCATGTCCCGGGGGGCTCTTCCGGTGGTTCCTGTGCAGCGGTTGCAGCAGAAGAATGCTCCTATGCGTTAGGTTCTGACACCGGCGGTTCCATCCGTCAGCCAAGTTCATTTTGTGGTGTGACCGGAATCAAACCAACTTATGGAACCGTTTCCCGTTATGGACTGATCGCTTATGGCTCCTCACTTGATCAGATCGGACCGATTGCAAAAGATGTGACAGACTGTGCAACAATCTTAGAAGCGATAGCTTCTTATGATAAGAAAGACTCCACATCTATCGCAAGAGATGACTTAAAATTCACAGATGCTCTGGTGGATGATGTGAAAGGATTAAAGATCGGAATCCCAAGAGATTACTTTGGAGAGGGACTTGATCCGGAAGTAAAAGAGGCTGTATTAAATGCAGCAAAGGTTTTAGAAGAAAAAGGTGCGGTCGTAGAGGAATTTGATCTGAGTCTTGTAGAGTATGCAATTCCTGCCTACTATGTCATTGCCTGTGCCGAGGCAAGTTCAAACCTTGCTCGTTTTGACGGAGTAAAATATGGTTATCGTGCAAAAGAATACGAGGGACTTCATAATATGTACAAAAAGACACGTTCGGAAGGTTTTGGAACGGAAGTAAAAAGAAGAATCATGCTTGGTTCCTTCGTATTGAGCAGTGGATATTATGATGCTTATTATCTGAAAGCACTCCGCACAAAGGCATTGATCAAAAAAGCATTTGATGAAGCATTTGCAAAATATGATGTGATCTTAGGACCGGCAGCCCCGACAACGGCTCCGAAGTTAGGGGAATCCTTAAGTGATCCGATTAAAATGTATCTCGGAGATATTTATACCATCTCTGTAAACCTTGCAGGACTTCCGGGAATTTCACTTCCTTGTGGAAAAGATTCCAACGGACTTCCAATCGGCTTACAACTGATCGGCGACTGCTTCAAAGAGAAAAACATTATCCGCGTTGCGTATGCATTTGAGCAGACCAGGGAATATGAACACAGTCCGTTAGCATAAGTTTGGAGGAATCGTCATGAGTAAAGTATATGAAACTGTGATTGGACTGGAAGTCCATGTTGAATTAGCAAGTAAAACAAAAATTTTCTGTGGCTGCTCCACCGCATTCGGAGGGGCGCCAAACAGCCATACCTGCCCGGTATGTACCGGTATGCCGGGTTCTCTTCCTGTTTTAAATAAACAGGTGGTAGAGTATGCGATTGCAGTTGGTCTTGCCACTAACTGCAGCATTACACAGTATTGCAAGTTTGACCGTAAAAACTATTTTTATCCGGATAATCCGCAGAATTACCAGATTTCCCAGTTGTATCTGCCAATCTGCAGGAACGGCGGGGTGGAGATCGAAACTGCAGCGGGTAAGAAAACCGTTGGTATCCATGAAATCCATATGGAGGAAGATGCCGGAAAACTGGTGCATGACGAGTGGGAGGACTGCTCAATTGTCGATTACAACCGTTCCGGTGTACCGTTGATCGAGATCGTGTCAGAGCCGGATATGCGTTCCGCAGAGGAGGTCATTGCCTATCTGGAAAAATTAAGGCTGATCATCCAGTATCTTGGTGCGTCTGACTGTAAATTAAATGAAGGTTCCATGCGTGCCGATGTTAACCTTTCCGTCCGTGAGATGGGGGCACCGGAATTTGGAACACGTACCGAGATGAAGAACCTGAACTCTTTCAAGGCGATCGCAAGAGCCATTGAGGGCGAGCGCACCCGTCAGATCGAGCTGATCGAGGAAGGAAAAAAGGTCATTCAGGAGACCAGAAGATGGGATGATAACAAAGAGTACTCCTATGCAATGCGTTCTAAGGAGGATGCACAGGATTACCGTTACTTCCCGGAACCGGATCTTGTTCCAATTGTCATAAGCGACGAGTGGATCGCAGAAATTAAAGCAAGACAGCCGGAACTCCGCACAGAAAAATTAGAACGTTATAAAAAAGAATTCGGTCTGCCGGATTATGATGCGGAAATTATCACCGGACATAAAAAATTTGCCGATCTTTTTGAGGCGACGACAGAGATATGTAAGAAACCAAAGAAAGTTTCCAACTGGATCATGGGTGAGATCATCCGCCTGTTAAAAGAAAATGAGATGGATCCGGAGGACATTCAATTCTCTCCGGTAAATCTTGCAAAAGTCATTGATCTGGCAGATTCCGGTGCAATCAACAGCACAGTTGCAAAGGAAGTGTTTGAGGAAGTTTTCAAGCATGATATTGATCCTGACAAATACGTTGAGGAAAAAGGATTAAAGACCGTCAATGATGCCGGCGAACTGCAAGCAGTCGTGGAACAGGTCATCAAAGACAATCCACAGTCGGTCGAAGATTACCATAATGGAAAAGAAAAAGCAATCGGATTTCTGGTTGGACAGACGATGAAGGCAATGAAGGGAAAGGCAAATCCTGGAATGGTCAATAAAATCCTCAAAGAATTGCTGTAAATAGGAATTTAAAAATACTTGCGCCGCATTTATGGAAATGGCATAATCAAAAGGAATAAATCCGCGGAAGGAATGACAAAAGACAATGACAAAAGCAGAATTTAAAAAACTGGTGGAAAACGGACCGGTTATTCTGGATGGAGCGACAGGAACGAATTTGCAGAAGGCAGGCATGCCGGTTGGCGTGTGCCCGGAACAGTGGATTCTTGAAAATCCTGATATTATGATAAAGTTACAGGAAGATTATGTGGCGGTCGGAACTGATATTTTGTATGCACCAACATTTACTGCAAACCGTATAAAACTGGAAGAGTATGGACTTGCAGACAGATTAGAAGAAATGAACCGGGAACTGATCGCCCTGTCCCAAAAAGCGGCGCAGGGAAAAGCGCTGGTGGCAGCGGATATGACGATGACCGGACAACAGTTATATCCGATCGGCGACCTGATGTTTGAAGATCTTGTGGATGTCTACAAAGAACAGGCAGAGGTAGTTGCAGATGCAGGCGCTGATCTCTTTGTGGTAGAGACCATGATGAGTCTTCAGGAATGCAGGGCGGCAGTCATTGCGATCAGGGAAGTATGTGATCTTCCAATCATGGTATCACTCACATATAACCCGGATGGAAGAACCCTTTATGGAACAGATCCGGCAACGGCGACAGTCGTACTGCAGAGTCTCGGAGCTGATGCGATCGGGATCAACTGTTCAACAGGACCGGAGGATATGATAGAACCGGTTGAAAAAATGGCAGAGTATGCCACAATCCCAATCCTTGCAAAGCCGAATGCAGGGCTGCCGGAGCTGGAGAATGGTGTGACAGTCTACAAGACGGGATCAGAGGAGTTTGCTTCCTGTGGAAAAAAACTGGTGGAGGCCGGTGCGTCCATTATCGGAGGCTGCTGTGGCACGACACCGGAGCATATCCGTGCACTGAAAGAAGCAGTGAAGGATATGCCGGTGCATAAACCTTTGACGCAAAAAAGAAGAATTCTGACTTCTGAACGTAAACTGGTGGAAATTACATTGGATGGTAATTTTATGGTGATCGGTGAGCGCATCAATCCGACCGGTAAGAAAAAACTTCAGGCAGAACTGCGGGAGGGCAGCCTTAACATGGTGCGTCAGATGGCGTTAGACCAGGAAGAAAACGGTGCTGCGATTCTTGATGTTAATATGGGAATGAACGGAATTGATGAGAAAGAAATGATGATCAACACGATTTACGAAGTGACTTCTACGGTTGATTGTCCGCTGTGCATTGATTCCAGCCATGTAGATATTATTGAGGCGGCGCTCCGTATTTATCCGGGACGTGCCCTGATCAATTCGATTTCCATGGAAAAAGAGAAAATGGATAAACTTCTTCCGATTGCAGAAAAATACGGAGCAATGTTTATTTTGCTGCCATTATCGGATGCAGGGCTTCCGAATGATTCTGAGGAAAAACATGCGATCATCCGCACGGTTATGGAGCAGGCAATCAAGATCGGAATGAGCAAAGAGGACATTATCGTAGACGGACTGGTTGCAACGATCGGAGCAAATCCAAGAGCTGCCATTGAGTGCTATGAAACCTTTTCTTATTGTAAAAATGAACTTGGACTGCCAACAGCCTGTGGACTTTCCAATATTTCTTTTGGTCTGCCGGAGCGGACTTATGTGAATACAGCGTTCCTTACGATGGCAATCGCACATGGGCTTACAATGGCTATTGCAAATCCATCGCAGGAATTATTGATGAATGCCGCATTTGCGTCTGATCTGCTTCTTGCAAGAGAAGAGAGTGATATCCGCTATATTGAGCGTATGAACATGCTCGCTGAAAAGTACGCAGGTCAGGAGCGCGTGCTTGTCCCGGTAAAAAAAGCGGCGGCGGATGATCAGGCAAAACCTGGATCACAGGAAGGAAGAAGTGCTATTTTTGAAGCTGTTTTAAAAGGAAATAAGGGTGGCATTTTAGATGAGGTGAAAAAGGCGCTTGCCGACGGAGAAAAACCGGATGAGATCATCAACCATCATCTGATCCCGGCGATCAATGAAGTTGGCGTGCTGTTTGACAAACAGAAATATTTCCTGCCACAGCTGATCTCCTCTGCCAACACGATGAAGATGGCGATCGAATACGTAGAGCCAATGTTAGAGCGGAATGATGCGGAACAAAAGGCGACAATTGTAGTTGCAACAGTAGAAGGAGATATTCACGATATCGGAAAAAATCTTGTTGTTCTTATGTTGAAAAACTATGGCTACAATGTGATTGACCTTGGAAAAGATGTTCCGGCTTCGCTGATCGTTGAGACTGCTTTAAAAGAGCATGCAAAAGTAATTGGTCTGTCAGCCCTTATGACAACCACGATGATGCGCATGAAAGACGTTGTGGAATTGGCAAAAGAAATGGGATGCGACAGCAAGATCGTTATTGGTGGTGCGGCGATCAATGAAAGTTTTGCAGATGAGATCGGAGCGGACGGATACTCGAAAGATGCAGCAGACTGCGTAAAACTGGTGGATCGGCTGTTGGAAGAATAGCGGATGAAAATAGCAATCCTAAAAAAAATGCAGAAACACAAAAATAAGTGTTGACTTTTTTATGTGATTCATTATATAATAGCAAAGCGAGTTGCGCAAGCGACTCGCAAGTATATGGGATCTTAGCTCAGCTGGGAGAGCATCTGCCTTACAAGCAGAGGGTCATAGGTTCGAGCCCTATAGGTCCCATTTTCCACAGAAGACATTGACAAGATATTGTTGATTGAGGTGGAAAATGTGAGGCGCATCTGCGATGCCGATGCACACATCACTGCGTGATGGCGCAGAAAAAAATGTTGAATATGGCGAGATAGCTCAGTTGGCTAGAGCACATGGTTCATACCCATGGTGTCGAGGGTTCGACTCCCCCTCTCGCTACTAACAAAAAGCTTTGAGATTTTCTCGAAGCTTTTTTCGTGTAACAGGAAATTACGGTGAAATGTTCCTGATACATAGAAACGCAGTTTTGCAATAAGAAATCAAAGTTACATAAAAATCCTTTTCTAATTTAGTCGAAAAAAGGTTTTCTTTTATACTTTTATGTGGTAAAATGATAAAGAATACGGCAGAAAGACCGTGGAGACAAGGAGTAGCATGAAAATGACAAAGAAATGGGAAGTAACGGTAAATGGAACAAACAATGTGATTGAGTACAAGGCAGGATTTGGAGCAAAGATTCTGGTGAATGGTCAGGCGTACAAGGTGAAATCACAGAACTGGTGGGTGATGATGGTGGATTATCCAATTATGATCGATGATACGGAAATTCGTGTTGTGGCAATCGGAAATAAAGTTGATCTTGCTGTGAACGGAGTATATCAGGGCAGCGGCGAGCAGTATCAGCCATTGCATAAAACACCGACAATGTGTAATGTGTTTATCGGGATCAGTTGTATCGCTGGATTTCTTCTTTGCGGATGGTTGGGTTTACTGATCGGAGCTTTATTTGGAACAGTTTATGTAAGACAGGGACTGGCAGGTAAGATGGGGAATGTTGTCGGGGCTTTTGTTGGATGTACGGTAATACAGCTTTTGATCATGGTCATTGTAGTATTTCTTCAGCTTGCATAGTAAAGGACGGTTTACATATGGAACAGGGAAACTATGGAGAAAACTTTGACAGAGGATATGAGGAGCAGGCGAGACCGAGACAGCAGGTGATCGTGATCGGGGAACCGGTTCCGGATAAGAGAACGACCAAGAACCTTGCAATCTGTTCGCTGGTACTTGGAATTCTTGCGATTGTATTCAGCTTTTTGCCTTATATTGGAATTATTCTTGCACTGATCGCATTGCCACAGGGAATTGTAAGTCTTGTGCAGAAGCGGCCGGGCAAAGGACTTGCGATTGCAGGGATTATTACAGGAATATTCGGAATATTATTGTCGATATTGTTTATTTTGGTGTATGTTGTTGCGGTACTTGCTTTATAATACCGGGATAGGATAAAGAGGTTATTACAGAAAGAATGTCAGCTTTGTGTAGTAACCTCTTTTTCTACCTATTGACATTTTTTCTCTTATTGTTACAATAAAGTTAGTTGATACTAACCAACAAAATACATACATTATGAATAGAATACGAAATTGTAAAATTGATTGAGGACTTAAAGAAAATAACTGAAATAAAGTTTGCAATTACTTATTAATAATAAGAGAGGAAGGTGTCTTATGAATTTGTCAGTATTTTATGGAATTTTAATTCCGTTTTTGGGTACGTCGCTTGGTGCAGCGTGCGTATTTTTTATGAAACATGATATGAGCGAACGGTTGTCCCGTATCCTTACCGGGTTTGCTGCGGGGGTGATGGTGGCAGCATCCATCTGGAGTTTACTGATCACGGCGATGGATCAGTCGGAAGAGATGGGAAAGTTTGCGTTTGTTCCTGCAGTTGCAGGTTTTTGGGGAGGCATTCTGTTTCTGCTTCTGTTAGATCACATTATCCCGCATTTACACAGGTACAGTGTCAGCGCAGAGGGACCAAAGAGCAGATTGCAGAGAACTACCATGATGGTGCTGGCCGTCACGCTGCATAATATTCCGGAAGGAATGGCAGTCGGGGTTGTGTATGCAGGATATCTGGCTGGAAGTGCAAAAATCACAGTGGCGGCAGCTATGGCATTGTCAATAGGGATCGCAATCCAGAACTTCCCGGAGGGGGCGATTATTTCCATGCCGCTCAGGGCAGAAGGGATGAAAGTGTCAAAGGCTTTTGCAGGCGGTGTGCTTTCGGGGATTGTGGAGTCGGTCGGTGCAATGCTCACAATCCTTGCAGCAGGATATATTGTCCCGGCTCTGCCTTATCTGTTAAGCTTTGCAGCCGGAGCGATGATCTATGTGGTTGTGGAGGAACTGATCCCGGAAATGTCCCAGGGGGAACATTCCGACCTTGGAACGATCTTTTTTGCAGTGGGATTTACGGTGATGATGTCGCTGGATGTGGCTCTTGGGTAAAAATAACAGAATAGAGACAGTGAAAAAGAAATTCCTTTCCGGATGTGAAGGGAGTTTCTTTTTTTTACACAGATGGATTGTGGACATACCAGTGACAAAACATTGTGTATTTTTTAACAAAATTATTGACAATAATACTTATGCAATGTATGTTATAGATAGAATGTTTTATAAATAACAATCTGGTTATACCAGAGGACAGACGCTGGGATCTGACATGGAAACATGGGATAGTCGGAACATAGAAGAAGGGAAGAGGGAGAACAGATGAAAGACTTTAAAGTGATTGAGGTAAAACGGAGTATTTTTGAAGACAACAATGCGGATGCTGACAAATTACGTGCAGAATTAAAGTCAGAGGGGACATTTTTGTTAAATCTTATGTCTTCTCCGGGCGCAGGAAAGACAACAACATTAAAACGCACGATCTCCATGCTCAAAGACGAGATGAAGATTGGTGTCATGGAAGCAGATATTGACTCTGATGTGGACGCACAGGCGATCAGTGAGACCGGTGTACGTGCCATCCAGATCCATACAGGCGGAATGTGCCATCTGGATGCGGACATGACAAGACAGGGAATCCGGGAGTTCGGAACAAAAGACCTTGATTTTGTTGTGCTTGAGAACGTAGGCAATCTGGTCTGTCCGGCAGAATTTGATACCGGAAGTACAAAGAATGCCATGATCCTTTCCGTGCCGGAAGGGGATGACAAACCTTTAAAATATCCATTAATGTTTTCTATCTGTGATGTGGTCCTCATTAACAAATGTGATACATTAAGTGTTTTTGATGATTTCAGCAAAGAGGCTGTGAAAGAACGCATCTTGAAATTAAATCCAGATGCAAAGATTTTCTTTGTCTCAGCGAAGACAGGAGAAGGTTTTGATGAGTGGGCGGACTGGATCCGCACTGAGATTTCTGAATATCAGAAATAAGTGAAAGCAGAATAAAATATTTTTTACAGGAGCTGGCAGAGTGACGGCTCCGCATATAAGGAGGAAGAAATGGCAGATCCATTGGGAAATTTTGTACCGGAATTTATTGAAAACGAAGTAGAGAGAGAAGCTATTGTAAAGCTTGCTAAAATGATCACAGACCGTGTTCCGCAGAAACTTGGAATGAAAAAGATCACAAAGTATGATCCGGAGTACTGGGGATTATCTGCAATGTGTACAGATGAGATGGCAGAGATTGCACTGAAAATGGGTGTTCGTAAGCCAAAGACATTAGATCAGATGGTAAAGCTGACAGGCATTGAGAAAAAGCACTTGGAAGAGGTTTTACAGCAGATGGCTGTGAATGGTGTGATCGAGTATAATTGGGAAAATCCACAGCATGAGAAACAGTATGTACTTCCAATGTTTGTACCGGGAAGTGCTGAGTTTGGAAATATGAACCTTCAGATGTTAGAGGAACATCCGGAAGTAGGACGTTTCTTCGAGAGAATGAGCCGTCTGCCACTGGAAAAGGTAACACCTATGGTACCGGAAGGAGGAGCCGGCATCGGTATGCATGTTATTCCGGTCGAGAAAGCAATCTCTATGGAGAACCAGTCTATTTCCATTGAGCATATTTCACACTGGCTGGATAAGTATGAAGGAAAGTATGCAGCAAGCCCATGTTCCTGCCGCCGCTCCCGCCAGACGTATGAAGAAGGATGTGCGGATGATCCGGAGAGCTGGTGCATCGCAGTCGGCGACATGGCTGATTATGTTGTTGAGACGAATAAGGGCGGACGTTACATCACAAGAGAGGAAGCATTAGATATCCTAAAGAAGGCAGAGGAGAATGGATTTGTCCACCAGATCACCAATATCGATGGTGAGGACAAGATTTTTGCGATCTGTAACTGTAATGTGAATGTCTGCTATGCACTCCGTACTTCACAGTTATTTAATACACCGAATATGTCCCGCTCTGCCTATGTTGCTAAGGTTGAGACAGAGAACTGCGTAGCCTGCGGACGATGTGTGGAATACTGTCCTGCAGGTGCAGTAAAACTTGGACAGAAATTCTGCAGAAAAGACGGTTCTGATGTGGAATATCCAAAACATGTCCTTCCATCTGAGAAAAAATGGGGACCGGAGATGTGGGATGAAAACTACCGTGATAACAACCGCATCAACTGCTATGACACTGGTACAGCTCCATGTAAGACAGCCTGTCCGGCGCACATTGCAGTCCAGGGTTATCTGAAAATGGCAGCACAGGGAAGATATCAGGATGCGCTGGCGCTGATCAAGAAAAATAATCCGCTCCCGGCAGTCTGTGGACATATCTGTAACCGCCGCTGTGAGGATGCATGTACCAGAGGAACGATCGATCAGGCAATTGCAATCGATGAGGTAAAGAAATTTATCGCAGCCCAGGATCTGAAGGCTGAGACACGTTACATTCCAGAGAAAGTCGTTCCATCTGTCAGAGGATATTTTGAGGAGAAGATCGCGATCATCGGAGGTGGTCCTGCCGGTTTATCCTGTGCCTTCTATCTGGCTGAAAAAGGTTACAAACCTACTATTTTTGAGAAGAATGAGCGCGCCGGCGGTATGCTGGTATATGGTATCCCATCCTTCAAATTAGAGAAAGACGTTGTGCAGGCAGAGATCGATATCATCAAGGAGATGGGCGTTGAGATCAGAACCGGAGTGGAAGTTGGAAAAGACATCACATTAGATGAACTCCGTGCGCAGGGATACAAAGCGTTCTACATTGCGATCGGATGCCAGGGCGGAAGACTTCCGGGCATTCCAAATGATACTGCAAAAGGATGTTCTTCTGCAGTTGACCTCTTAAAAGAAGTCAATGCAAATGAGAAATATGACATCAAAGGTGATGTCGTTGTGATCGGTGGCGGTAACGTTGCGATCGACGTTGCAAGAGATTCCAAGAGATGCGGCAGTGACATGGTAAAAGTCAACATGTTCTGTCTGGAATCCAGAGAGACAATGCCGGCCTCCGTGGAGGAGATCGAGGAAGCAGAGTCCGAGGGAATCGTTGTAAATCCGGGATGGGGGCCAAAGGAAGTTCTTGTGGATGACAACGGTGAAGTACGTGGAATCGTTTTAAAGAAATGTATTTCTGTAAAAGATGCAGACGGAAGATTCAATCCACAGTATGATGAGAACCAGCTTTTGACAGTAGAATGTAAGCATGTATTCTTCTCCGTAGGCCAGGCGATCGTATGGGGAGACTTGTTAAAGGGAAGCAAAGTGGAACTTGGACGCGGCAACGGAGCGGTTGCAGATGCGCTTACTTACCAGACAGCAGAGCCGGATATCTTCGTTGGAGGAGATGTTTACACCGGACCTAAATTCGCAATTGATGCGATCGCAGCCGGAAAACAGGGCGCAATCTCCATCCATCGTTTTGTACAGCCACATTCGAGCCTTACGATCGGACGTAACAGAAATGATTTCATCGAGTTAGACAAAAACGATATCAAAGTGGAAAATTATGACAACTCCAGCCGTCAGATTCCTGGACATAATGATTCCATCGATACAAAACACTCTTTCCGTGATGCAAAACTTGTATTTACAGAAGAGCAGGTAAAAGCAGAGACAGCACGTTGTCTTGGATGTGGAGCTTCTGTTGTTGACCAGAATAAGTGTATCGGTTGTAAGTCCGTCAATAAGCTCTTTCATA
>OLNN01002407.1_pt1 | contig 13311 bp, 7 predicted proteins | sample 1672141 | NCBI WGS metagenome assembly OLNN01 (sample SAMEA3136652, study PRJEB25190) | human gut metagenome | biome: human gut; feature: human-associated habitat; material: faeces | place: Austria | collected 2013 | reverse complement strand
AGAAGAAAAGCGGTCCCTGCGGACGTTTCTCCGGCCCTTGGCCGCCTTGCGTTCCACGCGCACGGCCACGCGGTCCCCGTCCAGGGCGGTTCCCAGGTGGTTGGGCTTGAGCTCCAGCTCCGGAATGGCCTCCAGATCCCACCCCAGGTCCGCCGCGGCGGGATCCCCCTTTTTGGGGAGAAAAAGAATCTTGCCGGAGCGCAGGATGCGGATCATGCCGTGCACCAGGTTCCGGCGTTCCCGTTTCAGGGCGTATCTCCCCTTTTGCAGCCGCACGAGCCTGCCTTCCTCCTCCAGCTGGTCCACAATGGCGCGGAAGTCCTGCTTCTGCCGGGAATCCACGTTCAGGGCGCGGGCCAGTTCTGATTTGCTCTGGGGTTCGTAATGTCCGTCTTCCATGTGACGGACCAGGCGGTCTTTAAGGGAATTATTCATCTTGCGGAAGTTCCGGGAAAGGAGTCTTCCATTCCCATTGATGCCATCATAAGGCGGTTTTTGCGCCGCTTCAAGGCGCGGGCGGTGCATTCTTTGTCCGCCTTTCTCCTTGCCAGGCCCGGGCTTGCGTTATCTGGGCCGGAGCGTGCCTTCCGTGGTGCCGAGCTGTTCCGCGACGTCCAGTTCCCGGATGAGCCGGGCCGCAGTGCAGGAGCCGTCCAGCAATTCCCGGTAGCGGGATACCAGAAGGCGTGCTTTTTCCGGAGAATCGTCCAGCAGTTCCACGCGGAAGCGGGAAAGGCCCTGATGGCGGAAACCCCGGAAAAAGCCGGCTCCCGTCTGCGCGCGGCCGTTGAACAGGGTGTTCCGGCACCCGGCGTCCGCCAGCAGGGGATGGAGCTGCCCCACGCGGTCCCGCAGCTGCACGTGGTACCGTTCACAGGGGCGGCCGCAGTTCTTATAGCTGGAGCCGTCCGACAGGAAGGTGCAGAACACGCAGTGCTCCATGTGGAACATGGGCATGTGCTGGTGCAGAGTCAGTTCAAACCATTCCGGCGGCGCGGCGCGGAGCAGGTCCTCCACCTGTCCGGCGTTCAGGTCATAGGAAATGGTGAGATAATCCAGGTTCCCCTGTTCCTTCAGGATGGCCGCGCTGTACGGATTGGCGACATTCAGGGAAAAATCCCCGATGCGGTGCAGGGGGGAATGGCGGAAGTACTGCGCCGCGCCCAGGTTGCGGATGAGGACGCCGTCCGGCTCCGCCCGTTCCATGAGCTTGAAGTAACCGGTTTCCGACGGCTTCTGGATGCGGGGCGTCGCCAGAAAGACGGGGATGCTTTTCGTGTGCCGCCGGACCGCTTCCACTCCCGCCGCATAGTCCCGGAGGTCTTCAAAATCCAGATAGACGGCGTCCGCCCCGGCATCCAGAACGGAAGGTATCTGTTCCGGCCTGCGGCACAGCACGGACAGGTGCGGCGGCGCGTCCGGAGTTGCCGCACCCGCCGGAAGCGCGGGAAGGACGAAAGGTTCCGGAAGACGGGTGGGAACGGAGGCTTCCCTCTCCTGCCGGACCGTTTGAATTTGTTCCACGAGGGCGCGCCTTGTCTGGTTGAGGATGCTGAGCGGGAGCATCAGGCCCTCCGGCAGGCGGCATTCGCAGGAAGCCAGGCGGAACCCCGTTCCTCCCAGCCTGCCGAGCTGCTGTTCCAGAACTTCAGGAGTCAGCGGGCGTTTTTCCGCCGTTTGCAGGGGCTGTGTGGACTGCACGGAACACCCGTATTCCGGGCAGGAAACCGTCAGAGGCTCCCCGGCGGATCCGGTGCATGCCAAATGGAGGGGAAGGACGGCCTCCGGCAGGTGCTCCCGCATTTTTTTCAGCTCGGCGTTCAGGGCCGGATCATCCGTTTTCCAGAGCTTCTGCCCCGGCCTGACCTTGCTCCAGTCAATGCCGGAGGCTTTTCCGTGGAAGAAAAGGCGGTTTCTCTGCACTTTCCAGATGCGGCCGCCCTGTTCTTCATTGCGGTCCTCCCCGGCGTCAATGACGAAGCCGTCGCCGGGAGCGAGCGGAACGTTCCCTTCCGGCCTGATGTCCAGCCAGCCCTGGCTGCTGTCCACAATGGTGCCTGCATAGGCGCCGCGCTTCTTGCCGTGGCGGCCGTGGGTCAGGCGCGGGTGGTCCGTGCCGTCCAGCCAGCCGGTGGAAAAGCCGCGTGAAAATACCATTTGCAGTGCATAACGGTCGCGTGCGGTCACCAATTCATCCACGGGTATTCCGGCGCAGGCGGCGTCCAGGGCCTTTCTGTAGGCCGCCGTTACCGCCGCAACGTATTCCGGGCTTTTCAGCCGCCCCTCTATCTTGTAGCTCTTCACGCCCATGCGGACCAGGTCCGGAATGCGGTCAAGGGCGCACAGATCCTGCGGGCTGAGCAGATAGCGCCTTTCTCCCAGCGGAACGGCCTTGCCGTCCACGACCAGGGTATAGGGCAGGCGGCAGGCCTGCGCGCATTCTCCGCGGTTGGCGCTGCGCTGGCCCAGGCTTTCCGACGTGAGGCACTGGCCGGAGTAAGCCACGCAGAGCGCCCCGTGCACAAACACCTCCAGGGGAATATCCGTATGGCGTATGCATTGCCCGATTTCCTCCAGGCTCAATTCCCGCGCCAGCACGGCCTGCTTCAGGTCCAGGAAACCGGCGGCGAATTCCAGGCCGTCCGGGGAGGAAAGCGTCATCTGGGTGGAGGCGTGCAGCTCCAGCTTCATGGCGGGATCCTGCCTTCCCCACTCTGTCAGGCAGCGGGCAAGCCCGATATCCTGCACGATCACGCCGTCCACGCCGGCGGCATTCAAATGGCCCAGGTAGGTGAGGGCGTCCGCCAGCTCGGAGGTGAAAAGGAGCGTGTTCATCGTCACGTACCCCCTCACGCCGTGCGCGTGGAGGAAGCGCATCAGTTCCGGCAGGGAATCCAGCGTAAAATTATTCGCGCGCAAGCGGGCGTTGAAACGGTCCAGGCCAAAATAAATGGCGTCTGCGCCATTGGTTACGGCGGCGCGGGCGCAGTCCATGTCCCCGGCGGGAGCCAGCAATTCGGGGCGCAGGTCTCCGGGCCGGAGAGAGGAAAGGGTCATGTCGTCGGAAATCACGGGGAAAAACAAAAAGGATGGAGGGGTTACTGGGCGGTGCTGCGTTTTTCCGCATGGCGGAGCAACGCTTTCAAATCCCCCAGAAGGAACAGGGAGCCTGCCGCCAGAGCCGGAAGCGGGGAGGCCAGGGCCGCATGCAGCCCGTCCGGAAGGGTGGAATGGATAAAGACGGGGCCGGTTTCCAGTCCGGCCAGCAGGACGGCCAATTCTTCCGCCGGCATGATGCGGGGGGAAGTGCAGGGAACCAGGTGCCATTCTCCGGTGATTTCCCGCAAAACGGGGATCATCTCCCGGATGTGCTTGTCTGCGGATGCGGCAAAAACCAGAGCCGCCTTCCGCCCGGGGAATTCCTCCTTCCATGTGGCCGCGAGCACGCGCGCCGCATGTTCGTTATGGGCGCCGTCCAGCACCAGCGGTGGCGTTTCAAGGCGTTCAAACCTTCCGGGCCACTGCACCTTTGCCAGGGCAGCGGCGGCTGCGGAAGGGGAGGGGAGGGCGTGGAGCTGCCTCATGGTTTCCAGCGCCAGGGCGGCATTTTCCCGCTGATGGGCTCCGGACAGGGATGGCCGGGGCGTTTCCCCGTCCGCCCGGGCGACCGTAAGGGGGGAACGGCGGTCCCGTGCCGTCCGTTCAATGACGGCCATGGCTTCCGGGCTCTGCACGGCGGTCACGGCCGGTTTGCCGGGGGAGATGATGGCCGCCTTTTCCGCGGCGATCTCTTCCAGGGTGTCTCCCAGGTACTGCTGGTGGTCCAGGCCGATGGGGGCCAGCACGGCGATGTCCTTGGGCACGGCGTTGGTGGCGTCCAGCCTGCCGCCCAGGCCCGTTTCCAGAATGATGAAGTTCACGCCGCTTTTGCGGAAGTGGCGCAGGGCGACGGCAAGCGCCAGCTCAAAAAAGGTGGGCGGCTGTTCCCAGCCTTCCGCCAGTTGTTTCAGGAAGAAGATTTCTTCCGCCAGCGCCTCCGGGGGAATCATATTCCCGTTCACGCGGATGCGTTCGGAAAACTCCACCAGATGGGGGGAGGTGAACAGGCCGGTCACATACCCCTGTGCCCTGGCCAGGGCCTCAATCATGGCGCAGGTGGAGCCTTTCCCGTTGGTGCCAGCCACGTGGACCACTGTGGCATCCGTCCGGTCCGCATCGGCTGCCGCCAGCAGCTTCCCGGTATTGTCAAGCCCCAGCTTGATCCCGAAGAATTGGGTGGAAAAAAGCCAGTCAAGGGCGGCGGACACGTTCATGGGCGGTATTCTACCACGGGAAGGCTCCCGTTCAATCCCGGTATGGGAGGGGGCGTCAATAAAATACCGCCGGGAACGGACGCGGCAAACACGAACAAGCTACCGTTGCTACCTCTCGGTCCTGGCGGGGTTTGCCAGTCGTGCCTCCACGGGGTTCCCGGCGGCCCAGACAGTAAACTAGGTTTGCGGTGCAGTGTCAACCTTCAAAGGCATCATCTCCTTCTGGTAAAGGAGAGCAAAATGGAGATCAGCAGAACCACGCCGATGACGGCGGCGGCCGTGAAGAAAATCTCTTCCTCCTGCCTGAGCTGGCTGCGCTCCCCTTCAATTTTCCCGTCCCTGATGCGCTGCAGCCCGTGCAGGACCTTGGCCTGCTCCTCCACGTCCGCCTCCGTCCGCATGACAAGCGTTTCCTCATGGCTGACGGCCTGGTCGTAAGGGGAGATCATGGTGCGGAACTCGGGGTCTTCCGAAAGGATTTCCGTCTCATCATACTCTTCCGCCAGGGGGGAGTTCATGGAATCCCGGAGACTGGCGATCTGTCTGTCCACCTTGTTCTGGAACAGGGCCAGCTCCCTTTTGGCCTTTTCGTAGGCCGCCGTCTGGTCACTCAGCATGGCTTCTCCCTTGCGGGTGATGCGGTCCAGCTCCTGCGGCAGGCTGGCCTGGAGCTTGAGCAGGTCCGCCCGGCTCTCCGTCACCTTGAAATCCTTGCTCTTCGTATTGGACGCCTCCGCGCGCTGGATGCGGTTGATGTCCAGCCGGGTTTCCACCTGGCGTATTTGTTCCTGGAGCCGGTTCCGGGCGTTGTCCAACTGCTGCCTGGTGGTGTCCCGCTTGCCTTTGAGCTCCTCCACGTCCGCGACGCGGCGGTCATATTGTTCCAGGAGATTGGCTATCCGGGCTTCCGCGCTCCGGGCATTGGGCCTTCCCTTCACGGCGGGCACGGACTTTTTCCCGGCGTTTGCCTGGTCGATCTTCTCCATCTGGGCATCCCAATACTTGCGGATGGCCTCTTCCTTCCTCTGGATGGCCGCCTGGAGGCGTGCCGCCTGCTGTTCGTGAAGTTCCGCCGCCTCGTCAAAACGGGCCTGGGCCGCATCCAGCTCCGGATAAGGCTCCTGCTCCATGGCTTTGATGGCTTCATGCCTGGGCACGAGGCCGGTTTGGTAATAATCCCAGCCGTAATAGCCGCCGGCGAGCAACAGGATAAGAAGAAGGTAACGCATAAATTGAAGGTGGTTAGAGGCAGAAGTTTATCTCATAGTGGAAGTTCCGCCGGATTTTGCAAACCTTAAAATCAGCCATCCGGAGCTTTTTTCCTCCGGGACGGGAATGATGATAAATCCGCGGCACGGGAGGCGTAATCTTCCTTGAAGCCATACTTTCAAATCATGTCTATTTTTTCATCACGCAGACAATTTCTCAAATCCCTGGGGCTCGCGGCCGGAGCGGCTGCCGCCGGAAACGTTCTCCCCGGGCAGGCCCTGGAAATCCCTGCCGGGGACAGCCTCTGGAAATCCGGCGCCCAGGCGTCTCCGCGGCCTTCCGGCTCCATGTACATGGGGGGCTTCAAGGCTCCCGGGCTGGCCCGCATCAGGCTTGCCTTCATCGGCGTGGGCGGCCGCGGCTTTTCCCATCTGGCTCAAATGTGCGTGATGGACGGGGTGGAAATCGTGGGCGTATGTGATTTGAAGGAAGACCTGGCCAAGCGCGGCGTGGACCGCGTGCTTTCCAAGATGGGGAAAAGCCCGCTGAGTTATTCCGGCGGGGACACGGAATACCTGACCATGCTGAAGGAGCTGAAACCGGACGCTGTCATCATCAGCACGGACTGGAGTACCCATGCCGGAATCGCCTGCGACAGCATGAAGCACGGCGCGCACGCCTTTGTGGAAGTTCCGCTGGCCGTCTCCCTGGAAGAACTCTGGAATCTGGTGGACACCAGCGAGGCCACCCGGAAGCACTGCATGATGATGGAAAACGTCAACTACGGCCGGGACGAGCTTATGTTCCTGAACATGGTCCGGCAGGGGGTCATCGGCGATCTGCTCCACGGGGAGGCCGCATATATCCACTGCCTGGTGACGCAGTTGGGGGACACGCGCGGGGAAGGGGCCTGGCGGCCTGAATACCATACCCGGATCAACGGAAACCTGTACCCCACCCATGGACTGGGCCCCGTGGCACAGTACATGAACCTGGCGCGCGGAGAAGACCATTTCAGCCGGGTGGCTGCGTTCGCCTCCCCTGCGCTCGGGCGCAATGCCTACGCCAAAAAACACCTTCCCGCGGACCACCGCTGGAACAATACCCCCTTCATCTGCGGGGACATGAACACGGCCATCGTCAAGACGCAACTGGGGCGCACTATTGTCGTCCAACTGGATGAAACGTCCCCCCGGCCCTATTCCCGCGCCAACCTGATCCAGGGAACCGAAGGAACCCTGGCCGGCTTTCCGACCCGGGTGGCGGGTGAAAAGCTGGGCAACGGCGAATGGATTGAAGGCCGGGAGAAGCTGGCCGCCATTTACGAGAAATACGACCATCCGCTCTGGAAACGCATCGGGAATCTGGCTACGAAAATGGGCGGCCACGGCGGCATGGACTTCGTGATGCTTTCCCGCATCGTGGAATGCCTCCGGAACGGAGAGCCGATGGACCAGAATGTTTACGAAGGAGCCGCCTGGTCTTCCCTGCTGCCGTTGACGGCTCATTCCATCGCGCAGGGCGGCATGCCCGTGGAGTTCCCGGACTTTACCCGCGGAGACTGGAAAACCACCGCGCCGCTGGCCGTGGTTTCCTGAGAAGGAAAATAGCAGAAGATGCTGGAAAAGCAGATGTACAGTGTTTGACTCGCAGCCATCATGGAAATGAAGCCTGCGAGTCGCATTCCTGAAAAAAACTACGGCTTATCAGAAAATACAGGCTCTATATTTAACAGGCCAGCGCGCGGAGTCATTCCAGTAAAAAATCCCTCACTATGGAAATAGCGAGGGATTAAAATGAAAACCGGGGCCAGACGGCATTTATCTTATTTTCCGGTTTTTTCCGTCGTCCCCCGTTCCAGTTTTTCCATGAGTTCCTTTTCACTCATGGGTTGGTGATTATTCTTCAATTCCTTTATTTTCTCGCGCGTCTGCCTGTCTTTTGATTTGCCTAATTTCTTATACGCATCAGTCATGTCGAAATAGACCAGCTTAAGATTGTTTACCTTGTTTTCGTCTTCATCATTCGTCAAGCTGACGGTAAGGATGTAGCGGCCTCCAATCATGGTGAATCCTTCACCCAGAACACGGTAACCGTCGTAATGTTTTCTGAGGTATTCATCTCGCGCCGATTCCAGCATGCTGTAATCCTTGACCCCTTTAAGATCAAGCACGGCGGGATTTTTATAGGAACCGGCAGGAAACTGGACGGCCCCGGCGGCCTGTTTTTGTGCTTCGTCCGCTCCAAATGATGGGTTGATGGCCAGCATGGCGCTGCATCCTATGGTCAAAATGGTTATTTTTAATAATATTTTCATCTTCATTGCCCTATGTTATTGTTAATATGTATGGTTATTGTGTTGCCGCCATTATTTGCTGCATCCGTTGTCTCTGCATAATTCCATTCTTCTGGAAAGGGCTTTTTGGTGTAAAAGAAGAATCGCCTTTTCTTTTGCTCTCTCATTCCAGGGCAGGTCTTCCGAGACATCCACGACAACAGTGGCACCCTGATCCAGATTCACGATCTCTGAAACAGTGGAGCCGTCCTTGTGAGTGTAAGTTGCCATGGCAGTCGCATGAACCTTGAATTTCATTGATTTTCCCTTAACCGGTTCAACCAGCTCTGCTGTCGGCTCTGAAATATTTATGAGCTCATAGCCGCATTTTGCTTGTTTGGCATGTGCCGCTCCAACGAGGATGCCCAAAACAAGCGAAAAACAGCACAATATTTTTGGAACCATCATCATATTATCACCTATGAAATTGAAATGATAAATTGTCAATGAAAATTGATAATCCCGGTAGATGTTTTGCCGTTATTCCATCGTAAAGGAATTGGGTGGTAAAAATATTTTTCTAATTCATAATAAATAAATTATAAGCTTTACTGTTAGATAAGGCATTCCTGGAAGCTCGCGAATCAGTTTCCCCGGTGCAACTTTGCATGGCTAATATGGGTGAGACACAATGGACGCGGAATGCACGGTGAAAGATTTCGTCATGGGATTGTTCCAAGGCTGCCGCAAACAGGTGGAATGCCGTGATGGTGTACGCCCCTGTTTTTATGATTTCCGGCAAATTCTCCGGCATGGGCGGCCGGATGCCAAAAACAGGGCTCATCAAGAAAACCGGATTTTCTGACTTTCCCTCGTCAGAGAGGAAAAAATGCGTATTAATGCATTTTTCTGTTCCCTTTCTCATCTCCCCGTTGAATTGATTTTCATCAACCGCTCCTTCAGGAGATGAAATTGGTTCAGCTCTTGCAAAGAACGTCCTTAAGTTCTTCTGCGCTCATGTTCATGAGCCACTGTTCCGGACCGCCGGAGAACAGGTCGTCCGCCATGCGGCGCTTTTCCGTCAGCATGGCGTCAATGCGGTCCTCAATGGTGCCGCGGCAGATCAGGCGGTGCACCAGCACGTTCCGGTGCTGGCCGATGCGGTAGGCCCGGTCCGTCGCCTGGTTTTCCACGGCGGGGTTCCACCAGCGGTCCACATGGATGACGTGGGAGGCCTGGGTCAGAGTCAGTCCGGTCCCGGCGGCCTTCAGGGACAGGATGCAGAAGGGAGGCCCGGATTCCTTCTGGAAGGCGGTGACGATGCCCTGGCGTTCCGGAATGGGCGTGCCTCCGTGCAGGGTAAGCCCGGAACGGCCGAAGACCCCGGAAAGCAAGTCGTGCAGATGGGGAATGATGGAACGGAACTGCGTGAAGAGGATGGCTTTTTCCTGCCGGGCGGCGATGGAGGCGCACAATTCCTGAAGACGCAGGAACTTTCCGGAGCGTTCCGGGGCGTAGTCGTCCGTGCCCTGGAACTGCGCCGGATGGTTGCAGATTTGCTTGAGGCGCGCCAGGACGGGCAGGATCAGCATGAGGCGGGCGGCCGGGTCCGGTTCGTCCAGCATGGCGTGCAGCGTATCTATCTGCGTCTGGTACAGGGCGGCCTGTTCCGGCGTGAGGGGGCAGTAGGCGGGTATTTCCGTCTTGTCCGGCAGGTCGGGGACCAGGGCTGGATCCGTCTTCATCCTGCGCAGGATGAAAGGGCGCACCAGGCGGCGCAGCGGGGCATAGCCTCGTTCCAGGGAGCGGGTGAAGGCTTCAAAGCTTTTTCTGCCGCCAAGCAGGCCCGGATTCAGGAATTCCATCAGGCTCCATAATTCATTCAGGTTGTTTTCCACCGGCGTGCCGGACAGGGCGGCGCGCCTCTCCCCGTGCAGGGAGCGGATGGCGCGGGAACGTGCGGAACCTGCGTTTTTAATGGCCTGGGCTTCATCCAGAATGATGGCCGGGAAATGCAGCCCGGCCAGCGCAGGCGCGCGCGCGGCCATGCCGTAGGTAGTAATGACGGCGTGGCAGCCTTCCCGGCGCGGTATTTCCTCCGGCTGCCATGAATCCGGGGCGGAGGGGGGCATGATGCGCAGGGCGAGCTCCGGCGCGAAGCGTTCCGCTTCCTCCTTCCAGTTGGACAGGAGGGACGCCGGGGCCACGATCAGGGCCGGGAGGCCTTCCAGCCGGCCTTCCCTCCGCAGCGCATCCAGCCATGCGATGACCTGAAGGGTTTTCCCCAGCCCCATGTCGTCCGCCAGGCAGGCGCCGAAGCCCCGTTCCGTAACCCGGTACAGGAAGGAAAAGCCCTCTTTCTGGTAAGGGCGCATCAGTGCGTTCAACCGGGGCGCAAGCTCCGGCACGGAGACGGAAACCTCCCCCGCCAGGATATCCAGGGCCTGCCGGAGATCCCGGCCCGGTTCCACCACGCAGTCTTCATCCGGTTCCGGGAGTTGCGCAAGCTGGTCGGAAGGGCCGTTGACCAGCAGCCTCAGCCCCTGAACCAGGGGAATGCCCAGGGAACTCATCATGCGCGCCGCCTTGGTCCACCGGTCCATCAGGTCCCGGACTTTTTGAGCGTCCACGCGCACCCATTCCCCCTTGAAGCGTATCAGGCCGTCTCCGTTGCTGAGCAGTTCCTCCAGTTCCTCCGGGGCCAGGTCCCTGCCTCCCAGCGTGGCGGCTACGGAAAACCGCAGCAGGCTGTGGACGGAAAGCCCGGAGGAATGAGCCGTTTTTTCACTGCCGGGAGCGTCCGCCGTGACTTTTACCTGTAATTTGGGAGGGGATTTTCTCCACAGGTTCACCATGCGCACGATGATGCCTGCATGTTCATAGGCTGGCGTGTCCTGTAAAAAGTCCCGGGCTTCCGCAGCGCTCCAGGCCAGCGGGGCGTAAATCTTTCCATTGTCCAGCAGTCGCTGCAGCAGGGAGCTTTCCCGTGCCGCTTCCTTCAAGGGCTGGAGCACGGCCAGCAGGGCAGTGTAGTTCCCTTCATGAAGTTTCAGGGCGGTGGAAAGGGGAAGGTGGCGCACCTGGTTGTCCGCCGCGCTTTGATGCGCAAAGGTAGCCATGAAGGCAAAGGGCCGGGAGCCCGTGGCGTCATCCCGGTTTTCCGCAAGGTGGAAGAATACCTTCCCAATCTGGTTCCAGGGGGCGCCCAGCCCGTTCAGCCACGCGGCGGGAGTGATGCCGCGGGCGCCGACTTCCTTTTTCACCAGCCTCCGGAAATCCTCAAGCCATCCGGCGATGACGCCTGGAGTGACGTATTCCGCCCCCGGCACGGGAGGGAACTGTTCCGCCAGGGCCGCTCTTTCCGCCGTGGAGGCCAGCAGGTGGTCCAGGACGGTGTCCACCTCATCCGGCCTTTCCGCGGCGGCGTGCGCCATGCGGGTGAGCGCCTGGCGCGCCATGTTCTTGATAAAAAAGGCGCCCGGGTCAGGCGCGGTTTCCCAGTTGGAGACCGCGAGGGCATATAATCCGTTTCCGGCCCCCTCTTCAAACAGGCGGTCGAAGGGGGGCGTGTCCGTCACCGGCGCTCCGGATGGAAGGATGCGGAAACCGCTGAAGTTCCGTTCCTCTTCCGGCGCTGCGTGATGGGATTCCGGCTGCATGGCTGGAAGGAATGTAGCATGGCCGCCCAGCTTGTTCAATCCATCCCGCCGCCCTGCGGCATGCGGTTCCCGTGCCGCTTACAGGGCGAACGTCGTATCTTTGATGATGGGCAGTTTGGGCGGCGGCGGATTGAAAAGCTCCTTGATTTGTTTCAGATATTCGATCAGGGCTGAACGGACGCTTATTCCCGTCGGTTTGCCGTTTCCCTTTTGAGGGAATTTGAAATTGTTGCACAGGTAGTCGCCCATCGCGACAGTGTAAATGACGCCGTTTTTCAAGGTGCTGGTGATGCTTGGCGTAACGCCGTCCATAATCTGGTAGGAAAAGCCGGAGCAGTAAACTTCCAGAATGCCTCCTTCGTCATCGGACGGGGACATGAATTTGGACAGAATCAGTTGTTCAATGTCCGCCTTGCTCATGGAGCAGGTGACGACCTTTTCCCGGAAGGGCTCCATTTCATAAATATCCTTGATCTTGATGGGGCCCTTGCAGAGATGGCTTCTGGCCCGTACGCCGCCGCGGTTGTAAATGGCAATGTCCGAATGGGAGGCCTGCTGGATGGCTTTGCAGAAAAAGGTGCCTACGGTGACGTGCGTGATATCCTCCCCGGCGACGCCCACCTGCTGGTTGAAGAACGGGTTTCCGGTGAACTGCTGGACAATCTTCTCTACTTCCGGGTCGCTGGGAATCCTTTCGTCCAGGGAAACGGCCTTCGTGGACTTGGAAAGGATGGAGGCGGGTTTTTCCGTGGAGAAGGTGATTTCCGTAACGCCTGCATGGCTCAGTCTGTGGTCCGTGTAGCTGAGCAGCGTTCCGGTTCTGAGATGGCCGTGCGGAAGCATCACATGAGTATGGCCACCCAGAATGACGTCGATATTCGGAGAATACTTCATCATTTTCAGATCGTGGTCGTATCCCAGGTGGCTGAGGATGACATTGATGGTGTTATGGTGCAGGCGGAACCTGTCCGTGATGCCCTTGTAATCCTCTTCATCCGGCAGTTTCCATGAAATGCCGCTCATCCTGCGGACGTCCGTGGTCTGTAGGTCCACCAGGCCGATGAACCCTATGGAAATCGGCGTGCCCTTGATGGGGATGCTGGCATACGGGGAAAAACAATTTTCCAGCGTGGGGGAGGGATTGACGTTGGTAACGACAAACTTGGTGCCGGGCATCCCCTTAATGTGGTCCCGCAGGGCTTCCTGCCCGTAATCCAGGTCATGGTTCCCGATGGTCACGATGTCGTACTTAAGCTTGTTCATCAGGACAGTCAGGGGTTCGCCCCGTTTTTCCCAGTCGTCCACATAGGGGTTGCCCATGAAATAATCTCCGGAATCCACCAGCAGCACGTGCGGGTATTTGGCGCGGGACTGTTTTACCAGCGTGGCCAGTTTGGGGAATTTTTCCAGATTGCCGTGCATATCGCTGGTGGAAATGATGATCAGCGTTTTGTGGGGATCCGATTTGAGCTTCTGAGCCAGGGTGAACGGGCACAGGCATGCCAGGCCGGCAAGGAGAATGCGGGGCGGAATCATGGATGGAGAAAGTAGAGATACGGGAAATGATAAAAGGGATTAACGGGCGAAAACCTCGTACGGGCCGTCACCCACTGAAATGACTTCCAGACGGACCTTGGATATGCGGCTTGCGGCGGACGCGGTCAGGTCTATCAGGCGGTTGCTGTGAAAGGGGCCTCGGTTGTTGATCCTGACGACGGCTGATTTGCCCGTGGCCAGGCAGGTGACTTTCACCTTGCACGGCATCGGCAGGGTTTTGTGGGCCGCCGTCATGGACCGCTGGGGATTGATGTACTCTCCGGAGGATGTCTTCATGCTGCGTCCTTTCCCGCCATAC
>OLNN01002403.1_pt1 | contig 13323 bp, 10 predicted proteins | sample 1672141 | NCBI WGS metagenome assembly OLNN01 (sample SAMEA3136652, study PRJEB25190) | human gut metagenome | biome: human gut; feature: human-associated habitat; material: faeces | place: Austria | collected 2013 | reverse complement strand
GACAAAAAATTCCGCGGTTCCACTCTGTTTCAGGATTCCAAATCCTGCCCTCAGGCGCGTAACGTGCGCAATTCGTACTCTGCTCATGCCGTCGGCTTCGCAGAATCTGCTCCCGGATGCACTTTCTGCACAAACCTGCGGGGACTGCTCTCAGCCAATGACATTCCCTCTCTGGCGCCGTCTGTCTGCATACTCTTTCCGTTCCATGCATTTTCCAATCTGTTCATTTCAGCGATATCGCAGATGCTCCGGCTTTGGCAATTCGCAACTTCCCGAAGTATCTGCACAACTATCATTAGGATAAAAAATTTTCTTCTCTTTGTCAAGGGCTGCCGGTGTTTTTGTTCCGCCTGCGCTGAGTAGGACAGTGTCCCCTTTTCTTATTTTATGCAGCAGGTGAGGGCTCCGATGCCAGCTTTGGCAGCTGCCCCAACGTTCCTGTCACTTTACAAAGATTGCGCCATGCGACAGGCGGACTTACTGCACGCCACAACCGCCGCAGCCGCCGCAGCCGCTGGTCACATTCTGGTCGTAGAGTCCCATCGGACTGTTTAACAGACAGATCGCCTGCGCAGAAATACCCTCTCCGGCTCCGGTAAAGCCAAGTCCTTCCTCGGTCGTCGCCTTTACATTGATCTGCGATACGTCGATTTTGAGCGCATCCGCCATGTTCTGGCGCATCTGGTCGATGTGCGGGCGCATCTTCGGCGCCTGGGCGATGATCGTCGCATCGATGTTTTCAATTAGAAAGCAGTGCTCTTCCAGCAGCTCCCCTACTTTCTGCAAAAGCAGAATGCTGCTGATTCCCTTATAGGCGGGATCCGTATCCGGAAAATGCTTACCGATATCGCCGAGTGCTGCTGCTCCAAGCAGGGCGTCCATCACGGCATGTACGAGCACATCCGCATCAGAATGTCCTAAAAGTCCCTTTTCATACGGGATTTCCACGCCGCCCATAATCAGTTTGCAGCCCTCCTGCAATCTATGCACATCATATCCCATTCCAATTCGCATCTTTTCTTTTCCTCCTGTTTTCGCGTCTTGGTCAGCCCTCCGGCTCGATCATCCGGTAGCCGACGCCGATTTCTGTAAAAATATACTCCGGCTGTGCCGGATTTTTCTCAAGCTTACGTCGGATATTCGCCATGTTGACCCGCAGAATCCGGTTATTGTTTTCCATGTTTGGTCCCCAGATTTCCCGGATCATAAAATCATAGGTCAGAACCTTTCCCGCATAACGGCTCAAAAGGCTCACCAGCCGAAACTCATTCTGTGTCAGGTTCAGATCTAAGCCGCCCTTATAGGCACGATGTTTATCGTAATCGATCAGCAGGTCTTTCGCCTCAAAAACGCCCGTCATTCCACCTGCCGGTCCCTGATAGCCAGCTCTTGAATGACGGATCGCTGCTCGGATTCTCGCCAGCATTTCCGATGTTCCAAACGGCTTCGTGATATAATCGTCCGCTCCGAGGTCCAGTGCCTCCACCTTGTCGCGATCCTCCGTGCGGGCGCTGACGACGATAATCGGCAGGCTGCTCCAGCCGCGCACCTTCTTGATGATATCCACGCCGTCCATATCCGGCAGCCCCAAATCCAGCAAAACAATATCCGGATTGTGGGAAGACGCTTCTAACACCGCCGCCTGACCGGTAGGAGCTGTGAGATACCGATAGTCATGTGCCTTTAATGTTGTCGTGATTAGATTTCTTACAGAAGCATCGTCTTCTACAACTAATATAAGTAACTTATTCATAAATTTTGACCTCCCCAACAGGCAGTGTAAATGTAAATATGGTACCATGCGGCAGATTATCAGAAACTTTGATTTCGCCGCCGTGAGCATGAATAATAGACTTACAGAGTGACAACCCCAGTCCCAGACTGCGGCGGCTGTCTGCAATCTGGTTTGCGCCGCTGTAAAACATATCAAATATTCTCGGCTTTAATTCATCAGGGATTCCGGCGCCGTCATCGGAAATGGAAATGACGGCTTTATTCCCCTGTTTCTCTGTTTTTATAACAATGTGGGAGTTTTTCGGCGTATATTTAATGGCATTGTCCACGATATTGATAATGACCTGTACAATCAGCCTTGCGTCCATTTTGGCAAGCAGGAATTCCTCTTTACTTTCAACAGAAATAGAATGTTCGATACTTTTCCGGTTGATATGGTGCAATGCTTCTGTGATTACATCGTCTACCAGTTCTTCTGACATCCGCAGATTTAACCGGCCTTCTTCAATTTTTGTAACGGCCAGCAGATTTTCTACAAGGTTAATCAGCCACATGGAATCGTCGTAAATATCCATGTAAAGCTGCTTCTTTGTGTCACGGTCAAAGGAATCGCCATTAGACAGCAGGTTGCTGGCATTGCCGGAAATAGACGTTAAAGGTGTCCTTAAATCGTGGGAAATGGCTCGCAGCAGGTTTGCCCGAAGCTGTTCATTTTTTGCTAGAATAGCCGCTTCCTGTTTTTCACGGGCATTTTTTTCATTCTCTAAGGCAAGCGCACATTCGCCTAAAATAGACAATAAAATGCTGTTTTCAAACGGATCAAGCGGAGACTCATCCATGACAATCCCAACAACGCCATATACCATATTCGTGCTGCGGACAGCAAGATATAAGCATTTTGCATTGGAAAGGGTGCCTGTTGTTGCGCCGGCGTGTTTGTTATTTTTCAATACCCATGCGGCAACTGCTTTTTCATTATCTGAAGTGCACTCGCTTAAATCCGCTTCGGCTGCAGAAAAAATTTGCGGTTCTTCCAGTTTTTCATCTTTGGATAAATAGAAAACAACATTTTTTCCCAACAGCTTGATGAGCTGGTTTGATGTTAAAGAGACGATTTCATGTTTGTCTTTTGCCTGCTGCAATAGCTGGTTAGTATCAAACAGAATTTTGGTACGGTAGGCAGACTTTGCCGCCTGCTTTGCCTGGTTCTTAATCCTTACCGCAAGAGAGCCTGTAAGGAGCGCTGCCAGAAACATAATAACAAAGGTAACGGGATAGCCTTGATCATATGCCTGCAGGGAAAATACCGGCTCTGTAAACAGAAAATTAAAAACCAGGACGCTTACAATCGAGGAAACCAGGCTATATACCTGATGCTTTGTGGTAACTGCGGTAATAAGCACTCCAAGGACAAACACGGTAATGATGTTCGCTTCGTTAAATCCCAGTTTTTGAAAAATCATTCCAATCAGACTGGAAGCAATCAGAATCCCGATGCATTTCAATATATCAGTAGCAGAAAAAACAATAAAGTTCTTTTTCTTTGCCTTTTTTTGGTGGTAGATGGCTGTATTCGAAATGGTATCAGGAATAATATGTACATCTACATCAGGTGCATGGGCAATCAGCTTTTCGGTCAGGGTCGGTTTGCTGAACAGATGGTGTCTGGCGGCAGAACTGCGTCCGATCACAATTTTTGATACGCCGGACAGTCTGGCAAATTCAGCAATCTGAAAGGGAACGTCTTCTCCATATACGGTTTCAATTTTTGCGCCAAGCTGTTCGGCAAGGTGCATATTAGAACGCAGACGTTTTAAATCTTCTTCCCCCATTACTGAAAAATCAGGAGTTTCTACAAATAATGCCGTGAGAGTTCCCTTGAAAGCAAAGGCCATTCTTGCGGCGGTGCGGATGATTTTTGCATTAGAAGGGGAGGAAGAAAGACATACGAGAATATGCTCGTCCGTATGATAATAGCCATTTTTTTTAATACGGGCATTTTCTGTAAGAATATTTACCCGATCGGCACAACGGCGCAGTGCAATCTCCCTGAGAGCTGTCAGATTCTCTATCGTAAAAAAGTTTTCCATGGCCTGTCTTGCCTGATTTTCCTGATAGACATTCCCTGCGCCAAGGCGTTCAATTAAATCCTGAGGTTCAATATCTACCAGTTCTACCTGATCGGCCTGATCAAATACGGAATCTGGAATGCGCTCCCGTACCACCACTTCTGTAATAGAGGCGACCATATCGCAGAGACTTTCTATATGCTGTACGTTGACCGTTGTGTACACGTCAATCCCTGCCCGCAATAATTCTTTGATATCCTGATAACGCTTTGCATGACGGCATCCTGCCGCGTTTGTGTGGGCAAGTTCATCTACAAGAATCAATTTAGGATTTCTTTTCAGCGCGGCGTCGACGTCAAATTCATGTAACCGGATACCATTATAGGATATTTCTTTTGCAGGGAGAACTTCCAGGCCATTCAGAAGTGCGGCTGTTTTTGGTCGTTCATGGGGTTCTATGTAACCAGCTACGACATCAATGCCTTCCTGCTTTGCTATATGAGCTGCCTCTAACATCGCGTAGGTTTTCCCTACGCCTGCCGCATATCCAAAAAATATTTTCAAATGTCCTTTATTCTGATTTTCTTCTTCATCCTGGATTGCCTTTAATAACTGATCTGGATTTTGCCTTCCGCTCATAGTATTCCCCTCTTTCGATTTAGTTATTAAGATTATAGCACGTTTTCTTTCTTTAAATATGAAAACATTTTTGTATATACTTAATTTCTCCCAGAACAAGCATAGAACTATCAGACGGCAGATACGTATCTGAATTGATTCTTAAATCCAGAATTCCGTTTGTTTTGATTGCCATAATATTGATATTATATTTTTTTCGTATATCTAACTGTCCGACTGTTTTTCCAATCCAGTCATGCGGTACAGACAGTTCAAAAATGGCGTGCTCCTCATCTAATTCTATGTAATCCAGGATATGATCGGCGCTGTACCGGATTGCAGTCCAATTGGCAAGCTGTTTTTCCGGATAAACAATCTCGTCTGCTCCATTGCGCAAAAGGAATTTTGCGTGGACATCCCTGGCCGCACGGGACACGACCAGTTTTGCACCCAGCTCTTTTAAAAGAGCTGTTGTTTCGAGCGAGTTTTGAAAATTATCTCCAATTGCTACGATACAAACATCAAAATTCCGGACGCCGAGAGAACTTAAAAAATCTTCATTTGTCGCATCGCCTATCTGCGCATTCGTCACATAGGGAAGAATTGCTTCTACGCGGCTGTCTTCTTTATCTATCGCCATTACCTGATGATGGAGTTCATCCAATTTCATTGCAATATGCCTTCCAAATCTTCCAAGACCAATTAGTAAAATAGATTTCATCGTTTGTCTCCTTTAACCTACTGTTATTTTTTCCTGAGGGTACTTTGAACTGCTGGGCTTTCTTTCTGAAAGTGCGGCAAAAACCAATGTCAATCCGCCGACTCTGCCGAGGAACATCAGGCAAATCAAAATGAAATGGGAAAGGGCTCCCAGTTCAGGAGTGATTCCTAAAGACAGCCCTACAGTACCAATTGCGGACGCCGTTTCAAACAAAGCCGAGATTAGGGGAATATCTTCAACGCTGCTGATAATCATACCTCCAGTAAGGAACAATGTAATATACAGTGAAAAAATAGTAGATGCATGTTTAATCGTATCATCAGGAATTCTTCTGCCAAAAAAATGGGTGTGCTCTTTTTTCTGGAACACTGACAGAGCAGACGAAACAAGAACCGCAAGGGTCGTTGTTTTCATACCTCCAGCCGTAGAACCAGGAGAGCCGCCTATTATCATCAATATAATAATCAGCATTTGTCCGACTTCGCTTATCGATGTCAAATCTGCCGAATTAAACCCAGCTGTTCTCGGCGTGACAGATTGAAACAGAGAAACCCAGATTCTCTTAATAAATGGTAAATCAGAAAATTCAAAAAAGAAAAAATAAAGTGCAGGAAACACGATTAAAAGTGCCGTTACTGTAAGAATCACTTTACTTTGCATCCGGTATTTTTTGAAATTCCATTTATTATTCTTGATATCTTCCCATGTGAGGAATCCAATACCGCCGACAATGATCAGAAGCATAATCGTTATATTGATAATCGGCTGTGCAGAATAAGAGGTAATAGAAGAAAAGGGTTCTTTTACTCCCATCAGATCAAAGCCTGCATTGCAAAAAGCGGAAACCGAGTGGAACAGAGAATACCAGATGCCCTTAAAAAAGCCGAACTCTCTGCAGAAAACAGGAGCTAAAAAAGCCGCTCCGATTAATTCAATTAAAACAACGGTTTTAATTATAAATTCTGTTCTTCGCACAATCCCGCCTACCGTCGGAGCGGCAATCGCTTCCTGCATGGTGCTTCTCTGCATTAATCCAATTTTACGGCCGGACACCATTGCCACTGCGACAAAAATCGTAACAATTCCCATTCCTCCGATTTGAATCAGCAGTAAAATAACCCCTTGCCCGAAGGCAGACCAGTACGTCGCCGTGTCGTAAATAACCAGACCGGTTACACAAACTGCAGAGGTGGCGGTAAACAAAGCGTCCCGAAAGGGGGTAACCTGACCGCTCTGCGCAGAAACCGGCAGCATTAAAAACAGGCTGCCAAAAAGAATTACAGATAAAAAGCCTAAAATAATGATCTGAAACGATGTGATATGACGATGTCCTGATTTTTTTGTTTTCTGCATAAAAATACCCTCATCATTTTAATTTCATATTTATATCGGCTTTATTTTATCTTTATTTGTATTAAATGGGTATAAGCAAGCCTGCTTTGAAATTAAGATTACGTAAAGATGGACAGAAGCTTTTTGACGTCTGCCCATCTTAGAGGACATTACAGAATGCCATCCAACATTAAATTAACTTTCAGGACATTTACAGTTTCTTCGCCAAAAACGCCTAAAAACCGGCCGTCCGTACATTCCTTTATGATGCTTCTGACTTCCTCTTGTGTCATACCGTTTGCCTGTGCAATCCTTGGCACCTGGTATTCTGCTGCAGCAGGGGAGATATGCGGATCCAGTCCGCTGCCTGAGCAGGTTACAAGGTCAACAGGAATTGCAGTTTTATCCATATCAGGATTTGCTTCGCGAATCATTTCCACCCGTTGTGCAACTAAAGATTCAAATTCTTCACTGGCAGGGGAAAGGTTGGACGGAGCCGCATACATCAGCATTTTACCAGTTTCATCTTTATAAGTGGATATGTCAACATTCATAATACGTCCCCACATATGTTCTGCATCCGTATATTGCTGCCCTAAAAGTTCGCATCCGTATTTCTTTCCGTCCACCTCGATGAGACTGCCATTTGCTTTATCTGGGAAGATAAGCTGTGCCGCGATTGTTACAACACCCGTATAAGCAACGCCGCATAGCAGGGTAAAGAAAAGAAAGATAAGCAACGCCCTGGGGATGAGTTCTTTTATTCGTTCCATATGTTAAGCCTCCTTTTTATCAGACCAGACCGGTCATAACCAGCAGAATATCAATCAGTTTTACGAAAATAAACGGAGCAATTAATCCACCTAAACCATAAATCAGCAGATTTCGCGACAATAACTTTCCCGCCGGAACTTCACGGTATTTAACGCCTTTTAATGCCAATGGAATCAGGGCGATGATAATCAGCGCATTGTAAATAATGGCAGATAGCACAGCGCTCTGCGGAGAATGCAGTCCCATAATATTGAGAGCGGACAGTCCAGGATAAAGTCCCATAAACAAAGCCGGAATGATTGCAAAATACTTTGCCACATCGTTTGCGATGGAAAAAGTAGTCAGACTTCCCCGTGTCATTAGAAGCTGTTTTCCAATCCGTACAATATCGATCAGTTTCGTAGGCGAAGAATCTAAATCCACCATATTGCCAGCTTCCTTTGCTGCCTGTGTTCCTGTATTCATGGCAACTGCCACATCCGCCTGCGCAAGGGCGGGAGCGTCGTTGGTTCCGTCGCCTGTCATGGCAACTAGATGCCCCTTTGCCTGAAACTCACGAATCATAGCTAATTTCCCTTCAGGAGTTGCCTGGGCAAGAAAGTCGTCTACGCCTGCTTCGGCTGCAATCGCAGCGGCAGTCATCGGATTGTCGCCTGTGATCATGATGGTTTTGATTCCCATTTTCCGGAGATCCGCAAATTTTTCCTGAACGCCCTGTTTGATAATATCTTTTAGATGAATGACTCCGAGGATTCTATGATTTTTCGCAACAACCAGGGGAGTTCCGCCTTGTTTTGCAATATCCTGTACAATGCGGTCGCATTCCTCTGAGTATAGGCCTCCTGCATGGGTCACATAAAGCTGCATAGACTCTGCCGCGCCCTTCCGAATCTCATTTCCGTCAAAATCCACGCCGCTCATTCGGGTTTTTGCCGTGAATGGAACAAAGTTTATATGTTTATCGGATAATTCCCTGCCCCTGATTCCATATTTTTCTTTTGCAAGAATTACCACGCTTCTTCCTTCCGGAGTTTCATCGGCAAGAGATGACAACTGCGCTGCATCGGCAAGCTCTTCCTCGCTTGTACCGTCTACCGGAATAAATGCGTGTGCCTGGCGGTTACCGAGAGTGATGGTACCTGTTTTATCAAGCATCAGGACATCCACATCGCCGGCAGCTTCAATCGCTCTGCCGCTCATGGCAAGCACATTTGCCTGATTGAGCCGGCTCATACCGGCAATACCGATGGCAGAGAGCAGTGCGCCGATGGTAGTAGGAGCAAGACACACCAACAAAGCAACCAGGGTCGTAATAGAAGTCGGATTGTCAATTCCCGCCTGTTTTGCCGAAAAGGCAGAATAGGTATAAAGGGACATGGTAACAAGGATGAAAATAATGGAGAGCGCTACAAGAAAAATCTGCAAAGCGATTTCATTAGGAGTCTTTTTTCTTGCAGCTCCTTCTACCATGGCAATCATTTTATCCAGGAAGCTCGATCCGGCTTCGCTTGTAATCTGGATGACAATCCAGTCGGACAGTACGGTTGTGCCGCCAGTAACGGCGCTTCTGTCGCCGCCAGCTTCACGGATAACTGGCGCAGATTCGCCGGTAATGGCGCTTTCATCTACAGAAGCAGCGCCTTCTATTACCTCGCCGTCGCCAGGAATCTGTTCACCTGCTTTTACAATTACGATGTCTCCTTTTTTCAAAGAGGAAGAAGATATGTTTGTAATCAGCTCTTTACTGTCAGCAGATGGGATTTTATGCGCTTCCACGTCTTTTTTAGAGGCTCTTAACGCGTCAGCCTGGGCTTTTCCTCTGCCCTCGGCAATCGCTTCTGCAAAATTTGCAAAGACACAGGTAAACCATAAAATAACTGCAATGGAAAACGTATATCCGCTGGATGCGTCTTTTAATCCAAACAATGAAACTATCCATAATCCGGTTGTCAGAATTGCAGATAGATATACCAGCAGCATGACAGGATTTTGCAGCTGCGTTTTCGGATTTAATTTTAGAAACGATTCTTTTATTGCTCTGCCGAGCATTTTTTTATCGGCAAAAGCGCTATTCGTTTTTGATGTCATAATAGTCCCTCCTTAAACGATACTCTGGAAAAATTCTGCAATTGGGCCTAATGCCAATGCTGGGAAGAAACTCAATGCTCCCACAAGAAGAACAATAAAAATCAGCAGAAATACAAACATTGCATTCGTTGTAGAGAGAGTACCGGCAGTTGCCGCAATTTTCTTTTTTTCTGAGAGGCTTCCAGCAATTGCCAGAGTTCCGATAATTGGCAGGAATCTTGCAAACAGCATCACAAGTCCTAATGACAGATTTAGGAACACCGTATTTCCATTAAAGCCGGCAAAGGCAGAACCATTGTTTCCGCCGCAGGAGGAAAAGGTATAGAGAAGTTCTGAAAATCCGTGTGCGCCTGTATTATTCAGACTGTTTTCAATACCTGGCCATACTGCGGCAATACCGCTTCCCACAAGAATGGCTATCGGCGTTGCAAGGCATACCAGGACAGACCATTTCATTTCATACGGTTCAATTTTTTTGCCCAAAAATTCTGGTGTTCTACCTACCATCAGACCGGCAATAAACACCGTTAGAATCGCAAAGGCAAGCATACCGTAAAGACCGCAGCCGACGCCGCCGAAAACAACCTCGCCGAGCTGCATAAGAAGCATTGTCACCATACCACCGATCGGTGTGTAGCTGTCGTGCATCGAGTTGACAGAACCATTAGAAGCTGCCGTTGTAAATGCCCCCCAAGTAGAGGAAGTAGCAATACCAAACCGTGCTTCCTTACCTTCCATATTGCCGCCCGCCTGATCAATCATCGAAATGTTGACACCGTCCTGTGCAAGCTGCGGTGTTGCAACCTGTTCGCTGACGGCGATCGTGCCGAGCGCCAACACAAGGCATATAAACATCGCCATAAAGATTGCAATTCCCTGCTTTTTATTTTTTACTGCCTGGCCAAAGGTAAAGCATAGCGCCGCAGGAATTAAAAGCAGTGAAATCATCTCTATCAGATTGGTAAACGCATTTGGATTTTCAAGGGGATGAGTTGAATTTACTCCCATAAATCCGCCGCCGTTTGTACCTGTCTGTTTAATGGCAACCTGACTTGCAGCCGGACCCATTGGAACAAACTGTTCTGTCACAATTTCTGCATCCTCTATGATCTGACCGTCAACGGTAACGGTTCCTGCTTCCAGATCAATTTTTGCATTTTCTAATAGTTCGCCTTCAGCGCTTACCGCGATTGGTTCTACAAGAGATACGGTTTCCTGGCCTTTCAGATTCTGAATTACGCCGCCGCCTACTAACATCAGGGAAATTACCAGGTTAAGCGGAATTAAGATGTAAATGACGATTCTTGTCATATCAACCCAGAAACTGCCTAGCCCATCCGTTTTTACCTGTATAAATCCTCGAATCAAAGCAAACAGGACAGCAATGCCTGTTGCCGCAGACACGAAGTTCTGAACGGTCAGACCGAGGGCCTGTGTGAGATAGCTAAGAGTGGACTCTCCGCTGTACGCCTGCCAGTTTGTATTTGTAATAAAACTGGCGGCTGTATTAAAAGATAAATCCCATTTTACTCCTGGCAGCCCCTGCGGATTTCCTGGCAAAACTCCCTGCAAAAGCTGAAGCAGAAATAAAAACACCAGTCCGATACCAGAAAAGATGAGAACCGAAGTGGCGTATTGTTTCCAGTTCATCTGCTCATCCTTCGTTATCCGCAGCACCTTATATACTGCGCTTTCACAGGGGGTAAGAAGCCTGGATAAAAAAGTTTTTTCTCCGTCCATTACCTTTTTGATGTATGTTCCAAGCGGAACTGCAAGGATTATCAGAACTGCAAGATACAGAATGTATTGTATGACGGTATTCATGATTGTTCATCTCCCTTCATAAGAACATAGACATAGTAGACTAGCAGCGCCACAGCGCATAGACCAATGATGCCAACTACAAGACTCATAATCGTTTCCTCCTTTACTTGCTGCATTTTACTACCGATTGTATTAAAATGGGATTAGCAGCGCAGATATAAAATTAAGACTATCTAAAGGCGGCTACAGCCATCCAAATATCCATGTCATAGGTAATGCAAGTACCGTTGTTGAAGCAGCAACCGTCATTAAGATAACAAGAGGCATTCCAATAAACATCATTGCAAATGCAATATATGGGTGACGGAAAGCAAACCGTTCTGCTTTTCTATCAAAGTCGTGTTCAAATTTATGAATTGATTTTACTATCGCTGTCATAAGTCATTCCTCCTTACGCTTATACGATAGCATAGGAAAAATTAAAATAGGAAAAGGATGAGAGGGGATGAAATTAAAAGAAAATAAAAGATATGGAAGAAAAAGGCGGTATAGCTCTTGGATGGGCTATACCGCTTAATCAGAAAATCGTTTTTTACGAAGACAGACTGGCTGCCGCGACATTTGCGGAAGCATTAGCGTCCAATTTATTTTGGCTGCTCCGGTTGGAGTTTGGATAGGTTGGCGTATGGCTATTGCCGCTTCCGGAATAGGAAGGAGTTTTACGCAGATTTTTCTGGGCAGTGGAAAGCATCAGCTTGATACGGTTCAGCTGGTTGACTTCGCTGGCGCCAGGATCATAGTCTACGGCAATAATATTGGACTGAGGATAACTGCGGCGCAGCTCCTTGATAACGCCTTTTCCGACAACATGGTTGGGCAGACAGCCAAATGGCTGGGCGCAGACAATGTTTTCCACTCCGTTGTGGATTAATTCCAGCATTTCTCCTGTCAGAAACCACCCTTCGCCGGTCTGATTGCCAAGAGAAACAAAATCTTTTGCCATATCTGCCAGGTTATGGATATTGGCAGGCGGATCAAAATGACGGCTCTGCTCCAGTTCTTTCCTTGCAGTCTTTCGGAAGTATTCTAATAAAGCGATTCCCATGTTGCACAGGCGGGCAGTAGAACGCTTGCCGCCTAAATGGTCAGCCTTAAAGTTGCTGTTGTAGAACGCGTATAAGAGGAAGTCCATCAGATCCGGCATAACGGCTTCAGCTCCCTCGGCCTCCAGCAGTTCGACAATATGGTTGTTGGCAAGAGGGGAAAATTTGACTAAAATTTCTCCTACGACTCCAACTCGGGGCTTTTTTACAGCCAGCCGCGGCAGATTGTCAAAATCCTGGACAATGCCTCTTACATTCCGGCCAAATTCCATCATGGATGGATTCTTTTTCGAGAGGGAAGCACAACATATGGCTTTCCACTTTTCGTGGAGTTTGTTGGCGCTGCCTGGGACAGCCTCATAAGGTCTGGTGGCATAGAGAACTCTCATAAATACGTCTCCGTATATGATCGCCTGCATGGCCTTGGTAAGGAGCGGCAGGGTAATGGTAAATCCAGGATTGGTCTCCATGCCGTTGGCATTGACGGAAATAACCGGAATCTGCCCCATACCGGCCTTTTCCAGGGCGCGGCGGATAAATCCGATATAATTGGAAGCGCGGCAGCCGCCTCCGGTCTGGGTCATAAAAATGGCTGTGTGATCCAGGTCGTATTTTCCAGACAGGAGGGCGTCCATAATCTGGCCGATGACAATTAAGGACGGATAGCAGGCATCATTGTTGACATACTGAAGTCCGACGTCCACGGCCCGTTTGTCATGGTTTTGCAGAACTTCCACCCGATAGCCGAAGGAACGGATGGCGGTCTCCAGCAAATCAAAGTGGATAGGAGACATCTGAGGGCAGAGGATGGTGTAGTCCTTTTTCATGTCTTTTGTAAAGACTCTGCGGTTATAGGCGCTGGAAACAATTTTTCTCTGGTAGTGTTTCTGCTCCCGAACTCTTAATGCGGCAATCAGAGAGCGGATACGGATTCTGGCAGCACCTAAGTTGTTGACTTCATCGATCTTTAATACGGTATAAATCTTACCGGATTTGGTAAGAATATCATTTACCTGGTCAGTGGTTACAGCGTCCAGGCCGCAGCCGAAGGAATTTAACTGGATTAAATCCAGGAAATCACAGGTCTTTACATAGCTTGCAGCTTCGTAGAGACGGGAGT
>OLNN01002400.1_pt1 | contig 13335 bp, 10 predicted proteins | sample 1672141 | NCBI WGS metagenome assembly OLNN01 (sample SAMEA3136652, study PRJEB25190) | human gut metagenome | biome: human gut; feature: human-associated habitat; material: faeces | place: Austria | collected 2013 | reverse complement strand
GGTCGGGGCGAGCCGTCGATCAGGCTCTTCCTGCTGCCCTCGTGCTGCCCACGCCGCGCCCTACGCCCGCGCCCACCGCGCCAACCGAGTCCCGCCCGCCCGTGGAGCCATCTGCGCCCACCCGCGCCCCGCCACCCGCCGCGCCTCGCCCTGCCGCGCGGGTCCCGCTGCGGTTCCGGTAATTCCCGTGAAATGGTGCGGTGATACAATTGCCCATACAAGAAAACTCCGTTTTTAAGGACAAGCAATGAGCTCTATTTTTGGCGACAAGCCCGTAGTGGGAATCATCATGGGATCCGAGTCCGACATGCCTACGATGGAAGCATGCATGAAGCAGCTTGAGGAACTGGACGTTCCCTACGAGGTTAAGGTGGCAAGTGCCCACCGCAAGCCCGCAGAGGTGCACGAATGGGCATCTTCTGCAGTAGACCGCGGTATTCGCGTTATCATCGCTGCTGCTGGCAAGGCTGCTCACCTCGGCGGTGTTGTTGCCGCCTATACGCCGCTCCCTGTTATCGCCGTCCCCATGAAGACCAGCGATTTGGGCGGTTTGGACTCGCTGCTTTCCATGGTTCAGATGCCCAGCGGCGTACCTGTCGCAACGGTTGCTATCAATGGCGCAAAGAATGCGGGCATCCTGGCTGTTCAGATGCTCGGCACCGGCAACGATGAGGCGCGTGCCAAGATCGAAAAGCTCAAAGCCGATATGGCCGAGGCGTAAAAGGATATAGCTTAATGGCAAAAGAATTTTTGACGGGTAACGAGGCATTCGCCCATGCCGCCCTCGAGGCGGGCGTTCGCGTGTGCGCCGGATACCCAGGCACGCCTTCTTCCGAGGTCATCGAAACGGTGGCCAAAGAGCATGCCGCCGGTCGCGCCGAAGGCGTTCATGTTGAGTGGTCCACGAACGAAAAGGCGGCTTTGGAACTGCTGGCGGGTGCAGCCTATTCTGGCGCACGCACGCTGTACACCTGCAAACAGGTGGGCTTGAACGTTGCCAGCGATGCCCTGATGTCGCTGAACTATGTCGGTGTGAAAGGCGGCACTGTTCTGTACGTGGCCGACGATCCGGGCCCTATTTCTTCTCAGACCGAGCAGGATACGCGTCGTTTTGCGGCCTTCGCCAAGGTGCCGGTGTTCGACCCGGCAACACCCGAGCAGGGATGCCAGATGATGAGCGCCGCCTACGAGTTGTCTGAGAAATATCAGACTCCCGTGCTGATGCGCCCCACCACACGTGTATGCCATGCCTCCACCTACTTCGAGGTGGCAGAACATACCCAGGCGCGCACGCCCGAAGGCTTCAAGCGCGATTCTCGCTGGGTTATTTTCCCGAAACGCTCCTATGCTGCGCACAAGGAAATCAACGAGCGTCTGGGTTCCATTGCCAACGATTTCTCCGAGAGCGAATTCGACGCATTCAACCCCATGTTCACCGAGGGCGAAGATGCTCAGTTCGGCATTGTTGCCGGCGGCATTTCGTACGCCTATACGCGTGAGGCATTGCGCTTGCTGGAAGAAGAAGCTCAGGCGGGCAAGCTCGTGTGGGCGCAAGGTGCTCCTGCAGCGCCAATTCTTCCGCCGCAGTGCGAAGGCGGTTACTGCACCATGGGTGGCCCCGCTTACGGCAAGACGGTGGATGCTCTTCCTGCGTATCGCATTATGCAGGTGGGCACGCCGTATCCGTTCCCTCAGAAGCGCGCCGTGCGCTTTGCCGAGGGCTTAAGTGATGTGATTGTGCTCGAAGAGCTGGATCATGTTCTGGAAGACGAAATGCTGAAAACGGCAGGGTGCGTGCATGCCGGCTATCGTGTGCATGGCAAGCTGACAGGCGAAACCACCGACCGCGGTGAAAACACGGTAGACGCCATTGCTGCTCAGCTGCGTGCATTCTTCGGTGTGCAGCTGGCCGAGCCCCGCAAAGTGTTCGGCGCTGAAGCTGCCACCGCTGCAAGTGCTGGCGAAGAAGTGGCTCAGATTCAGCCGCCCGCCCGCCCTCCGCTGCTATGCCCAGGTTGCCCACATCGTGGCGCATTCTACGCGGTGAAGTCCGCGTTGAAAAAGCCAAGCGACGGTATTTTCTGCGGCGATATCGGCTGCTATACGTTGGGTAATGCGAAGCCCTTGAACGCTGTCGACACTTGCTTGTGCATGGGTGCGGGCATTACGGTGGCACAGGGCTTTAGCGTGGTAGAGCCTGGTAAGAAGGCCCTTTCGTTCGTAGGCGATTCCACTTTCTTTGCTAGCGGCATGACGGGCATTGCCAATGCGGTGTACAACCAGCACGACATCACGGTATGCGTACTGGACAATGCCACCACGGCGATGACCGGATCTCAGCCTCATCCGGGCACGGGCGTTACCTTGATGGGTCCCAAGTCCGAGCCTATTTCCATCGAAGCGGTGCTGCGCGCATTGGGCGTGAAGGTTATCACCCGCGCCAATCCGCTGCGTTTGGACGAAGCACGCGAAGCGGCTCGTGAGGCAATTTACTACGATGGTCCTTCCGCCATCATCTTCGAATCGCCTTGCGTGAAGCTGATCAAGCCTGGTGCTCCTGTTCGCTACCGCGAAGAGGCGTGCACGGGCTGTGGCAAGTGCGTGCTGAAAATCGGGTGCCCCGCGCTTTCGTGGGATGCCGAGAATCGCCGCCCCGTTGTTGACGCTTCGCTGTGCAACGGCTGTGGTTTATGCACGTACCTGTGCGAAGATGGCGCCCTAGAATGCGACGGGAACGAAGGGAGCGCGAAATGATCAACGTTTCTCTTGCCGGCATCGGCGGGCAGGGCAGCGTACTTGCTGCGAAGATCTTGGCCGAAGCCGCCCGTTCGAAGGGCTGGCAGGTGCGTACGGCTGAAACCACGGGCATGGCACAGCGCGGTGGCGACGTTATGAGCCACGTGCGCATGGGCAACAACGGCGAAGAGGTGTTTTCTCCGTTGCCTGGCGATGCGTCCGACGATGTGATTATCGCACTTGAACCCGGCGAGGGTCTGCGTGCCCTTCATCTGCTGAAGCCTTCAGGCGTGATGGTGGTTGCTCGTTCGGGCGTTGCCCCTACGGTGGGCGATTTCAAATCGCCTTCGTACGACCCCGCCAAGATGATCGAGGCTTTGCAGGCATCGGGTGCTCATGTGGTTGTGGTAGACGATGCTGCCCTGTGTGATGCGTTAGGCTCCCGTAAGGCGCTGAACATTATCATGCTGGCAAGCGCCCTTAAGGCGGTAAACGCACCCGAAAGCCAAAGCGCCCTTCGCGGCGTGCTGACGCTCGATGATATGCGCGCCGTTGTACCCGCTTGCGTGAAGGAGCGTTTCGTCGAGATGAACCTTCGAGCTGTCAGCTTGGTCGAGGGCGTGTAGGCAGGCTGGTGCTCGTGCTTTCGGTTTGGTTGGGCGCATAGCCTGATCTGGATTGGCTTTCGCGCCGACAACGGTTGGGGCGTGGTTTTGATTGGTTTTCGCGTTGCGGGTCTGGCTGTGGGCGCGCAGGCCGGCAGTCCCTGCACCATCAGCCCAGTTGGGAACGTGCGGCTCGATTGCTGCTTGTGCCGTTAGCTCGGCTGAAGGCACCTAGCTCGATGGGCCGTACCGTCAGCCTGGGTTTGGGTGCGTAACTCGATTATTCCGATGCGTTTCGCTTTATCGTGCTAGAGTGTGACGCATCATCTGTAATTTGGTTAGAAGCCGCAGGGGGGGTACCCTTATTTGCGGTTTGTTTTCAGCGTAACAAGGCAACCTGCTACACAGAAAGGCAGATCCATGGAATTGACCGACGAGCAGTTCTCCCTCATCAAGGAGCAGTTCAAGACGCTGAAGGAGCGTTCGCCCTTCTATGCGAAGAAATTCGAGGGCATCGATCTTTCTGACGTTCAGACCCAGGAAGATTTTGAGAAGCTGCCTTTCTCCGAAAAGGCTGACTTGCGTGAGGCCTATCCGCTGGGTTTGGCCGCCGTGCCCGAGGAAAAGATCGTTCGCATCCATTCTTCTTCTGGCACTACGGGTATTCCGGTGGTGATTCCCTATACCCAGAAGGATGTTGACGACTGGGCCACGATGTTTTCGCGCTGCTACGAAACGGTGGGCATCACCAACAAAGACCGCATTCACATTACGCCGGGCTATGGCCTGTGGACGGCTGGCATCGGCTTCCAGCTTGGTGCTGAAAAGCTGGGCGCTATGGCGGTTCCGCTGGGTCCAGGCAACACCGAAAAGCAGCTGCGCATGATGGAAGACCTGCAGTCTACTGTTTTGTGCGCCACTTCCTCCTATGCTTTGCTCCTCGCCGAGGCAATTGCCGAACGCGGCATCCGCGACAAGCTTGCTCTGAAGAAGGGCGTTATAGGTTCCGAGCGTTGGAGCGAAAAGATGCGCCATCGTATTGAAACCGAGCTGGGCATCGAGATCTTCGACATCTACGGTCTTACCGAAATCTATGGACCGGGCATTGGCATTTCTTGCCACGAGCACGACGGCATGCATCTGTGGAGCGACTACGTATATGCCGAGGTCGTTAACCCGAAAACAGGCAAGCCTGTGCCCGATGGCGAGGTTGGCGAGCTGGTTCTTACCACCCTACGCAAGGAAGGCGCCCCGCTTATCCGCTACCGCACGCACGACCTTACCCGCATCATTCCGGGCGACTGCGCTTGCGGCATGAAACACCCCCGCATCGACACGCTGGTAGGCCGCACCGACGATATGTTCAAGGTCAAGGGCGTTAATATGTTCCCCGCCCAGGTGGAGGAAGTAATCGCCGCAACCTCGGGTACGTCTTCCGAGTACCAGGTAATGATCGAGCATATCATGGGCCGCGACGTGCTTACGGTGCTGTTTGAAACCTCGCTTGAAGGCGAAGCTTTGCAGCGTTGCGAAGAAGAGCTGGCGCTCATCTTCAAGGCAAAGATCGGCTGCACTCCCGATGCCAAGGGTGTGCCCATCGGCGAGCTTCCCCGCTCCGAGAAAAAGACCCAGCGCATCTTCGACAGCCGTTACTAAGTTCTACCAACGCCGCCCCTCCCACGGGCGGCGTTTTTTATGGCGTAGGCTAGGCGTGCTGTTGGGCGTCGAAAGATGTGCCGCTTCGGATTGGGGGTTATGGGCAGAAAGCGACTTGCCGGTTATGGCAACCCGCACCTTGCAGAAAGGGGCTTGCTGGTTGCGGCTATTCTTGCCTTGTTGAAAATGCCCTGTAGGTTGCGGTGGCAAACATTCGGCGGAGCCGTTCGTAGGTCGCAGCGACCCGCATCCGACGGAGCCGTTTATGGGTTGCGTCTGCCCGCGATCCATAAACGCCGTTTGCAGGTTACAGATTCCAAGAACGTGTTACGGCATGCTATGATGTTACGGTCCTAAAAGAAGTAACATCGACGCAGAAGGGGACGCGATGCAGGAAGCCGCGCTTGATCCCGATTACGAATCACTTTCCTGGTCTGATTCTGATGACTACGATCAGTACGTAAACGAAGAGCTGACAGATTCCCGCTCGGCGAAGTGGGTCGCCCTGGTTTCTCGCTTGGCGGAGTGCTCCCTTGAAGGGAAAACCGTCCTTGATTTGGGCTGCGGCCCTGGGTTCTTTCCCTGCGCGCTTGGTGCAGAAGGCGCCAAGGTGTATGGCATCGATACCTCCGATAACATGCTGGCGTGCGCACGTGTGAATGCCGAAAAGCGCGGCGTTAACGCTGTGATGCTCCATATGGACGCCGAAAGCTTGAGCTTCCCCGAGGCAACCTTCGACCTGGTTGTGACGCGCAACGTTACGTGGACGCTGCCGAACCCGGTTGCCGCCTATCGTGAATGCCTGAAGGTTCTGAAGCCTGGCGGAAAGCTGCTCGTGTTCGATGCGAACTGGCACCACGAGTTCTATAGCGAAGCCGTTGCGCAGAAGGTGCGCGAAAACGAAGCGGCGTATTATCGGAAAACCGGCATCCACACAGCTGTGTGCACCAACGACAAGCCTTACTACGACTCTCTTCCCCTTTCGTCGGTAGTGCGCCCCGCATGGGACACCGATGCCCTGATGCAGGTGGGCTTTGACGGCATCACGGTAATCGAAGATGCCGGCAAGGAAGTGTACCTGGACTGGGAATATGAGCTTTACGGCGCTTCTCCTCTGTTTGCCGTGGCTGCGGAAAAACCCGTTGCTGCTGTAGAAGGAAACGAAGCCTTTAACGTGCTCAAAGCCACACGTGACTATTGGAACGAGCGCTCCAACACGTTTGGGCTCGATGGCTCCATCGATAAATGGGGCGACCTCATTCAGCAAAAACTCCTGCAGCGTGGCGTTACGTCACCTTGGGTTCTTGATGCTGGCTGCGGCACGGGCGCCATGGCGCTTACTCTTGCATCGCGCGGGTATCGTATATGCGGTGTTGATTTTTCTCAGGGCATGTTGCTTCACGCCCGCATGAACGCAAAGCATCAGGGCCTGGAAATTCCTTTGGTATTGGGCTGCGTCGATCAGCTCCCGTTCGTTCCTGAAACCTTCGATGTGGTGGTAAGCCGCAACGTGCTTTCCAACTTGGCTGTTGCCAAGGAGGCCTTGGAAAGCTGGCGCGATGCGTTGCGCCCTGGTGGCTACCTGGTATATTTCGACTCCTCCTGGTGGCACTACCTCCACGAAGAATCGCTGGACGCTAAGCGTGCCCTTGCGTATGGTACGGGTTCTTCACCCATCTTCAACGTCCTCGAAGAACTCGCGAAAGACATGCCCATTGCTGCGGCGGACCGCCCTGCGTGGGACGTGATGGCCCTTCGCTCGCTTGGCTTCGAAGTTGAAGCAGTTGAAGATGTTTCTTCGCGTGTATGGACTGCCGAAGAACAGCAGCGCTATGAATTTGCTCCGCAGTTTATGGTGGTTGCGCGAAAGCCCGTTCGCTAGGCGCCCCATGAAGAAAATGATCGTACAGCGACTGCTGCATCTTGTGGTGGTGCTGTTTTTGGTGACGCTTGTCTCGTTTTTTCTGATGTACTTTTCTCCCGGCGATCCAGTTACGGCGCTTTTGTCGCGTGGCGGCACGGTGCCCGACCCTGATGTGGTTGCCCAGAAAAGGGCAGAACTCGGCTTGGACAAGCCTGTGGCGGAACAGTACGTTGCGTGGCTGGCGGGGATATTCCAAGGGAATTTGGGAATATCGATCAGCTCAGGACGGCCCGTTGCATCGGAAATCGCTGCGCGCATGCCAGCAACGTTGTTCTTGGCCGTTACCTCTCTTGCGCTCACGCTTGTGGTGTCCATTCCTCTTGGTTGCTTGTGCGCTCTGAAGAAGAACCGCGCAACTGATTTGATTATTCGCTTCGCTTCCTTTGTGGGGGCTTCGGTTCCGGGCTTCTTGATGGCTCTGATCTTAATATTTGTGTTTTCCCTGACGCTTCACTGGTTGCCCAGTATCGGAAGCATGAAGGGTGTTGGCTGGGTTCTGCCTGTGCTGACGCTGGTCCTTTGCGAATCAGCGATGTACATCCGCCAGATCCGCACCATCGTGTTACAGGAAATGGAGCAGGACTACGTCGAGGCGGCGCGTTTGCGCGGCATTTCCGACGTTGCCATTCTGTCCCGCAGCGTGCTGAAAGCCACGGCGCCTACCATTTTGGTGCTGACGGGCATGACGTTTGCGCAGCTTTTAGGTGGCAGCGCCATTATCGAAAACGTATTTAGCTGGCCTGGCATCGGCTTCTATGCGGTGCAGGCAGTATTCGCGCGCGATTACCCGGTAGTTCAGGCGTACGTACTTATCGTTGCGGTGCTCTTTGTGCTGGTCAACCTTTGCGTTGACTTGCTTCAGGCTCGCATTGACCCCCGTGCTCGTTTGGCGCTGGAGCAATCTGCCGCACAAAACAGGCGGGGTGGTGCGCGTGTTTAGGGGTAAACGTCGAAGCGGCGATCTGGCTGGGCGCCGTGCGCTCTATTGCGGCATTGTTGCGCTGCTGATCGTTGCGTTCTCGTTCGTTGCGCCTTTGTTGTGCCAGCACGATGCCGAACTTGCCACCCTTGCGTTGTCGAACCGCGCACCCGACGGGGAATTTCTTATGGGCACCGATTCGCTGGGTCGTTGCATTTTGTGTCGTGTCCTAACGGGATTGCACACCACCGTGCTTGCCGCTTTGGCGGTCGTGGCTTTAAGCGTTGTTATCGGCTCGGTTCTGGGCGCGTTGTCGGGGTATATCGGCGGCGTGTTCGATTCCGTGGTAATGCGCATCACCGATGCCTTCATGGCGTTCCCGACCTTGGTTTTGGGCATTGCCATTGCCGGCCTTCTGGGCGGCGGTTTGCAGAATGCGGTTATCGCGCTGGTGGTTCCCGGCTGGACACGCTTTGCGCGCATTGCCCGTTCTTCCGTGCTGGCGTTGAAAGAGCGCCCCTTCATTCAGGCAGCAGTTATTGGCGGCCTGAGCAGAACGGCAATCGCTCTGAAGCATGTGTTGCCCAACATCCTTCCACCCCTGATTGTTACGGCGTGTTTGGACATCGGCGGCTCGATGCTCAGTTTGGCGGGGCTTTCGTTCTTGGGTTTGGGCGCATCGCCCCCTTCGCCCGAGTTAGGCGCCATGATCAATCAGGCGGCTTCGGGGTTCCAAACTGCACCCTGGGCGGTATTCGCACCGGGTTTTGCCATCTTCTTGGTGGTTGCGGTGTTCAATTATTTCGGCGATTCGGTTAACGAAGCGTTAGGAAATAAGAGCTCGCTGTTTGCGAGGGTAAAGAAATAAAGCCATCGAGGAAAGGAAAATGGGATGGTGAAAGTTAAGAAGAGGTGGGCAAAGCGCATTGCCGCCGTAACCCTTGCTTGTGCTTTGGGCGCAGGTGCGGTGGGCGCGTTAGTGGGATGCTCGTCGGATTCCAGGAGCAATAGCGACGAAATGAGCGTTGCCTGGACTTCCAATGCCGGTGAGTACAATCTTGATCCAACCAACAACTACATGGGTTGGCAGGGTTCCTATCTGGGCATCTACGAGCAGCTTTTCCGCATCGATGCCAACTTCGACCCTCAGCCCATGTTGGCTGAGTCCGCCGAAATGGTAAACGATACCACGTGGAAAATCACGATTCGCGAAGGGGTAACGTTCCAGAACGGCAACGAGCTCAATGCTCAGGCGGTAGCGGATTGCCTGAATCGCACCATTAGCATGAACGAGCGAGCCAAGAAATCGCTGGATATTGCCAGCATGGAAGCTGATGGCAACGTGCTCACCGTTACCACCAATTCCTTTAACACTGCCTTTAAGAACGAACTGTCCGAGCCTGTTGCCTCTATCATCGATGTGAACTCGGGCGCTGCCGAAGACGAGCCTGTGGGCACTGGCCCTTACAAGATCGATTCGGTTGCAGGCAATGGCGACGTTGAGCTTTCTGCCTACGATTCCTATTGGCAGGGCGAGCCGAAAATCAAGACTGTGCATGCAAAGTACCTTACCGACGATCAGTCGAAGGTATCCGCGCTACAGTCTGGCGAGGTTTGTGCGCTGATGAATGTTGCAGACGACCAGCTTGGAAACTTGAGCGATACGTCCAAGTACACTTTGCATCAGACCAATCAGGCTCGTGCCCATATGCTGTACTTCAACATGAAGAGCGAAGCTATGCAGGATGATGCGGTTCGCCAGGCTGTTGGCATGTGCGTCGATCGTGATTCGTATGTTAGCTCCATCTACAACAATTCCGCCGAGGCATCCCACGCTGCATTCCCTGATTCTTCTGGCTATGCCGATGGTGTGACCTGCGATAGCTTCGACGTGGAAAAGGCAAAGCAGATTCTGGCCGATGCCGGCTACGCCGATAACGATGGCGACGGTGTGCTGGAAAAAGACGGCAAGAAGCTTTCCCTGAAACTGGTTACCTATCAGGCAAACGCTGCGCTGCCCATGGACTGCGAGGCACTGGCATCTCAGCTTTCCCAAATCGGCATTGCTGCTGATATTGAAGTAGCCGAAAAGATTACCGTTCGTTTGGCCGACAGCGACTGGGATATTGGCACCATGGCTTACTCCACGCTTCCCACGGGCAATCCCTACACCTACCTGTCTGCGGTTATGGGCTCCGATGGCACCAGCAACTACGGTCATTACAGTAACGCCAAGGTTGACGAGCTTCTTGGCCAGCTGAAGAAGACCGGCGACGAGGCCAAGCAGAAGGAGCTGGTGAAGCAGATCCAGCAGGTCGCGCTCGATGACCATGCTTATGTCTACATGGTTCATACGCTAGTAAATGACGTTACAGCAGCCGACGTTGAAAACCTTGCTATGCAGGGTCAGTACGACTGGCTGAACTATCAGATGTCTTACAAGTAGGGTATATGTCTGCAATTTTCGAAATAGAAAACTTGCGTGTTGCGTACAACGGTGACGCCGTGCTTCACGGTGTCACCGTTTCCCTTGAGCGGGGCTCTATTGTGGGCATTGTTGGCGAATCGGGCTGCGGCAAAACCACGCTGCTTCGTGCCGCGCTTGGAATGCTTGGGCAGGCGGGCGAGGTTTGCGGCGGCTCCATTCGCTTTGCCGGGAAAGACGTTTCCGGTATGTCTCAGGTCGAGCATCTTTCCTACGTCAGCACGGTGGCGTCGTTGGTGTCGCAAAACCCGCAGCGGGCCTTCAGCCCCGTTCGCACGCTAGGCTCTCAATTCGAGGAGACTGCTCTTTTGCGTGGTGAGCTTTCGAGGGGGGAGGCACGCGCGCGTGCGGTGTCGCTTCTTGGAAGGCTGGGGCTATCCGATCCTGAGCGGGTTTTGGACAGCTATGTTTTCGAGCTTTCCGGCGGTATGGCCCAGCGTGCTGCTATTGGCCTTGCGCTGATGAATTCCCCAAAGGTCGTTTTCGCCGATGAGCCTACCAGCGCTCTTGATGTGGCGGTTCAGGCGCAAGTGGTAGAGGAGTTCGTTTCGGCAAATCGCGAGTTTGGGGTGTCTCTTTTAGTGGTTTCTCACAATATTGCCGTGCTAGCCCACATGGCCCAGTATCTGTATGTCATGAAAGATGGGGAGGTTGTGGAGCAGGGGCTTTCCGAACAGGTTGTTGCTCGCCCCCAGCATCCGTATACCCGTCAGCTTATCGCTTCTGTTCCCAAGCTAAGGGGTGCTCGATGAAGGCGCTGGAGGTTAACGACGTGTCCAAGCGTTTTCCCGGCATGGAAAAGCCGGCGCTGAACAGGGTGGGCTTCACCTTGGAGCAGGGTGAATGCTTGGGTATTGTTGGCGGCAGTGGCAGCGGCAAAAGCACGCTGGCCCGCGTTATCACGCTGCTTGAGCGGCCTGATGGCGGCTCGGTTTCATTGTTTGGGAAAGAAATCCTCGGTTTGCCGCGCAGGCAACGTAAAGATGTGTATTCGAGCATTCAAATGGTGTTCCAGATGCCGTTGGAATCGTTCGATCCCAGTTATACGTTAGGCGCCAGCATCGCCGAGGTGGCGCGCAGCTTCGGGGCTACGCGTGCGGAAGCGAAAGAGCGGGCTCTTGAAAAGCTTCAGCTGGTTGGCTTAGACGAGAGCTTTTACCAGCGTTTTCCTTCTCAGGTAAGTGGAGGTCAGTGTCAGCGTGCGGCATTGGCAAGGGCGCTTACTGCCAACCCTTCGGTGCTGATATGCGATGAGATAACCAGTGCCCTTGATGTGTCTACCCAAGCACATATTGTTTCGCTCATCGAACGGTTGAAGGGCAAGGTGTCCATCGTGTTTATTACTCACGACTTGGCGCTTGTGTCGGGGCTTGCCGATAGGCTTCTGGTGCTTGATGAAGGGGAAGTTGCCGAATGCGGCGCAACCGAAAGCGTGGTTGCCAACCCTCAAAGTGCCTGTGCGAAAAAGCTGATGAGCTCCGTGTTTTCCCTCGGTGGTTTGGATTGAGGGTTTTGAACTTGCGCGCTTTGGATTCGAGGAGCTGAAACGGACTGGGCTCCTTGACCTTGGTGCCGAAATGGTCTGGGCGCTTTGATGCCTGATGCTGAAGCCGCCTTGGCGTTTCGCGGTTGGGCTTTGCAGCGGATTGGACGCCGCAAAGCTGAGGCGTCGCAGCCGTTCAGATGCTTTTCCGGAGGGCATTCATGGAAATGCCAATGACGGACGTGGCGGTGAGAGCTATTGGCTTCACCAAGCGCACCGACGGCAAAGAAATAGTTGATGGAGGGCGGAGTGGTGAAAACAATAGACTTCACCAGGGGAAACATGGCGAAAAACGTTGCCTGCTTCGCTCTCCCTTTGTTGTGTGCCAACTTGGTGCAGCTTTTATATTCTGCCACCGATGCGCTATTTGCTGGAAATGTTGAAGGAACGGCGGGAATTGCTGCCATTGGGGCATCGTCCCTTGCAGTAACGTGCGTGGTGAGCTTCCTATCTGGCTTTTCGGTTGGTTCCAATGTCCTTGTTGCGTCGAAGCGCGGTGCAAAAGACGAAGAAGGGCTTCGCCGGGTTTTTGGTACCTCGGTTCTTCTTGCGTTGCTTCTGGGTGTTCTGTTTTGTGTCGTGGGAATTGCCTGTTCGGATGTGCTGGTGAGGTTGATGGCGGTCCCCGAGTCTGTGCATGATCGTGCTCTTTCCTACCTGCGCATCTATTTTCTGGCGCTTCCTTTTATTGCTCTTTATGACAATGTTGCTTCCTGCTTGCGGGGAATAGGTGATTCGCAAACGCCTTTATATGCCCAGATCGTTGGTGGAATCGTCAACGTTATCCTCGATGCGGTGGCGCTTCTGGTCCTGGGGCTTGGCATCGATGGCGTGGCGTGGGCGACGTTCTTTTCTCAGGGCATTGCGTTTCTGTTCGCGTTTCTGCGCGCTAAGTCGATGCTTAAGGTTCGTTCTATGATTCAGCCGACGACGGGGCTTGCGGCGGATCTCGCGATGCGGCCGGCGCAGGAGGCTGAGTCGCAGCTTATGCCGCGGTCGGCAACGGGTACTGTGACCGAGTCTGCAATGAGGCCTGCCCAGCTCGCGACGAGACCTGTGACCCGGCTCGCAACAAGACAGGAAGCCTCGCCTGCGACCAAGCCTGCAGCAAGGCCCGAAGTCCCGCCTGCGACTCGGCCCGCGACGAGGCCTGTGACCCAGCTCGCGACGAGGCCTGTGATCCAGTCTGTGGCGAAGCCCGCAGTCCGTTTGGGCAAAGCGCTTACCTGCATGGATTTCGTAATTGCCAAAGAGATCTTTACTGTTGGTTTTCCCGTCGCGATTCAGGCCCTGTGCGTCACCCTTTCCAATATGGTGATTCAAGTGGCCATTAATGCCACAGGGGAAACGAATGTTGCTGCCTTCACGGCGTATTTCAAAATTGAAATGCTCATCTATGCGCCTTTGGTGGCCTTGGGCCAGACGACAACGGTGTTGGCGGCGCAAAACGTAGGAGCCAAATATCAT
>OLNN01002397.1_pt1 | contig 13342 bp, 7 predicted proteins | sample 1672141 | NCBI WGS metagenome assembly OLNN01 (sample SAMEA3136652, study PRJEB25190) | human gut metagenome | biome: human gut; feature: human-associated habitat; material: faeces | place: Austria | collected 2013 | reverse complement strand
CCAGCATAACTTCCAGAAGTTTCGGACCTTCCCCTTCCAGAAATTCCGGTGCTTGAGATGAGCTTCGGATGTGTGTTGATGAGGGGTGTGTGATGGGCTTCGGATGTGTGTTGATGTGGCTTGTGTGAGGGCTTCGGAGGTTTGGTGGTTTGGTTTTGAGGGTGGTCTTTTGGGGGCTGCCTGGGTTTTGGAGGGGAGTGGAGTGTATGTGTGATTATGTGGTTTTGCCGCTTTTGAATTCGTCTTTTGAGCCTGGGAGGGCTCGGGAGGTTGTTGAGGGGTTTGTGGATGTGGATTTGAGGAATATTGCGCGGGCTGAGCTTTTTTATTTTACGGGGCAGGCGGAGGAGTGTTGTGAGATCACGAGGGGGTATCTGTCCAGCAGGGTTATTGAGCTGAAGCTTTCGGCGTGTATTTTGTATGGGTATTCTAATCTGACTCTGGGGAATGTGGCGGCGGCTAAGCGGGGGATGGAGGGGATCCAGTCCTGTGTGAAGATTGCTATGAAGAAGAAGGTTCCTAAGGATGTTTATGCGTCCTGTCTTCTGGCGGGGTATGTGGGGGCGGTTTTGCTTCATCTGCCTACGGATGGGATGCCTGCTTTTGGGGAGTACAGCAGGATGCTTCCTGAGGGGCTGAGGCTTTTTGCCACGTATGTGATGGCGCACCATACTTATCTTAACGGGGAGATATGGAGTGCTTATGGGATGGGGAAGGCTGCTTTGTTTATGGCGGAGAGGTCGTATCCGATCAGTATGACGTATATCCACTGTATGATGGCGGTGTGTGCGATCAACCGAAAGCATAAGCAGGAGGCACAGGAGGAGATGCTCCGGAGCTGGGAGCTGGCGAAGATGGATGGGTTTCTGGAGCCTTTTATTGAGCATCATGGGCTTTTGCGGGGGCTGATCGAGGCTTGTATCCGGAACCGGGATCCGGAGGCGTATCAGCGGATCACGGAGGGTGTGATTTCTTTCAGCAGGGGCTGGATGGCGCTTCATAATCCAGAAAACCGGAGAAAGGTTACGGGGGAGCTGTCGACGATGGAGTTTTCTATTGCCATGCTGGCAAGTGGGGGATGGACCAATAAGGAGATCGGAGAGCATCTGGGGATTTCCATTAATACTGTCAAGCATTACCTTACGGATATCTTTTGCAAGCTGAATGTCAAGAAGCGGGATGAGCTGAAGAAATTCATGTTAAAATAGTGACAGAGGCACTTTTTTTTGAAAAAACGGGCCTTACAAAACAACTGGTAGTGTTGTATAATAAATATCACGAATAGTCAGATTTTATCGGAGAAATCAGACGAAAAGAACCAGTAAACGAGTAAGTTAAGAAGGAGGAGTTGAAGACTGATTTTCGATAGCATCTGATAATGTCAATATCCTTACCAAAAATGCCTGGTATATTGACACTACAATCACATAAGGGTAAAATATTGAAAAGGTGTAACCTGTTTACTCACCGGCTAAAAACATGAAGCTTTTTTAAGAGAAAGGAATATAAACAGAAGTAAAGTAATAAGAAATACAGTACACGTTAATGCACACATAGGAAAGCGGGAAAGGTATGAAAAAATTAAGGAATAATAAGATCAGAAAACTCCTGGCATTTATGGTGGCTTTGGCGTTGATGGTATCCTGTATGCCGAGTGCATATACGATCTCCGCGAGTGAGGCGTTCGGAGATGGAACGGAGGATATATTTACAGATGGCGAATTTACATCTGAACCAGCGGCCGAAGAATCGACACCGGATGTAAGCAGCGCTGACCAGGAGAAAACGGAACAGGCGCAGCAATCGACGCTTACATATGAGAATGATTCTGTTAAAGTAACAGCAGAGGCACTGGAGGACGGAGCTCTTCCGCAGAATACAGCATTGAAGGCTGACAGCGTAAACGAGAATTCATCCGTATCTTATGATACAGTTTCTCAGAAGCTTTCAGCAGCAGCTACAGACAAGGGCAGCAGCCTGAGAGGTTTTTTTGCGTATGATGTGTATTTTGCTGATGGCGATGGAAACAGAGTCGAGCCGAACGGCAGAGTCAGAGTAACTTTTGAGTACAAGACACCGGCAGCACCGGAGCTTACCGATGCAGCCAGCACGAGTGTAACCGTTGAGAAGCTTCATTATAACAGCAGTACCGGTGATACTGATGTTAACACCTTACAGGCCAACGAGGATCTGAAGGTTCTGAATGTCAACGAGGGCAAACAGATCCAGACACTTCAGGTTGAGACTGGCAACGCAGCTGTTTTTGCCGTTATGTGGGATTCTCCTGAGACAGCAGATGTCGAGGCAGAAGCTGTTTCTGGTAATGGGGACGAGGTGCCTATCGCATCAGAGGAGCTTACGGACGGAATGGATATTTCGGACGAGCCTGAGCAGGATGCAGCTGAGACACCGGCAGCAGAGAATCCGGAGGTAACTCCTGAGGCAGAGCCTTCTGAGGAGCCGGCAGTTGAGCCGACAGAGGCTCCGGCGGAGAATCCGGATGCTGAACCTACCGAAGCTCCGGCAGAGGATCCGGATGTGGTGGAAGAACCGGCAGAGGATATTGCGAGCCCGGAGGATGTTCCGGCAGCAGATGAGAATGGTGAGACAAGCCTGATCGAGGTTCTGGGAGACGATACGAATCTTCGCGTCAGCCCATCTATCGAGGCAGAGGTTCTGGCAACTGTAAACGCAGGAACACAGTTCACACTTCTGGATACCGTAACAGCAGAGGACGGAGCAACCTGGTACAAGGTTTCCTGGGAAGGAACCGAGGCTTACATAAGAAGTGATATGGCACAGGTTGTTGACAGCAGTGATGAGGCAGAAGAGCCTGAGGATGTTCTGGAAAGCGAAGAAGTTTCTTATTCCCAGGAAGTTGGTAATGTAGTTGTAACTGCAACAGCAGCGAAGGGCGTTATTCCGGAAGGTGCACAGTTTGTTGTGACTCCGATCGAGAAAGGTTCTGACCAGTATGCAGATATCGAGAAACAGCTTCACGAGGGTGCAGAAAATGAGAGTTATACAGTAGCAGGTTTTCTTGCATACGATATTAGTTTTCTGAATGACGATGGAACTAAGATCGAAGCGCAGAACGGAAGTGTCAGGGTATCTATAGCCTACAAAGAAGCAGAAATCCCAGAAGATGTAGCTGAAACAGATACAGCACAGGAAAACATGAATGTATCTCTGGTACATTTTGTGGAGGATGCAAATGGTAATGTCACAGAAGTTGTTAATATGAGCAACGATGGACAGGCTGAAGTAAGTACAACCGACAATGGAGAGATTGAAAGTGCAAACTTTGAAACAGAGAGTTTTTCTACTTTCTCAGTTGTATGGTTGGCAGATGATTTCACTTCTGTACAGACAACTAGTAGTTATGGTGTGGAGGAAACTGTTGATAGTGCTAAAAGAGGTATTACTATCAATATGTTTAATTACGATACTGCTGGAATAAATGAAGGTCATTCTTTGAAGTTTAGTAATGGAAGTGATGGAGGAAACGAGGATTATAATAAGTATAGAGGGCCATCTGATCTCTCTCTTGGCATTATGCAAAAGAGATTGGGAGAAGATTCATATCCGATAGTAGATAAGGGTAAAAAAGAGAGTAGTTCGTATTTATTCTCAACGAAGGAAGGTACGGGCAAGGAGTTTTATTCTGATGCAAATTACTTATTTAAACAAGATGCAGATGGTTACTATGAATATGATAGTACTAAAAATTTTGCACAGTTTAATAAAAATACAAAAGAGTTTACTGTATATAAGGTACCAGGAAGTAGTAAAGATCCAATAGACCTACAACAAGGTTCGAAACATGGAAGTTTCTTTCCATTCAATACATTAGGTGATCATAAATACTGGGGTATTCCTCAAATTTCAGAAAAATCTCCAGATTTCCATTTTGGTATGACAATGTCAGCTAAATTCATTCAGCCAAAAGACGGAAAAATTAATGGTAATAATATGGTATTTGAGTTTTCTGGAGATGATGATGTATGGGTTTACATCGATGGCGTTTTGGTGTTGGATATTGGTGGTATTCATAATTCAGTGTCTGGTTCTATTGATTTTGCTGAGGGTACAGTTAAAGTTGGTAGTAACAATTATACTTTAAAAAATTTATTTAAAGAGGCAGGAGCAGAAAAAGAAGGAGATTTTGTTAGCAGAAAGGATATTTTCAAAGATTACACAGTGCATACAATTAATTTCTATTATCTCGAAAGAGGTAAGGGTGATTCCAACTGTAAGCTTAAGTTCAATCTTCCAACAGTTCCGGATGGGTCTGTTAAGGTTCAGAAACAGTTGAGTAATACAGATAAAGAGAAGTATGCAGATGTAAAGTTTAAATTTCAGTTACTTGTTAAGGATGAAAAAGAAAATTATGTTCCATCAACTCCTAATGGTATTTTAGACGATGGTAGAAAAGTTGAATTCAGTGAGGATAAGGTATTTACATTGAAACCTGGTCAGTACGCAACTTTTTCTGGACTTAAGGCAAATACGAAATATAGGATTAAAGAACTTGGTGTATCAAAGAACGAATATGATAAGGTTTTCATCAATGATGAAGTGACAACAAGTCAGGATGGAAATGTTATTTCTAACGAAGCTACAGTTGGCAGTAGACCATGGGTAATTTTTACTAACAAGTGTAGTGAGAAAAATAGTCGTAAGCTGTGTATTACCAAAAAGATTAAAGGGGATATTCCTGTAAATGATAAATTTGATTTTGAGATAAAGTTGAATGGTCAGAAGTATACAGGAAATTATTATCTGCAAGATTCTGAAGGAAATTATTATACAAGTGAAAATGGACCATTAAAGAAGGCAAAAAATAAGACTGTGTGTGGAAGTGCAGTTAATGGTGTTGTTTCTTCAGTTCCTGCAGGATACACAGTAGTTCTTGAACAAATTTTAGCTGGAACAAGCTTTGAGGTTAACGAGATCAATCTTAATCCAACGGATTATGGAAATCCTGAGTACAGTATTGAGGCGGCAGAGGATGTTAATACAACTGATAAAGCATCAGGAAAAATTGAGTTAGGTAGTGATGCGAAGGTAACGGTTACTAATACACGCAACAATGTAGCCAGTCTCGAAATTACAAAGGTAAATACAAGCAATCAGTCATTACCTGGAGCAAAATTTACTCTTACATTGGATGGTGATTCAGCGAAAACGTATAATGTAACATCTGATGAAAATGGTCTTTTGAAGTTTGAAAATCTTTCAGTCGGAACTTATACATTGACAGAAACAGAGGCACCGTCTGGCTATGTTAAATCTACAGAGAGTTATAAAGTAAAAGTATCAGTTGAAAATAATAAGGCAACTGCTAAGCTTTATAAAGCAGATGGTACGAATGAAATTGAGAACAAACAGATCATTAACTACACTGAGAAGGAAGAAGCCGAAAATAATCTTACCAGTAGCAAAACAGCCAAAGTTGTTGATTATGAGAATAGAATTTATAAGATTAATCTGAATGCAGAAACAACTGGACGCGAAGGAGATGTGGAGGCACAAGGTGCGAGTGTAGTAATGGTATTGGATGCTAGTGATTCTATGAATGATAGCATAGCTAATACTAATACTAGCAAGCTTGTAGCATTACAAAATGCAGCGAACACTTTTATAGATACCTTAAAGTCTAAATCACCGGAGAGTGAAATAGCAATAATCTGGTATAGTGGAAGTGAGGGAGGTAATACTTCAATAACGAATTCGAAATTTAAGCAATTAAACAACAATGAAGATGTGTCAAGTTTAAAGCGTACAATTGATAACAAGGATGCTTCCGGTGGAACACCAATGGGAGTTGCATTGGCGACTGCTAGAAATCAGTTATCAAGTGCAAAGCACGAAAAAAATAAGTATGTAGTGTTTATGACAGATGGTTTGCCAGGACATAATAATAATGATAACTGGAATTGTATGGTTGCCAATAATGCAGTTAATAATGCGAATTCTATAAAAGAACAGGCAACTTTGTATACGGTTGGTGTTGGGCTTAATGATGCGGGTAGTTTTAACTGGAAATTAGGACATTCTTCTACATCAAGTAACAGCGGACACGGATACAAATACGAATACTACCGTCATAAATCAATAACCGGAAGCGAATTTCTGAGCCAATATATAGCAACTAAATCTAGCGATGGTACTAAGAAGTATGCGTATGATACTAGTGGTCTAAACGACTTAGTAAACACATTTAATGTTATTGCTGGTAGTATTGGTGATTTGTTTACAGTGCAGCCTAAAGAAATCGTAGATGTGATTGATGCAAGATTTAAGCTTACGGATGATGGGTTAAATGATTTGGCAACTAACAGTAGGCTGGGAACAGGAAAAATTAAAACCAATAACGACGGATCGAAGGAAATTATCTGGACAGATAGTACTACAGGTTCGGTAGTGGGAAAAGTTACGATTGTTGAACGGGGTGACGGTACAACTAAAATTACCTGGAAAGAACAGGCGGCCAGAATTGGAAATGCAGCCACAGAGAACGAGAATGACAAAGGTTGGAATGCAAGTTTCCGGATTCAGGCGAAAGACGACTTCATTGGTGGAAACATGATTCCTACTAATGGTGCAGATTCAGGTATTTATCTGAATGGCGGTGGTATTAAAGAGTTTGAGCAACCATCTGTTAATGTTAAGCTTCTTAATTTAAATATCGGCAGTAAAAAAATAACAGTATTCAAAGGTGATCCAATAACGGCAAAGAATTTTGGAAATGAACTTGCTGAAACGATAAAAGTTGTACAGCTCAATAAAAAGGAAACTTTAACGGCTGTGGAGCCTATGGATGCTGGTAAGAATAGTGTTAAATTACCTGATTTGGAAGATGCTGATATTAAGAAATTAAATACGGATAAAGAGTTAACCATTGGCAGTGAAGGACGATATCAGTATATATATCCTGGTTCTAAGGATGCAGTAGGATATTTCACTTATACTTATAAAATAGTTAGGGGAAATGCTGATGAGCACCTTGCTAATTCAGTTGGAGAAAAGGTGGAGGAGTATCAGTTAACGGTTACTTATCATCCATATTCAAAAGAAGTAAGAAAACAAAAACTAGCTAAGATTAAGGAGCCGGATGAAGAAGTATATACAGCTGAAAATGCTCCAAAACCTGATTTAGTTGAACAACCAAAGGGTGGAATTAGTGTTGATTCAAGTGTAGCATCAACAGGCACTTATACTGTGAAGGTGATTGCTGGTGAATTGAAGATCGTTAAAAAACTGGATGCACAAGCTGAGAAGGAAGAAACATTTAGATTCACAATTACAGACAAAAATGGAGATGTTGCAACTGCAACTGCAAAGATTGCAAAAGGCGGAAAAGAAGCAACTGCAGTATTTGAGCTTGTAGGTGAAGCCAACGCAAAACTTGAACTTGATAATAAGAAATTAAGTGAACTGTCCCGAGGTGATTATGTAGTTAAAGAGTCTTCAGACAACACTAGTTATGAATTACAGAGTATTGTAACAGGTGAAGGAACCAATTGTGACAGTGCAATTGCTGAAGATTTGTCAAATGGTATTACATTCACTATGGGAACAGACAAAAAGCAAAATAAGGTTCCACAGAATGGAAATACAACAGACGGACGAGTTGGAATTGCCGAATTCACTAATAAAAAAACAGTTGTGAATATTGATTTTGAGAAAGTTGATGCTGAGACCAATACAAAGAAGTTGTCAGGTGCTGAATTTGATTTATATAAAGCTAATACGGACGGAGAACAAACAGGTGATCCGATTAAGCAGTATGTATCTGACAAAAATGGAAAGGTTTCTATAGAGAACCTTCCAATTGGAAATTATGTATTGGTTGAAAGAAAAGCACCAGCTGGATATCAGTTATCTGCAAAACCATGGAAAATCATAGTAGGAAGCGACAGAAATATAACGGTAACACATGGTGATGATACTGTTAGTCCAAAGGGTAATGAAAAGATTTACCAGCTTACCAATGCTAAACTTTATTCATTACCAAACTCCGGTGGTCCGGGAACCTATGGATTTACAATCAGTGGTGTAGCGATTCTTGCAACTGCACTCCTGTTGTTTATAAATAATAAACGAAGGGAGGAAGAAGCAAAGAGATCGTAACACATTAATTGTAAATGGCCGATGAAGGGCGAAAAAGAAAAATGCAGAGAAAGAAAGGAGCAAACCTTATGAAAAATTTATTTAAAAAGATTGGTGCATTATTAGTGGCAGCGGTTATGGTACTGTCTATGTGCACAGCGGTATTTGCAGACAAGGTAGAAGATAAATACACAAATAATATTACTGTTACAAATTTAGCAGCTGATGTAAATACTACATTGAAAGTGTATAATATTATCTATCTTGATTTGACTGGTGGAAATCAGACATGGAAGGTCGTTGATTGGGCTAGTTCTTATGTCTCAGAAGATGATAAAACCGGTGCATTCAAGATTACTAATTCTAATGGATTAAGAGATGCAGCAGATAAACGGGAAAGTGCAGATCGTACAGAGACAGAAACTGGAACAAGTCATGTATTTTCTGGACTTCCAATCGGTGCATATGTTATTCGTGCATTTGATACCAAAGGTACTTATGGTCTTATGGTAGCAAATACTTACAAAGATAATTATACTTATATGGCTAGTGAATCAGCTAACGTAGCTGCTAAAATGTCAGAATATAGGGTTACAAAAGAGGCAGACGATAAGTTTGTTCACAGAGGACAGGAAGTAAACTTTACAGTAACTACACAGATGGCACCAAAGAAAAATGAAAAAAATGAGAATTTAACAGAATTTAAAATTACAGATACTTCTACAGGATTAGCTGAAAACAGTTTTAAGATTAAAGAAATTACAATTGCTGGTGCTAAGAAAACAATTGCAGGTAATAAAGCAATTGCTACTAAGAATAGCGAAGGCAAGATTGTATACACTGTAGATTTAAGTGACTTTATTGAAAGTACAGCGGCTGGTGCAACGGTTGTAGTAAAATATAGTGCAGTCGTAGAAAATGATCACACATATAACAACAGTGCTACAGCAAGTGCAAATACTGTTGCTTATACTCCGAGTGAAGTAAATGGTTTTATGGGAAATGTTACTTTAAAGAAAGTTGACACAAATAAAAAGCTACTGAATGGTGCAGAGTTCCAGTTATTAAAGGTAACTTCTGCTGGAAAAGAAGGTGCTGAGGCAACAAAAACACCAATTAATGTTGTGAAAGTAACAGATGGTGAGTACAAGGTTGCTCTGGATGAAGAAGATGGTGCTACAACTACATTAGTAGTAGCAATAAGCGGTACATTAAAAGTTACAGGTCTTGCTGATGGCAACTATGAATTTAAAGAGACAAAAGCGCCGACAGGTTATAAAGTAAATTCTGATAATAAAGCATTTACAATTACAGCAAATGAGGCGGCTGAAGTAACTGTTGATGCAGGTGAATTTGTCAATACAAAACTCTCCTCCCTTCCATCCACAGGTGGCATGGGAACATACCTCTTCACTATCATCGGTGTTGTAGTTATGGCTGGCGCTGCTGGTGCTTTCTTCATCAGCCGCAGAAAAGGATCCGAGGAGTAATCGTTTGATTGCCGGATCGATTCAATTCAAAAATTATTTATAAGCAACGACAAAGCAAGTATTAAAATAAAGTAGTAAATCTTTTACCGCCCGGCCCTTTCGGGGGCCGGGAGTGGTAAATACAACAGTATGGAGAAACCTATGAGAAAGAATAAGAAGAAAAATTATATTGGACTTGGTTTGCTGTTTCTGATAGGGTTGTCCATACTGCTGTATCCAATGGTCAGTGATGCCTGGAACCGGTACAGGGACAGCCTGCTGATCAGTAATTATAGCAGCAGTGTTTCTTCGGATGAGAATTCGGAGAAGATTGACAGTATGTGGAAGGCAGCGCAGGAGTATAACGAACAGATCAAGCAGGAAAGTGTGCCGGATGCTTTTTCCGTGAGGGATGGCCAGACGGACAGTACATATGAGTCTCTTCTGAACCTGAATGGTGATGGAATGATGGGGTATGTGGATATTCCTGTGATCGATGTGAGCATTCCAATCTATCATTACACGACAGATGAGTCTCTGGAGAAGGGTGCCGGTCATTTGTTCGGCAGCAGTCTTCCGGTTGGCGGCAAGAGTACCCATTGTATTTTGTCGGCACACAGAGGACTTCCAAGTGCGAAACTTTTTACAGATCTGAATCTTGTGGAAGAGGGAGATGTTTTTTACCTGCATGTGCTGGGTAAGACTCTTGCCTACGAGGTGGATCAGATTCTTACCGTTCTTCCGGAGCAGACAGAGTCTCTGGGTATCACAGAGGGTGATGATTATGTAACACTGGTTACGTGTACGCCTTATGCGGTGAATACGCACAGACTTCTGGTGAGGGGACACAGAGTTCCGATGAAGGCTGCGAAGGCGGTTCAGAAAACAGAGAAGAAGGTTACCGGAATCACCAATCCGACGCTTCCGATGCTTGCTCTCTGTGTTGTGATCGGAATTGTGATCGCGGTGATCCTGGTTGCCGGTATCAATTCTGTTCAGAACAAAAAACGACGCAGGAAATAGTTTATGGCTAAAAAGAAAAAAAAGAAAAAGAGTAATGTTGTCCTGAACATCATTATCGGCCTGGTGTTTCTGGCGGGGGCGGGGGTGTTCCTTTATCCTACGATCAGTGATATGTGGAACCAGTATCGAAATGCCCAGCTGGTCAGTAAGTACGAGGAAGCGGTAACGGATCTTTCGGACAATGACTATGACAGGCTGTGGAAAGAGGCGAAGGAGTATAATGCCGAGCATCCGGTGAATGCCATTGTAGATGCTTTTGAGGAAGAGGATACTTATGAGCTGAGTCATCCTTATGACCAGGTTCTGGATCCTAACGGTGATGGTCTGATGGGGAGTATCGAGATCCCGAAGATCAAAGCCAGACTGGCGATCTATCACGGACTGAGCAAAACGGTCCTGGAAAAGGGTGTCGGTCATGTGGAGGGTACCAGTCTTCCCATCGGAGGCAAGAGCACCCATGCGGTTCTGGCGGCGCATCGAGGTCTTCCTAACGCAAAGCTTTTTACAGATCTGGATCAGATGGAAAAGGGAGATATTTTTATCCTGCACATTCTTGGCAAGCATCTGGCCTACAAAGTGGATCAGATCAAGACGGTGCTTCCGGATGAGACCAGTGACCTGGATATTGTTGAGGGCGAGGATCATGTGACACTGGTTACGTGTACGCCTTATGCGGTGAATACCCACAGACTTCTTGTTCGTGGTGTTCGGACGAAGTATGTGGAGGAAGAAGTTACTAAGAATGACGAAACGATTCCGCAGAAGCTTGCGGTTGTGGATCCGAAGAGGGTTCTTGCCGGCGGTGCGGCAGCGCTTGTTATTCTGATTCTGCTGATTTACCTGATTGTCCGCCGCAAGGATAAAAAACGCAGAATGAAACAGCTTTCAGAAAGGAAAGAGGAGGCAGAGAGCGATGAAAAATAGAAGAAAGCAAGGGAAAATATTCCGGAGCCTTCTGGCTGTTCTGATGCTGACGGCTATGCTGGTCACGAGTGTTTTGCAGCCGGTTTTCGCCGGGGATTATGTAGCTGGAACAATGGGTAATCTGACGTTGACGGTTCAGCAGGCGGATGAGGAGGGAAACCAGACTCCGCTGCCGGATGTAGGGCTGACGATCTACAAGGTTGGCAGTGTGAATTTTGATGGTAATGTGCGTTTCGTGCTGGATGAGGCACTGGCTGCCGCTGCAATCGATTTTGATTCCATCACGACGGCTGACGGCTGGTATGAAGCAGCAGAGAAGCTGGCAGATATGATCAGCAGCGGAAGCGTGGATGTGTGGGGTCTGTCCAGAACCTCTGATGCAGAGGGTAATATTACTGTTACCGATCTGTCTGAGGGCATGTATCTGGTGGTGCAGACAGATGCGAACAGCAGTGTTGCGGTTTCACCGATGCTGATCTCCGTTCCTTTTGCAGATCAGGAGCAGGGCTGGATGTATGATGTGCAGGCATATCCGAAGACTTCAACGAAACAGCATACACAGATCCAGGTTACGAAGAGGATCTATAATGTTGATGAGAACGACAATGTGATTCCTCTGGAAACGAAGGAGGATGTAACTTATAAGGTTGGTGTTTTTTCGGATCAGGAAGGTACGATCCCGTTCCGTGATGATTATTTAAAGGATATCCATATCCAGAATGCTTCCAGTGGTACAGCTACATGGACGGATGTTCCGGATGGTACCTATTATGTATTTGAGCTGGATGAGGACGGAAAGCTTCTTCAGCAGAATACGAAGATCGAGGTGGATGAGGAGAATCTTTACTATTACAATGTAACGAAGCCGAATGGTGAGAGTGAAGAGAAGTCCAATCAGGTTGTGATCGGTGGAGATAGTGGTGCTGCTGAGGCAGTGGCTTATGTAAATAACTATTATACAAAGATTTCCGATATATTCAGCCGTAACGGATTTATCAACATTAAGAAGAATGTGATGATCGATGGTGTTGCTTCTACTGTGGATGATACGTTCTATGCAGGTGTGTTCTCCACTGAGAGTAACGGTGAGCTGACGCTTGAGAAGGTAGTGACTCTGAAACAGAATGATAGTGTTCAGGTAATGTTGGATCTTCCAAAGGATCAGGAGATCAACAGTGTTACTTATACTGTTCTGGAGACGGATAAGGATGGAAATCCGGTTGATGATGATACCTTTAAGTATACAGTTACCGGTCAGGGTGAGGTTACACTGAATAATGATAACCGATATACTGTAACAAAGGAGATCACTAACAGTCTTTCTTCCGAGCCGACACCGATTCCGACTGCTACACCTGGAGCAAATCATGGTGGAAAAGATCGGATCACTCCGATCCCGAATAATGGTACAGCGGGCGGAACTGCTCCGAACGATACCAGCGGTACAGCAAGACGTTCTGTAAAGACCGGCGATGATACACCGATCGGCGTATGGGTTGGAATCCTTGCAGCAGCGATCATTGTTGGCGGTGGTGCAGCTTATGGAGTTAAGAGAAAGAAGAAAAAATAAATAACGGATCATTCTGAAGGATGATCGATGGAAGAACCGGGCGATGTGGATGCCCGGTTCTTTTTTTGGAATATTTATGTATTGGGGATGAAAAAGCAGCGGGTGATATTTTTTCTCGAAAATTGCTCTTGACATTTTGGTATGATAAGTATATTGTATGTGTTGCAGTAAATTTCATAAAAGATAGCCTTTTATTCAGAGTGGTGGAGATACAAAGGATCTATGAAGCCACGGCAACCCC
>OLNN01002396.1_pt1 | contig 13343 bp, 14 predicted proteins | sample 1672141 | NCBI WGS metagenome assembly OLNN01 (sample SAMEA3136652, study PRJEB25190) | human gut metagenome | biome: human gut; feature: human-associated habitat; material: faeces | place: Austria | collected 2013 | reverse complement strand
TGTCAAGGCAGCGCGCATTGACATCCCCGGGGAGGTCCGGTATAATACTTCCAGTTCCGATGGGGCTGCCCGCAGGCAGCCCCTATACCAAGCGGCGAAGTCCGGCCGCGCAGGTCGAGAGCCTTGCCCGGACGCGCGCCGCATACTCATACCTATGCAGCCGCGCGCGTCTTCGTGCCGGTTTCAACAAATTTCGTACCGGAGGCAGCTATGATCAAGGTATCCCCTTCCATTTTATCGGCAGACTTTGTCAACCTCGAGCGCGACATCCGCGCCCTGACGCCCGCGGGCGCCGACTATGTTCATATTGACGTGATGGACGGCGAATTTGTTCCCAATATTACCATTGGAATTCCGGTTGTCGCCGCAATCCGGAAAATCACCGGGCTTCCGCTGGACGTGCATCTGATGATCGACCGCCCGATTCGCTATGTGGACGACTTCTGCAAAGCGGGCGCAGATATCCTGACCATCCATCTCGAAGCGGACACGCCGGAAAACACGCGCAGAGCGCTGGAAAACATCCGCGCAAACGGCGTGAAGGCAGCGCTCAGCATCAAGCCGAAGACGCCTGCAGAGGCGGTCGTTCCGTATCTGCCGCTGTGCAGTCTGATTCTGGTCATGACCGTCGAGCCGGGCTTCGGCGGGCAATCGTTCATGCAGGACATGATGCCCAAAGTGCAGGCAATCCGGGGCTGGATCGAAAAAGACAGTCTGGACTGCGAGCTGGAGGTCGACGGCGGCGTCAATGAAACAACCGCCAGAATCTGCACCGCAGCCGGCGCGGATGTTCTCGTTGCCGGCAGCGCCTACTTTAAAGCCCCCGACAAGGCAGCATTTGTCCGGAGCGTCAAGGGCTGAACTTCATTACCCAGATACAAAAAGACCGGCATCCGTTTGCTGCCCCCTGACAGGGGTAACAACGTTGGCGGGGATACCCGGCTGGTGTTTCAGGCACCAGCCGGGTTTTCCATTGGCGTATAACTGGGAATAGTTCAGGACACTTTCGGGATATCTTTGTGCTGTTCCGGTTCGGCCGTTTGTCCGTTTTCCATGCAGCCAATGTCGGCGTAGTGGATCTCCACAGTCTGTGGTGCGTGTTTGGACCATTTTACTTCCTTTTCATGCACCACGATCTTCTGGATGAAGAGCCGCAGCAGCTCCGGTGTCAGCTCCTGAATATCTGTGTACCGCTTCGCTTTGTCGAGGAACGCTGCCGTATTGCTTACCGTCTCTTTCAGCCGATGTATTTCCGATTCTCGCTGCGGGAGCGATTCTGTCAGCTTTGCCTGCTCCTCCGTGTAACTGGCAGAGAGCATCTGGAACTGTTCTGCCGTGATGCGCCCCAGTACGCTGTCCTCATAGAGCTTCTTGAAAATCGCATCTAGTTCGGCTTTGCGTTTCTGCATGGCCGCTTTTTCTTTTTCCATCCTGCGGATCTCTTTTTGGAGTTCCGCGGACTGTTTGCTGTTCAGATATTCGGCAAATTCTTGTGGCTGCTCTCTGGCTTCCGCCGTCACCCGGCGCAAATCCTCCAGCACGATCTCATCGAGGATGCACTCTCGAATGTAATGGGCTGTGCAGGCTTCACCATCCTTTTTGTAGGTACGACAGGTGAAGTGATTGTAGTCGGCGGACATTGTATGCGCCCGGTGGAGCACCATTGCTTTGCCACAATCGGCACAAACTACCAGTCCGGAATACTTGTTCTGCTCATTCATCTTTGTGGGACGGCGTTTGTTTTTACGCACCCGCTGTACAATATCCCAGACCTCTTTGCTAATGATGGCAGGATGCGTATTTTCAAACACGAGGCATTCTTCCCTTGGGTGTTCAATTTTGCGCTTGTCCTTATAGGATTTGGTGCTAAAGCGGTAGTTCACAGTGTTGCCGAGACAGATCTCATTTTCTAACAGGTTCGCGACTGCGCTGTCCGACCAGTGGTACGGCTTCGTGATGTCCAAGGCGGAATGCGTCAGGCCGTATTTCTGGTAGGTGTAATAGCTGGGACAAAACACCTTTTCTTTGGTCAGGATCGTCGCAATCCGGCTGGGGCCATTGCCCGCGACACACAGGGCGAAGATTCGTTTCACAACGGCAGCGGCTTCCTCGTCTATGACCAGCTTCTTGGTCTCCAGGTCTTTGACATATCCATAGGGAGCTCGCGTCCCAAGCCGCTCGCCGCGTTCCGCTTTGGCTTTTTGAACTGCACGGATTTTCCGGCTGGTGTCCCGAATAAACCACTCGTTGAACAAATTTTTGAACGGCATGAGATCATTGCTCTCTGCATTTTCCGTATCCACATTGTCGTTGATCGCAATGTACCGGACGCCGAACATCGGAAAGCGCTCTTCAATGTAGAGACCGGTGTGAAGCTGGTTCCTGCCAAGGCGGCTGAGATCCTTGGTCACGATGATTCCAATCTCCCCGTTTTCCATATCTGCGATCATCTGCTGAAATGCAGGTCTTTGGAAGTTACCGCCTGAAAAACCGTCATCCACATAGAAGCACGGATTTGGAAAATGATGATCTTCTGCGAACCTTTGCAGGATGCTTTTTTGATTCTGGATGCTGTTGGAATCGCCATCTAAGCCGTCGTCCTGACTGAGCCGGCAGTAGAGGGCGGTTTTCTTCTGGTTTGACATTTGTCTTTCCTCCTTCTGGTCAAACCGCTCAGAGCATTGTGAGCACACAATACTCCAAGCGGCGCGAGAAGTCTAGCCCTTATGCCGGCTTTTTTCGTTGAAGTTCCAACTCTGCCAAAACCCTGAGTTTTTCTTCCACTGTCTGACTTCCGTTTTTCGGAAAAACGGAGACGACGCGGATGGCTCGTCCGTGCGAGATCTGAATGCGCTCAACACGGACGGAATCAGGGCAGGCCGCTGGTTTTGTAGTTTGGTTCATGACGACCTCCCTGATTTGATTTTCAAAAAATGTACTTGCAAAAAGCAGCAAGGAGAGTTAACATCCGACAAACCGTTTGAGGAGGATCGCCGATGTTAACTGCCTGTTTGTCCATGACGCTTCATTTGCTGCTTTTGCTGATTCGTATTACAATGAAATTGAGATTATCCATTCCGCTGGTGTACCTGGTGTTGATGCTCACAGCGTTTCGACCGTGGTATCGTGTGCACGCGACACTGGCGGATGGGATTTTTCTGGTGATGCTGGGCTGCGTGACGCTGTCATGGATCATCTCCCTCGTTCGATTTGTAAGGCGAGCGCTGGCTTGATGCCAGCCCTCGCTTTTTTGCGCCGCACGGTGGGCGGACGCGGCGTTTGTGTGGCGCAAACCTGCACGGATGCGCAGTCGGCCTGTAAAGCCGCACACGTCGGCACGACGCGCCTTACCGCTGGTGCGTGTCAGCTATCCGCTGCGGCTGCTGTTCAACGCGGTCGATGTCCCGCTGCATGATGACTGCCGTCTCCGAGATTTCCTTGCATTGCTTGAGCTTCCAGCGCTCCTGCCGAATCTGCTGATTGACCTGCGCAAGCTGTTCATAGAGATCCGCTTTTTCCGCCAGCAAGGCTTCGCGTGGAATGCCGCAAGTATCCAGAACCTCTTTTGCATCGTCATATTCTGCTTTTCTCGGTTCAAATCCGGCGAAGGCAGCTTCTGCTGCCAGCGCGTCAAAGAGCTTCTTGTGTTTTTTCTTGCGGACGTTCAGAATCGTGCGCTGCTTGGCAAGCTGTGTGACCTCATTCTCTGCCTGCTGCAAGCAGGCGGTCAGATCATCTGCCGTGGTGATATTGTTCTCTTGCAGGAACTTCAGACGCGCTTTGTAAACATCAGCCTTCATGATCTCTTTTCGCAGGTGCGGCGACATGCGCGGCGGGTACTGCCGTTTTTCGATCCGACCGAGCAAATAGCAGTAATGAAAGTACAGCGCAAGGAATCCTGTGTACTTTGGATGTGGGTGGTATGGCTGCAGCTTTGGCTTCGGCGTGAAGACAGGTTTTCTTCCGACTTCGATTTGCTCCAGATTGCCCAGAATGGCCTGTTCAATACGTTCTTCTGAGAAGGCAGGATTTCTGCGTTCCGGACACATGAAATGTTCCTGCCCGCGTAACCGAAATCCAAGGCGTTTGCCGTGATGGATCTCATAGCCCCTATGCTCCATAAGAAGGAAAAAGTGACCGAGATCGTTGGCATCCTCGATGGCATCGTGCAAGTCCGCTTCGAGCATAGAGCGGAACGTCGGCTGGCTCTTTTTCTGACGCAGCCACTCCGCATAGCTGACGGCTTTCTTTTCATCGCTTTCCAGAATGATGCTCAAACCATGTGCTTTGCACAGCCGATCTGAAATGCCGCGAATCTGTTTGTAGTAATTCTCGCGGGTGCTGTGATACATTTTCCCGGTGACGGCATTGACCGAGTTGAATACAATATGTGAGTGAATATGTGCTTTGTCCACATGGGTCGCAATGACGGCTTCGTATCCCGGCAAATGCTCGGCTGCGAACTGTCTGGCGATCTCATGTGCCAGCTCCGGTGTAATCTCGTCCGGCTTGAAAGACTGGATGATGTGATAGCACTGCCGTCCGGCGGTCTTGCCAAGGGCGCGCTTTGTGTCCATCATCTGTTGCGCGGCATGACCGGGATCGCAGCGGACATAATCGGTCAGCAGGTTTTCATCTGTTTTAACAGGATTCGTGATGTAATCAATCGCCTGCCGCAAGCCGCCGTTCCGGTACAGAATCTTTGTAATTGCCATTATCGTTTCGCAACCTCATAGAGTAGACCGTAGACCTCGTCCAGCATTCGTAACGCTCGTGTGGTTTCTTCCCGAGTGGCAAATCCGGCGTTTGCTTTGCGGGCGATCTGGTTGATGTTGTTGCCGATCTGATGGATTTCAGTGCGCAGCGCTTCCAGCTCTGTGGACGGTCTGGGTTTGAGATCATATCCGTTCAGCAATCTGCGCAGGTACGCGGTTCGTGTCAGACCGCAGGCTTTGGCATTCGTGATCAGCTTTTGGGCTTCATCGGCGTTCAGCCGCAAACAGATCTTGTATGGTTCTTCGTTCATCCGTTCTCCTTTCTTCCGCCAGTAAGCGGCATATTGGGGTCTGGGTTCTCCCTGCAAGTGCCGTTTTGATATCAAACGGCGATGCTTGCGCTTTTCTTGCGCAGCAAGAAAAGCCAAAAGTGTAGTCCGATTCTCATTCCGCTTAGAAGAATTTTTTGCTTTTCATTTTGCACAAGCCATAAAATCCAAAATTTCTGCGTTTCGGATTTTGCAGTCGCTACATTAGTCGCTATGCCGGTTCGAAATTTGATTTTTTGCCTTTTGTAGTCGCTACAATAGTCGCTACGGCAGCGATTCAGGCGGCATTGTCCGACAGCAGGAGATTTCTGGCGGCGGTTTTCATTTCATTTGCTTTTTCCACGCGCAGGTTTTCGCCGCCAAACAGAATCGGGGCGCAGATTTCCAAGATCCTGTCATAGATGCGGGCGTGCGCAAGATCGTCTGGGTGCTTGAGCGCATCCAGCGTCAGATTTGTTGTGACAACCAACGGCTTGCGGCTTCGGTATCTGGCGTCGATCACGGCGAAGACTTGCTCTAATGCATATTCTGTTCCTCGCTCTGCACCAAGATCATCCAGAATCAGAAGATCATAGGCATTCAGATTGGCAAGAAAGTCAGCACGATCAGAGCCGAACAGTCCCGTCATACGATTCAAAATCGTCGGGAAATTTGTCATCAGAACCGGCACGTCCTTCTCCAGCAGCGCGTTTGCAATGCACCCGGCAAGAAAGGATTTTCCGGTTCCCACATCGCCAAACAGGAGCAGTCCAATATTTTTCCGGGCGGCCTCCTCCCAATGTTCCACATAGCGCTTGGCTTTGGCAGTCAGCCCTGGCGTTTTTCCGTTATCGTTGGCAAACGTGCAATCGTAGAGGCGGCGATCCTGTAACCCATGTGCTTTTCGACGCTGAATGCGTTCCAGACGCTCCCGTTTTTCTTCTGCCGCTTTGCGCTGTTTTTCCGCAGCACTCTGGCAGGGGCACAGGCAGCGTGGTCGGAGAAAACCTGTTCCGCCGGGAGCAGGAATGACCGTTTGCCGCAAGCCATGACAGGTCTTGCAGTGCAGCAATCCATCAGCGACATCGAGATACTCATCATCTCGCTGTATCTGCGCAGCTGCATTTGCCGTCAAAAACGCATGGATTTCTTCTGTAATTGGCATCATACGACATCTTCCTCCGTTACTTCGTAAGTTCGAATATTTGTCCGCGCGCGCTTCTGTTCTCTAATCTCTTTATCTCTATTCTCTGGTGGACAAATGTCCGCTTTTGAGTTAGACAGGAGCTTCTGCGCTTGTAAACGCAGCCGTTCCCGGCGTTTTCGCTCCGCTTCGGTGGAGGATCGCCCGATCAGCAGCTGGATATCCGGCATATAGTACGCACCATCGGTCAGCAGCTCGACAAAGCCGAGTTTTAGGAAGATTTGCAGCGCGCGTTCTACGGTGCCAATCTGATGGCGGGTAAATGTTGCAATGGTCTGCGGCGTGTGCGGCAGATTTTCATGTAACAGGAGAATCCCATTGTGCTTGAGTGACATCAGATACATCTTGAGCAGCAAATTGGAATACAGAATTCCGTCCGGCATCGTTTCCAGAACAACCATCCGCTCACTGGTGAAGAAATTTTCCTTGAGCTTCATGTAGTAGTATTTTTTGTTTTCTGACATAAACACTCCATTCTTTTGAAATTGTTTCCGCCGTATTTGCAGCTCGCGCCCCGGCGATGGGGAGCAATGCGGACAGGACTGGCATCCTCACAGCCTGTGACCGGGGTCTCGATTGCTTTCAACCCCAGCGCATAGCAGCCTGTCTTACGCGCAGACCGGGCATTGTGTGTCTATGCAGAGCGGAGTGCTTGCTGCAGCCTGCCACGGCTGCCCACGCTGTGTTTCCCGCTCGCTCGGCCTGCTTCGACGAGGTCGTCGCGCACAGTGTGTGCTTTTCCGCTCTGCGGTGTTATCCGCGTTGCTGATATAAAATTGTCAAGGTACAAAGGGGAAAACATCTCCCTACTATCCCTCCCGAAAAAACAGCCATGTGAATACCAAATTTGGCGAAAAAAGCTGCACAAATTTTTTGAACGAAGCTATAGAACAAATCGAATGAATCCTAAATATAGGAATCAAAAATAATATAATTATTGATATTATACGAAATAATCTTATAAAATCTAACTTTTTTCGATGTGCCGAAATGCTGACTGCTTTTTCTTAAAAGACAATATAAACAGCGCGGTGTAGCCTGTTTTTCAGGCCGCCCCGCGCTGTTTTACAATTTCATATAAGAGAACTGAGAGCATTATAATATCTGCTGGCGTTCTTTGCTTTGATCATGTTTCTGACTTTTCCGGAGCCGCAGACCGCTCCGATTTCCGGAGCACAAACTTCGCCTTTTCCGGCGGATACGGCGCATCCTGCACGCTGCAAACAAAAACGTCCGTCACGCGGCCAGTTTTCTCCGCATTCCGGTTTCCAACCGGAACGACCACAAAATCACCGACTGCAAGCGGCAATCCGCCTGTCAGATAGGCGTATGGACTTCCGCCGTCCTTGAACTGCACCTTGCAGAATTGATAATATCCGCCACTTATAGGTTTCTCCACAGGTGCAGATTTCTCATAAAAATCTGTCCAAGGCTCGGATTCTTCCTCCGGTTCCTCATCCTCGTCGTATTCTTCGGCTTCTTCCGGTTCTTCCGGCAGGCGGATTGCTGCCCAATATGGCTCAATCTCCTTGGCAAAATCAATTTCCGGTGCGCTGTCATCGCGGAAATAGTTATAAAGACGGCTTGTATCGTCCAAAAGTTCCTGCAAATCATCGTCTTTCCCGACGCGGCGTTCCGGCGGCAGATTGTCGAGTAGATTTCTCCAGAACGAACCGAGACACTTCTCGGAAATCTCACCGATTTCCGCAAACAGAACCTGCTTCGCGCACAATGCCTGATAGACGCTCTCGTCAAGCGTCGGCTGAAACTCATTCCAGAACGCGCGCAAAAGATAACGCATACTCTCATCGACCTTCTGCGTTTGAAGCGCAGCGGAGATCACATACAGAGCAAGGTGCATCGTGCGGATGGCCTGATCCTCACGCTCCCCCTCCAGATGCGCAAGGTCGCGATACATCCAGTTAATGAGGTCAGAGACATGATCCGCAAAGTCCGCTGCAATTTGTGCACGCTTCTGTTCAGCAGTATTGGCGCGTCTGCGCGTTTCCTTCCCAGGATCTCCGCCACCAGTCCACCGCCCAGGAGGACGCCGGCGCGGAAGACGGACTCCTGCTCCCGGAGATCCCGGCGGGCCCTCACTTCCTCCAGCGCCTCGTACAACTGCCGCTGCTCTGGGGTGAAGCCGCTCAGCAGCGCCTCCTCCACCTGGACGATCTCCCGCGTCAGCTCCGGCGAGAGGTCTCCCTCCCACTCCCACTGCTGCCACAGCCAATGGATCCAATTCTTCATGGCAGGCACGCTCCATACAGCCAGTCCTCAATTTCCTCCGGGGTGTAACCCTCGGATTCCAGCCGGGCTACGTCCTCTCCGCTGTACCCGAAGGCCCCTGCCAGAGACCGCAGCTCACGCCCCCAGCCGCCGGAGAGAGGATACCAGCTCCGCCGCCAGAACAGGCTCCGGTCCAGGCGACTGTCGTCGAACCGCCCCCAGCTCCGCTGCCCGGAGCTGTCGATCTCCAGGATCTGGTCCTGGCTGATGAGTACCTTTTCCTTCTTCTCCCGGAGTCCCGCCCGTGCCGCGGCCCGGGTGAGGATCTCCTCGGCGGAGGCGTAGAGGTACGCCCCGCTCTCCGGGAAGTGCCACAGGGACAAAGGGTTGTTGCCTTTGAGGAAGAAGAGGCTGTTCTGATCCGTCAGGACGGTGAAGGTGAAGGAGCCCTCCAGTTCCTCCGCCATGGCGGCCAGGGAGGCGTGGGAGATCTCCCCGGCCTCCTCCAGCAGCTGCACCGCCACATAGGAGTCGGTCTGCACCCGGCTGCCGGGCAGGCGGTGGATCCGGCGAAGGGTATTGTCATTGTGGAGTACGCCGTTGTGGGCCAGGGCGAAGGAGGCGGCTCCAGCTTTCCCAGGGAAGGGGTGGTCATCCGGGTGTGGCCCATGAGGATCTTTACCTCCCCGGGGAAACGAAAGGCAAACCGCCGGGCGGCCCAGCGGTCCAGCTGCCGCTGGGTCCGGCGGCTGAATTTGAGGAGCGCCTCCCAGTGCTTCTCAAAGAAGTACAGCACACGGGCAATGGCTGCCTCCTGGTGGGCATAGGTGTCCCCGAAGGCCTCCCGACTCACGTGGATATGGAGGCCGCAGGTGCCGGACTGGTGGGAAAGGTAGCCCATGCGGACGGCCTCCCGGAGGAGGGTCTCCCAGGGCATTTCGGTGCGGTGGTAGCTGAGGGACATGGGATGGGTCACCGGTTCAAAGCCGTCATCCAGGGAACCGTCGTGCTTGCAGTAGAGCCGGGGCTGGCCCTGGTTGGCGATGGCCAGGAGGCGGCGGGCGTTGTCGCTGTCCTCGCCGGCCTCGTCGATCTCCAGCTCCACGCCGAAATAAAAGGGCCCATCCCCCCAGAAACAGGGGGATGGGCGGTAGTAGTAGTCGTGAATGGGCTTTTGACCAGCAACGGTCAGGTAGCAGTCCGGACAGTAGGGATCATCCTCGTCAACGCCTGACGGCAGGTAGCAGGCATGGTGATTGGGGATGAGGGTGCCGCAGCGGGCGCAGGCGGTGTAGCGGTCCTCCAGGCAGGTGAGGCAGAGGGGCAGGTCCCCGGTGCCGGCGTTGTCCCGGGGGTGGATGGTCTGGCCGCAGCAGCGGCAGGTGACGGGTTCCAGCATATTAGATTCCTCCTGAAAACAGAGTAAAGCCCCAGGGTGCTACCAGCGTTTGACGATCCGCGCATCCCGGTCATGGCCTTCATCATAAGCCCTGAAGCACAACTGAACCCCCTCCCTTTCGCCAAGAAGCTACTGTCTCGGTCTCAAAGAGTGCGGAATTGCGCCATATCCAAAAAAGGTGCTGGCTAAACCGACGCAGATAAAGCAGCAGAAGCAGAAATGAACAGGCGCGCCTGCCGATTATCAGTAGACGCGCCGTTTCCTATTTCTCGTTATTCACAATGATCCCCAACATCTGACGGGGCGGCACGGCAAACCGTTCAAAAGGGCGATGCTTCCGATTTTCTGCTGCCGGATAGATGCCCTCTGCGGCAATTTCCGCGTTGCTCCCGTCAAGCTACAGATCTTCGATTCTATTTTCAGCGGCAATTCGCCTGGCTTCCTTCATAGGCTAAAGGGCCTTGCTCTCAGACTTTGGTTCCAGCTTTATACTGAACGCAATGCCGTCTTCGTCAAACGGACATTACAGGTGCACAGATCCGTTGGAAGGTCAATTTCAAGCCGTTCGCATTAGAGCGTGTGATAGAAAGCTTACAGTCCCATTTCCTTTTTGACCTCGCCGAAGCAGCGGACGGCGAAATCGAGGTCTTCCTTCGTGTGGCCGGCGGAGATCTGCGTGCGGATGCGGTCGCGGCCCTTGGGGACGACGGGATAGCAGAAGCCGACGACATAGACGCCCTTTTCGAGCATCCGGCGGGCAAACTCCTGCGCGGTCTTGGGGTCATAGAGCATGACGGGGACGATAGGGTGCTCGCCGGGGAGCAGATCGAAGCCCAGCTTTTCCATCTCGGCGCGGAAATAGCGCGCATTTTCATGCACCTTGTCCCGCAGTGCGGTGGACTCCTCCAGCAGGTCGATCGTGCGGAGCGTCGCGGCGCAGATGGCGGGAGCCAGCGTGTTGGAGAACAGGTACGGACGCGAGCGCTGACGCAGCAGATCGACGATCGGCTGACGCGCTGCGGTATAGCCGCCGGACGCACCGCCCATCGCCTTGCCGAACGTGCCGGTGATGATGTCGACGCGTCCAATGACACCGCAGAACTCTGCCGTGCCGCGGCCGTGCGCGCCCATGAAGCCGACGGCGTGGCTGTCGTCGACCATCGTCAGCGCGTCATAGCGGTCGGCGAGATCGCAGATGGCCTTGAGGTTTGCAATATAGCCGTCCATGGAGAACACGCCGTCGGTCGCGATCAGAATTTTCTTGCAGCCGGATTCCCGCGCGTCCTTGAGCTTGGCTTCGAGGTCTTCCATGTTGTTGTTCAGATAGCGGTAGCGCTTGGCCTTGCACAGGCGCACGCCGTCGATGATGGACGCGTGGTTCAGCTCATCCGAAATGACCGCGTCCTCCGGCCCAAGCAGCGTCTCAAACAGACCGCCGTTGGCGTCGAAGCAGGAGGAATAGAGGATGGCGTCGTCGGTGCCTGCGAACTTTGCGATGCGGCGCTCGAGCTCCTTGTGGATCTCCTGCGTGCCGCAGATGAAGCGCACAGACGAAAGGCCGAAGCCCCAGCGGTCATAGCTGGCCTTCGCGGCCTCGATGAGCCGCGGGTCGTTGGACAGGCCAAGATAGTTGTTGGCGCACATGTTGACGACGTGGGATTTCTGCGTGGTGTCGATGCAGGAGCACTGCGGGGTGGTGATGATGCGCTCTTCGCGCCAGGTACCGGCCTCACGGATAGCATCGAGTTCTTTTTCAAATGCCTGCAATGCGGTTTTCATAAAGCCCCTCCTTATTTCGTCCAGTCGAGAATGACCTTGCCGGATTTTCCGCTGTTCATGGCAGCGAAACCCTTTTCAAAATCGGTATAATGGAAACGGTGCGTGATAACGGGCGTCAGATCGAGACCACCCTGCACCATATAGGACATCTGGTGCCAGTTGTCCATCTTACGGCCGTAGATACCCTGAAGCGTCAAGCCCTTGCAGATGACCGTATTCATATCGACCTCAATAGGCTTGTTGCTGATACCAAGCAGCGAGATCTTACCGCCGTTGCGCATGACAGAAATGAGCTGATGGAACGCCGCAGCATTGCCCGACATCTCAAGTCCCACATCGAAGCCTTCGGTGAGTCCCTGCGTGCGCATAACTTCGTGCAGATCTTCCTTTGCCGTGTTTACCGCCGCATCAACACCCATCTTGCGGGCAAGCTCCAGCCGGTAATCATTTACATCTGTGATAATGACACGACGCGCGCCGGCATATTTGCAGATACCCGCAGCAATCACGCCGATAGGACCTGCGCCGGTAATGAGTACGTCCTCACCAATCAACGGGAACATAAGTGCGGTGTGCGTCGCGTTGCCGAAGGCGTCAAAAAACGCAACAACATCCTCCGGCAGGCTCTCGTCGATGATAATGACGTTGGTTTGAGGAATACAGACATATTCGGCAAACGCGCCGTCGCGATCAACGCCAACACCAACGGTATCCTTGCACCATTGGATATTGCCGGAATGGCAGTTACGGCAATGGCGGCAGGTAATGTGCCCTTCGCCAGAGACGCGCTGGCCGACATGCAGCCCTGTCACGCCTTCGCCGAGCGCGGCGATTTCGCCGACATATTCATGACCGATGGTCATGGGCGGCTTGATATGCAGCTGCGCCCACGGGTCCCAGTTGTAGATGTGTACGTCCGTGCCGCAGATGGCGGTCTTGTGGATCTTGATAAGAACCTCGCCCGCGCGGGGTTCGGGAATAGGCACCTGCCGCAGCTCCAATCCGGGGCCGGCTGTGGGTTTTACGATGGCATCCATCATCTGATTCATTTGTAATCCGCCCTTTCTCCAAAAATTCATATGTCCGTACAGCATGGATTATTGATGCAATTATGTACACATTACAAAGACATTTTATCGGACACGAGTGCGATTGTCAAGAGGAATTTGGTATCTCGGCGTGCCAGAAACCATCAAACTTGTCGATTTTAGCAGCCTGACGCTCTCCAAATTATCAGTTCGCGTAGAAACTAGTCGGAAAGACAAAAAACGATTCAAGGATCAAACGGGGATGATTCCGTTATTCTCGGCTTTGCTGGCAGCAATACACGCAAAAACTTTGTGCTTGTTTTTAGGGTGTATCTGAAAAGTCAAAAATAGCGAAACGTACAAGAAAAAGGCACAAATAAGTGCCAAGCATGAAAGCCCGTCGTTATGAACTTACCGATAAGGAATGGGAACTGATCCGGCCGCTTATCCCGATCTCGCATACCAGTCGTCCGCAGAAAGATATTCTGATGCTGGTTATGAAGTACCACGAATCGAACTGCAAAGATAAAAGCATCCTGGGAACCATCGACCGGGCGATTGACTCCAGCATCCAACTGCGCAGCAAAAAAGACTTAATCCACGGCTTTATCAATACCGTCAACGCCGCAACGGATGTTGACCGCGACTGGCAGAGTTATGTGCAGCAGCAAAAGCAGCAGG
>OLNN01002394.1_pt1 | contig 13354 bp, 17 predicted proteins | sample 1672141 | NCBI WGS metagenome assembly OLNN01 (sample SAMEA3136652, study PRJEB25190) | human gut metagenome | biome: human gut; feature: human-associated habitat; material: faeces | place: Austria | collected 2013 | reverse complement strand
GCATTTCCTTCACGCTCTCGCGCTTCATGACGCCCGTCAAGCCCCGGAATTCCCGTTCCATCTTTTCTTCAATCACGAGCGTCTTCGTGGTCTTCGCGCCCGTGATGCCTTCGTTGAAGCCGGAGGTAATTTTGGAATTCTGCTCGCGCACCCTGCGGTGGTGGAACACGAGTTTTTTCTGGAAATAGACGCTCGCAACCGCCAGCACCGGCACAATTGCCATCACACACAGTGCCAGCCGCCAATTGAGCACGAACATCATCACAATTGCCAGCGCCAGATACGCCACATACCATACCGCCTCCATGAGTCCCCAGGCAAGAATCGTCGCAATCTTGTCGGTATCGGACATCACGCGCGCGTGAATATAGCCGACGCTGTTCTGATTGAAATAGGAAAACGACAGCGTCTGCAGATGGTTGAAGCAAACCCGCTTGAGGTCGCGCCCGATATACATTTCCGCCTTGCAGGCGGCAAGCGCGGAGACGCAGTTCGTCGCCGTCTGGACAATCATGACCAGAATATAAAGCGCCACAAACGCGCCGAGCCCCGCGAGCGTCCGGTCCGCAATAAAATGGTCGATGGCATACTGCTGGAACAGTGGAATGACCGCATCCATCGCGCTTCCGATGAAGCCCAGCGCAATCATATCTGCAAGCACAAGCCTGCCGTAGCCCTTGAGATACGGAAAGAGCTTCGGAATACCGAACCAGCGCGTCTTTTCTTTTTTCATGCCGGTTCCTCCTCTCCGATTGCCATCTGCATCTGATAAATTTCGCGGAACGGTCCCTCCTGCTGCAAAAGCGCCGCAGGCGTTCCGAGCTGCCGGACCGCGCCATGCTCGAGCACCAGCACCTGATCGCAGTCGAGCAGCGTCAGAATCCGGTGCGAGACCAGAATCTGCGTCACGCCGGAGACCTGCTTCTTGAGATTTTCCCGGATTGCCTCGTCCGTCTCGGTGTCGACTGCGGACAAAGAGTCGTCAAAGACAACGATGGGCGTCCTCCCGGTCAGCGTCCTTGCAATTGCCACGCGCTGCTTCTGCCCGCCCGAAAGCGTCACGCCGCGCTCGCCGACCATCGTCTCATACCCCTTTGCAAACTGGCGGATGTCCTCGTCGACACACGCCGTGATTGCCGCCTGCCGGATTTCCTCCGCGCTCGCGCCGGTGATGCCGATGTTTTCTTCAATCGTCCGCGAGAACAGAAACGGCTCCTGCAGCACAACGCCGACATGCTCGCGCACCCATTTTGCGGGCATCGACGCAAGGTCCGCCCCGCCGATTGTGATTTTTCCCTTTGTCGGTGCATAGAGCCTGCTGAGCAGCAGCAACAGCGTACTTTTCCCCGAGCCGGTCGCGCCCAGAACACCGAAGCTTTTTCCCGCCGGAATCGTGAAGCTCACGTCGTGCAGCACCTCTGGTCCCGTCTCATAGGAAAACGACACACGCTCAAATACGATATCCCGGTCCATGGGCGCAGGCTTCGCATCCGGCATATCCTGCTCTGGCTTCGCATTCAGAACCTCGGCGAGCCGGTCGACCGAAACGCCCGCCTTGCTCATCTCCGAGATCATGCGCCCGAGCCGCCGGACGGGCGTAATGAGCATCGCGTTATAAAACGCGAACGAGACAAACTCCCCCTTCGTCATATCGCCGCGGACGCACAGGATACTGCCGAACACGACGACCAGCATCACCTGCAGACAGCTCGTCACGTCGCCCACCGCCCAGAACTGCGAGAGCGTGTAGCAGAGCTTCACCCAGAGATTCGTGTAGACCTGATTCTGCTGCTCAAAGCGCTCGCGCTCGAACGCTTCTCTTCCGAACGCGCGCACGACACGCACGCCCGTCAGGTTTTCCTGCGCAATCGTCGACAGAACGCCCTCCGCCTCGTCGCAGTCTGTAAAGCGCTCGCGGATTTTGTTGTGGAACAGCAGCGAGTATAAAATGATGATCGGGAACATGACCAGTGCGATGATCGACAGCCGCCAGTTCATCGCCACCATGCAGCAAAGAGACAGAACAATCAGTACCACAATCCGGAATACCGACACGAACTGCTCCTGAAAAAATGTCTTGATGCGCTCGACGTCCGCCGTGCAGCGCTGGATGATATCGCCCGTCGCGTTTTTCATGTGCCAGCTCCACGGAAGCTGCTGAATCTGATGGTAGAGCAAATCCCGGCTGGTCTTGACCATCGTCTCACAGGCAATCGAGCTGTAGAGGTTCATCGCGTACCGGAACGCCGCCGACAAAAGCCCCACCGCTGCCAGCGCCAGCGCAATCCAGAGCATGTGCGCGCGGAAATATGCCGCGCCGCCCGCCGCGTCCCAGAGCCTTTGCAGCCGCGCCGGAAGGTCTGCCGCCTTGTCTCCGATCACCGAGTCGACCGTCAGCCGCAGAATCTGCGGAATCACCAGCTCCAGCGCCGTAAACGTGACGCCCGATAAAATACAGATCACAAAATACCGGACGCTTCCTCGCAGCATCCGGTGCAAAACAGCTCCGTTGCCGGAGCCTTTTTTCTTTTTCTTCACGCTTCTGACTCCCCGTTTCCGATTTTTTTCTATTCTAAACCATCTGCATACAAAACACAAGCGCCCACAATCCGCGGGCGCCTGCAGAAAGAGAAACTTAAGAATTCTGAATGACGGCAATCGCCTCGTCGAGTCTTGCGCATTTCGCGTAGCAAAGCGCCGGAAATTCCAGTGTCGGGTCCAGCAGATCCGGCACAACAATCACCGAAAAGCCGCCCCGCGCGCCGGCAAGAAGCCCGTTGCGCGAGTCCTCGAACACGACGCCCTTTGCGGGCTCGCTTTGCCCGAGCGCGCGCATGGCAAGATGAAAAATCTCGGGGTCCGGCTTGCTGCGCGTCACCTGATCGCCGCCGGTGATCGTCTGAAAATACGCCGTAATGCCCGCATTCTCCAGATAGCTCTTTGCCACCTTCGTATCCGTCGAGGTTGCCACCGCGCAGGAAACTCCCTGCTCTTTGAGCCATGCCAGCAGCGTGCGCAGTCCCGGCTTGACGGGAATGCCGTTTTCGCGGATGTATTCCTGCATCCAGGCGCGGAACCGGGTCAGGCAAGCTTCGCACGGCGCAGGGCAGCCCGGAAACAGCCGCGGGAAGGTTTCCAGCGCCGCCTGATGGTTGAGCCCGATGAGCTGCTTCATCTTTTCCCGCGAAAACCGGTAGCCGATTTCCGGTCCGATCGCCTCTTCAAAGGCGCGGACGAACAGGTTTTCCGTATCGAACATCAGCCCGTCCATATCAAAAATTGCGTAGGAAAATTTCATGTGTTTTGTTCCTTCTTTTCTTCAAGCAGCGTGACCAGTTTGTCCTCGAGCCGCTTTTCATGGAACACGAGCGTCCACGTCACGCGCCGCTTCTCTTCCAGCCGCACCTGCGAGCAGACAATGTCCTTGCCCCTTCCGACGGCCGCGATGCCGTCGGCGCCTCCGATGACGCCGATGGAAGAATCCCGGTTGGAAAGCCGAAGCGGCTCTGCATAATCGCGCAGCGTGAGGCTTCCCTCCGGCGGCTCGGGCGTGATGGTATAGTGGAGCGCCGTCGTGTAGAGCGTCTGGCCGAAAAAGTCCAGCGTTTTGTCCTGCATGGCCTGCGCCGTAATGGTATAGGTCTGCGTCTGCCTCGGAAGCTGGAACGTCAACGCGTCCCCCGCCTTCTCCGGCGTATATTCCGGCCCCGGAACGTCCAGCAGGTCCTCGCACAGGCTGAGGCGCAGGCTCCTGACCGTCTGCTTTTTGTCCTTCCACGGAAAACTGATGCGTTCAATATACCAGCCGTCAAGCTCGTCGAGTTTATAGTGTTCCCGCACCTGTTTGTTTTCGCGGTCGTTTCCCTCGGGATACAGCGGGTCCCAGCATAATGCGCAGCCGCGCTTCCACTGAAGCGTCTGGCCGTTTACCGTGAGCTCGGCAGAAAAGCGGCCTTCAAACGGGTTTTCTGCCCTTGCGCGGATGCACTTGTCTTCTTCCCAATCGCTTCCGTCATTTTCGGGGCACAGCTCCCACTTTTCGCGGAAGGAAAACAGCTTTTCTACCGGCACGTGCTTTATGATATCCAGCACCATTCCCTCTTTGCAGACATACGCCGCCGGAACGAGCCACTCGTCGCCTGCCCAGGAAAACGCCGCGCCGAGCTGCAGCTCCTTTCCGGGCTTTCCGTGCGCGCCCCAGAAGTTTCCTTCAAATGTGACCTGCCAGGGTTCGTCCGTCATATCCGGTGTGTCGTCGTCATAAAACTCCTCGGAAAACCGAAGCTTTCCGTAGTCAAACCCGGACTGCACCGTATGGATATATTTCCAAGGCTCTGCCATCGGGCGCAGGTGGAAGGTAAACACAAGCTTGTCGAGCGCCGCGAGCTGCTCGTCGCTTGATGGGTGCTTCTGCTCAAACTCCTCCAGCTGCGCCGCGTTCCACTGCCACGCCTGCTCGATTGCCGCCGCATCGTGCAGCGCCAGCAGCAGCCGCAGAAAATCGCGGAACGACTTTGCCACCGGATGCACACAGTTTTCGCGTCCATTCATCGGGCTGACCGCGAAAACCGTCTCGCCGAAGCCGCGGACAAAGCAGAAATGAATGCCGTCCACCCCGCTGCGGGCAAAAATCCGCGCGCCCTTCGGCGTGCAGAAATACGCCTCGAACGGACCGTCCATGATCAGTCCCAGCGGTTCCAGATCGATCTGCGCCTTCAGAAACTGGCGATCGGTCAGTCTTGCCATGTGCCCCGCCCCCTTTTGTCTGCGCTCGTTTTGCGTCTGTTATCTCCATTGTACACAATTTTTCCAAAAATTCAACCGTCTGCGGCAGCGCGCGGCGGTTGACAAGCGCGGATTGGAATCCTATAATCTCAGTGGTTAAACTACTTGAACTATTCTTTCCTGTGCGGACGCAAGGTCCGCGTCAAGGCATGCCACAGGAGGAATTACAAATGAAATATGTTCCCATGCAGACCGGAATGTGGGCAGTATTTGCCGGCTCGTTCCGGAAAAATCTCGAAGCCGTGTTTGATCTTGACCCAAAAACCGCCGGAGCAGTCACAGCCGCCGCGAAGAAGCAGTACCGCAGGATTCTGCGCGAACTGCCGGATTTTGAAAAAGGCGACCGGTTTCTCATGAACATCGTCAGCTGCGCGATGCTCGCCGCGTTCATTCTGAGCATGCCCGAGCGCCCGAACGTCGAGCGCTTGCGCGAATACTACGAACGGTCCATGATGACGCCTGCCATGCGCGTTTATTGCCGCAAGAGCGGCAGCCGGACGTATACGCAGGAATACCGCGACGGCATGAAATTTACCGCGCAGTTCCGCGCTGCCGACCGCAACCCGTGCTCCTGGAATATGGACTATTTTGAATATCCGGATGGTTCCGGCTTTGAGGCGCGCTTTACCGCCTGCGGCATCTGTCAGCTGATGAAAAAGCTGGGGCTGTTCGATCTCACGCCCGCCCTGTGTCACCTTGATTACGCCATGGCGGAAGCCGGCGGCGCAACAGACTTCATCCGCGAATATACCCTCGCCTCCGGCGGACCCTACTGCGACTGTGGCTATCATAAAAAAGAAAAGACACGCTAGCGCGTGTCTTTTCTTTTTGGTGACCCGCCGGAGATTCGAACTCCGGACACCCTGCTTAAAAGGAGGCGTCAGGGGGGCAAGCCCCCCTAGACGTACCCCCATCGCTTGAAAACACTAGGTTTTTCGGGTCTGGATGTTTTCAGCATCTCTTTTTTCGGACACCCTGCCCCTTGTCATACTCATTTTATCACAGCACTTGTCCGCGAAACCAGATACCTTTAGATTTTCGTACAACTTTAATCATCTTTTATCATTGAAAAGCATCTTTTCACGTCTTTAATTGTCCAGAAGCAAGTTCAAACGTCTTTTATCATCTTCTGAAAAAACGCAATGAAAATCAATCATCTTTCTTCAACTCCTATGCCATTTATAGCATAGGAGTTTTGCTATAATAAAGGCACAAAGTTGAGGGAAACAAAAACCTGAAACAGTCAAAAATAAGGGTGGCGACCTGAAAAATACGCGAGATGCCAAGAGCATCAGAAAGGAATTATTATGAAGAACCTGTTTGCTTACGATTTCACCACCAACACCATCGTCGCTTCCAAGGCTACGCTCAAAAAGGCAGGCAACCCCACCACGCCCGAATATAAAGCCCTGATGAAGATGATTGCCGAGCAGCCCACGTTCAAAGTTGTTGAAAAGACGATCAACACCAAGAGCGGAAAGACGACCTACAAGGGTCTGACAATCGAAATGATGGAGAGTTATATTAACGCGCAGGAAAACGCGGTTGTGCTCTGTGGGGAATTTGAAAGCATTAGACAGTTCGCAAAGAACAACAAACAGCGTGAATATCCGCTTCTCAAGCAGTGGTTCGTCGAGAAGTTCAAGGAGCAGTATAAAATGACCGACGCAAAGAAAATCCACGCCAAGCACGTTATGGCAAAGGCGACCGGCAAGGTTGTCAAACTCGCCGCCGCAAAGCCCGCAGTCAATCAGTAATCAAACCAACAGAAAGATGATTTAGGAGGAAATAAAAATGGCACAGGCTTACAAGGTCGATTTCACCACCCGTACAATCACCATCACCGCAGAATTTGAAAAGGCTATGAGCAATCCAGAAGCCGCAGAATACAAGATTATCAGACAGTTGTGTGCGGATTTCCCCGGTATGCGGATTGTCAAGCGCACGCACCGCACACCGACGCACTACACCAGCAAGAACGGCGAAAAGAGCGCCTGTAATCCCTATAAGAACCTGACCTATGAAAAGATGGAGCGGTTTATGGACGCGCTTCCCAACGGCGCGGAGTATCGCAAGCAGTATGATTTCCTGAAAAGTCCAGCTGCCGCCATTCAGACCAACGGATACAGCACCGTGCGCGAATGGTTCATCGCGCAGTTCCCCCTCTACCGCAAAAATCCCCTGTTCTATCTCACTGAAACGCCGAAAATCATCAGCGGAATTGACTTTGCCAAGCAGCAGACAGAAGCAGCCGAAGAAAAGAAGAACGCATAAACAAATCCAGTCCAAACATTTAACAGTGGTAAATAACGTAAATATTAAGTGTTAAATGTCTGAACCAAAATGAAATGGAGAAAGACGATGCTTGAATGTAGAGAGTATTCTTATCAGGAACTTTGTTCGATTTTCAACACGCACGATGCCCGTTCCATTAAAAACCGTCTGACAAGATGGAATGTGGAATATACCTACAAAGGGCGGGGCGCAAATCTCAAATTTACCATTCAGAACATACACGACCCGTTCAGAGTGTTCTGTATCCTTGAACTGTCTTATTCGCCCCAGACTGATTTCCGAAAACTGGCTTATTTTCTCTATTACTACATGAACGACGTAGAGTTTTACAGTCTGCCTTGCGAACGGCAGGAACAAATAATGTGGATGGAGGGAACACCGCTCACCCGGCAGACCATTGAAACCTATATTCAGCGTTTGGCAGATAATGAACTTATCCTGCGTGCTTCTGGAAATTTCAGATACTATTTTGCGTTGGGCGATACCATCATTGATACGGACGAAGAAACCTATAAGCAGGCATGGCATGAATACTGGATACACATAGAAATTATGCCGCCGCAAGATGCGATCTGGCAGATGCGCAGAAAATATGGTGGCGTGGCAAGAAAACAGGCAATCCCGGAACAAAATGTATTTTACCTCGACACATGGGATACGCTGAACGCTTACGCAACGGCAAGAGTGGAAGCGGATATGGACGAATTTATATCATCCAATTATTCCGATGCGCAGGAATCTATAGAATAACAAACGCTGTAAAAATATGCGTTATCACGCATATTTTACAGCGATAGACAAAAGGAGAAATAAAAATGGAATACAAAACGTTAATCGACGATTATTTCAGAAAAGTTCCGGAATACTATCCGGAAATGTATCAGGACGGTTTTACACCGGAAGAAATTATGTATGCGTTCCGTAGATAGATGCGTCGGAAAGCAGAGGACGAACGTCCGGTGAAAATCAATTTCAGCAGCGAGGTGAAAATCAAACGATGAGAATTGACAATTCAGGCAACCGGCGCAGAAAAAAGGAAAAGCAGCGACGGGAACAATCCATCATGGAAAAGGAGATTTTCCGGTTTGTGGAATAGAGCCTACAAAAGACGATGGACGTTGCCTTTGATGAGATATTCAAAGGCTGGAACAAAAAATAAAATCAGCGGTTTTAGTTCAAACATTTAACACTTATATATTATAAGGGGTATATTAAGTGTTAATTGTCTGGTCTAAAACCGCTTTTTGTCGTTTATAGCCGTCTTTCCGTTGCGCGAGAGCATTTCGTGAGAGCGCGCGCCAGCCCAAAACCGCAAGCGCATATGAAAAAGTTTTCTTTCCGAAATACACCGGGCGGGTGTTCAAACAACCATTTGTTTTCATGGACAATCCAAAGCCATCCAAAAGAGCCGAAAACAGTGCTTCAAATGACCTGATTTCGTTCAGGAAAGCGAGAACACCTTTTCGCGGACAGTCCCCTTATTTTGCGGCTTCTTCCCGGCTGAACGCAATCAAGTCCCCCGGCTGACAGTCCAATAGAGAGCAAATGGTTTCCAGCGTCGCCCACGACGGCATTTGACCGCTTCTTATCTTTTGGAGCATGGCTTCTCCAATGAGTTTTTCTTTGCGGATGCGGTTTGTATTATAGCCAGCTTCTTTCAGCGCAGACAGCACATCCAGTTTGTAAATCATCGGCATTTGAAAAAATCGCCCCCTTTTCCATTGTCCTTATTATACGATAGAATTACATCTATTTCAAGTGTAAATATTACACATAAAATAGGTGTAATGTTTGTGTATTCTGCGAATTGAATTACACTTATAAAAGGTGTATTATATAGACAGTTGATAGAGATACCCACCAAATAAATTACAATCCAAAAGGAGAAAAACAAAATGAGCAAGAACGAAATCGTGAGCATGATTGAAACCATGAACAACTATGATGAACTCGCCAGCAAAGCCAAGGCAAAGGCGGATGCCATCCGCGATGCGCTGAAAGAAGAAATGCTTCGTCTCGATACCGAGGAACTGAACGCGGGCGCTTACATTGTGCGTTATACCAGCGTCATTTCCAACCGCTTTGACAGCACGACATTCAAGAAACTCTATGCTGACCTCTACAAAGACTTTACAAAGGCGGTTAGTTCGCGCCGGTTCTCGGTTTCCTGCTGAGAGAAATACGCTCCACGGGCAAGCAGAAGCCCGTGGAGCAATCGGAGGGATGAAGATGAAAACAGGCTACGCCAGATGCTCGACGAACGAGAGCAAACAGGATATCGAGCGGCAGGTGCGCGAACTCAAACAGGCAGGCGCGGAGCGCGTCTTTCTTGAATACGAACACGGGGACGCGGTTATCAAAGAGCAGTTATCTTTGCTTCTGGAACAGGCGCAGGCAGGCGATACGATTATCACGCTGGAAGTTTCAAGGCTTGCCAGAAGCACAAAGCAGTTGTGTGAGATTATAGACGCAATCAGTCAAAAGCGGCTGTGCCTTGTCATTGTCGGCAGTATCACGATGGATTGCCGCAACGGACACGCAGACCCGATGACAGAAGCGTTTTTACAAATGGCAGGCGTGTTCAGCCAACTCGAACTTTCAATGATACGCGCGCGCGTGCGCTCTGGAATGGCGAACGCCAGAGCCAAGGGCGCGAAAATCGGCAGACCGGAACTGACCGCAGACGATATTCCACCTGTTTTTCTTCGCCATTATCCCGCGTTCAAAAATAAGAACCTCAATTTGAGCGAGTTGGCACGGGTTTGTAATCTGAGCAGAACCACGGTTTATAAATATCTTTCTCTTTTGGAACAGTAAAAATGGAACGGACATTTAACAGTATATCTTTCTAAAAAAGACTGTTAAATGTCCGTTCTTACTTATTTCCGAAGCACCGCCTTGCTTGTTTCCCAGATTCCAGCATCCGGGTTGTTAGAATCTAATTTGCTGTGGTCAAATAACCCATTTGTTAATTCCATGTTCAAATCAAAAACTTTGGTGGTAGATATGACATTCAAAGCAAATTCATTTCTGTCCGCATCACAGAATATATAAGTCGTAAGCATAGTGCTTCGAGTGTCTGATGATACCAGAGTAGTCTGCAATCGCTTTTACAGTGTCGATGCGCGGGGCAGCGTCCTTTCCTGCCCACTTTCCGATTGTGCCGTTGGCAATGCCGCACGCCTTTTCTACGGTCGCAATATTCGTCTTGTGCTTCGTACAAAGGCGCTTGACATTCTCATAAATCAAAAAAATCCCTCCAATCTGTACGAATACTACTTGACAGATGTTAGAAGATAGTCTAATATAAGCGTGTCAAGGCAATTAAATATCTTCTAAAAGTCCGTCTTGGTGAGGGGCTAGGTTTTTTGTACCCTTCACGTCTCTAAGTATATTAGAGTTTGCCCTAAAAGTCAAGAACTATTTTCGCGTTTAGTCTAATTTTTTAAGGTGCAGTACATGCTCGATAAAATCAAAGCGCTATGCAAGGAAAAGAAAACTTCTATATCCAAACTGGAAAAACAGCTTGGATTCGGGAATGGTGTCATCGGCAGATGGGATAAGTCTGTTCCGAGCTATGAACGACTCGCCGCAGTTGCTAACGCGCTTGATGTGCCAGTATCTTACTTGACCGGCGAAACCGATGACCCGTCTGTGGGCATAAAAAAAGAGCGCCCCGCCGATGGCGAAGCGCGTGTCTGTGATTTGCCGGAATCAATTCAGAAGATCATAAATATTTGCCTAGATCGTCCTGAACTTGCGTCTGCGTTATTAACTCTTGCGCAGCAGATAGAAAAAGGTTGAGTTTCTCTGGTGTAAGTCTCATAAGTGTTTCTGTCAATTCTTTAATCGTTGCGATTTCCTTTTCATCCATTATAATCTCCTGTCTCCACTTCCGCCGTCCTTTTCTTAACCTCCAAATTTTATCGTTTCTTTTTGTGTAGATTCGTTCTTGAGGCTGTCAAACTCTGTTGGTAAAATCGTAGTATCAAATCAAATTTTGACTATGAGGGATTTTTACAATGAAAAGAATGCTTGCGCTTTTTCTAGCTGTGCTTCTTCTGACTGGATGCACGGCAAAAACCGCGAAGAGAGAACCAGATAAAGAGAGGGAACCAGAAAAAATCGCCGTTCCTGACGCAAAGGTTGGCTCTTCTCCAGAAGCGCCGGAGCCCGCAGAACCGATTGTTCAGGACCAGCCCGAGGTTCCCATCTCAGATAAAACCGCGCAAACGTCTTTCGGTGATTCCACTGCTTCCGATATCGAACCCGTTGCGCCAGACGCTCCGATTGAAGCATCCGAACCAACATCACAGAAATCATCAGGTGTATACGTTGGAAGTGTTGACTCGGATAAATACCATAATCCGAGTTGCCGCTTTGCAAAGGAAATCCTCCCAGGGAACGAAATCTGGTTCGATAGCATAGAAGATGCGCAGAATTCTGGGTATTCACCTTGTGGAGGCTGCCACCCTAAATAATATTATAGCGCAATGTTTACACCCAAAAATAGAAAAGAGGAAAATAAGATGGACACTGTAGAAAGACCCGTTCCAACCGAAAATCAAAAGTTTTGCAAATTTTGTGGTGCGATCATCGACAAGGACTGCGTGATTTGCCCGAAATGTGGAAAGCAAGTTGAAGAATTAAAGTCCGCGCAGCCGAACGTCGTAATCAATAACACGAACACAAATGCGAACGTGAATACTATCCGCGGGTATGGTCGTCCGAAGAACAAATGGGTTTCATTCTTCCTTTGCCTTTTCTTCGGTATGATCGGTGCGCATAAATTCTATGAGGGCAAAGTCGGAACAGGAATCCTGTATCTCTTTACACTTGGGTTGTGCGGGATTGGATGGGTCATTGACACTATCACAATCTTGCTGAAGCCGAATCCTTATTACGTCTAACTCATAAATTTAGAGTTCTGCCACTGCTCCCGCTTTTCGCCGCCTACATCCGAGACGCAGGCAAAGAGCATGGGCGCTCCTTTGATGTAGTCCAGGCTCAGACTGTGGACGTCTTTGAAAAGCGCCCCGTCTACGATGACGTTGATCTTCCCGTTTTCCATTCTGATATTGATGCTCTGCATTTGGTGTACCTCCATATTTTAGAACGTTCGTTCAAGAATTTCAATTTGGAATCTTCCACAAAGAACACCTTGCATTTTCTTCGTCCGGTAACCCTCGTAAGCGGCAATTATGGGACAGACTATTTTGTATAATGGAATGTTTAAGATCGCCCCACCGTCGCTCCACCGGCGGTGGGGCTTTCTCACGCGCCTGTAACCAGCATAGCAAAACTGGCAGAAATGTCCACCCTCAAATTGGTAAAACCATACCCATAGCAGAAGAATCAGCGAAATATATGTGAAAATGGAGGTATATCATGTCGGCGATTCAGGAACTCGCCCCATATCTTTCTGCATATCAGAGTAACATAAAGCGGGCGAAGGAAGATCAGCATTACACCATCGATAGGCTTGTCGAAGAATCCGGCGTTTCCAGATCGGCTGTGACGAAGCTCTGCGCAGGAACACAGCAAGACCCGAAACTGTACAATTCTGCCGCGCTATGCCGCGTTCTCGGGCTGTCGCTGGATGAGCTGTGCGGGCTTGTCAAACCCGCAGAAAGCCCGGAAGAACTGACCGAGCAGATTCATCATGTCGAGATCGAAAACGCCAAACTGGAGGTGGAAAAGCCCTTCCCCCAGGAGGACGAGCTGAAAAGAAAGTCCGCCCGTCTGGATGAATTGAACATCCTGCTGAACATGGACAAGCGGGAGAGCGAGATCGTGGATGGAGATGTAGGGGATGAAGTCACCGCCCCCGCCCGTGGCAGTCCCGACCGCGAACGCTGAAAGAGTGAGAAATGTCTGACCCTCAAAAACATGATACGGGAGCAAGCCGCAGACTTGCCCCCGTACATAGTTTGTTGTATCATTTCCGCGGATGGGCGTCTCACGCCTATCTGCATACAGTATCACAATTCATGATAGAATGGAGTGGAACACTATGGCGACCTATCTCACAGGTGACACACATGGGAACTTTCTCCGCGTGGACACCTTTTGCCGCGCAATGGAAACAACAAAATCCGATACCATAATCATCCTTGGTGATGCGGGTTTCAATTATTACCTGAATGACCGCGACACCCGCGCAAAAGAGTATGCCAGCGCCATTCCGGTCAAATTCTTCAGTATCCACGGCAACCATGAAGCCAGGCCCCAGCGCATCCCATCCTATATGGAAGGAGAATACTGCGGCGGGAAA
>OLNN01002392.1_pt1 | contig 13360 bp, 8 predicted proteins | sample 1672141 | NCBI WGS metagenome assembly OLNN01 (sample SAMEA3136652, study PRJEB25190) | human gut metagenome | biome: human gut; feature: human-associated habitat; material: faeces | place: Austria | collected 2013 | reverse complement strand
ATTGTTTCCTTCAAGGACTGAGAGGCCGTTTCCCCGTTAATAAATTAAATCCCAAAATACACTGCTGAATACGCCGAAAGATCCAGCACAGCTTTCCCATCCGTAACCTTCACTTTCTTCTTCGTATACTTCTTACTGCCTCCAAATGTTACATCATCACTAGCCAGAATCACTTCCAGTTCCTTTGCATCCGTTATTGGAAGCTCATAGCCTTTCTGATCCTCATCCGAGAAATTAAAGACAGCAACGATACGATCTTTTCCATCTGTTCTTTCAAACGCATAGATACAGCGCTCTTCCTGATGGCAGTCCAGCCACTGAAATCCTGCATTCTCATAATCTTTGGCAGAAAGAGCAGGAGTTGTCAGATACAGATGATTCAGTTTCTGCATGAAGTGGTGGAAAGTATCGTGTATCGGATACTTCAGGATATCCCAGTCCTGCTCACGCTTTTCGTCCCATTCGCGGAGCTGACCGATCTCGTTACCCATGAAGTTCAATTTTTTTCCCGGATGTGCGTACATATACATATAGAACGCACGCGCCTGTGGAAATTTCTCTTCGTACTCACCATACATTTTTTGTGCAATCGTTGCTTTTCCGTGAACAACTTCGTCATGTGAAAGAGGGAGAAGGAAATCGTCGTTATAATAATACATCATAGAGAAAGTAAGCTTATGATAATCACGGCTTCTGTACTCCGGTGCTGTGCGGAAGTAGTCGAGAGTATCGTTCATCCAACCCATATCCCATTTGTAATCGAATCCAAGTCCGCCCTGATCTACAGGTTTTGTGACACCTTCAAAAGAGGTGGAATCTTCGGCGGAGAGCATGGCTGTCGGATGCATTGTCTTTAATCCGCGGGTCATTTCACGGATGAAATCCACCGCATTATTGTTAACACCTCTTGCAGGTTCGCCCTGCCAGTAGATGATACGGCTGATGGCATCCATGCGGATTCCGTCTACGTGATAGACACTTAGCCAGTAATTTGCAGCAGACTGAAGGAAGCTTCGGACTTCGCCTCTGGAGTGCATAAAGTTACAGCTGCCCCATTCGCTGACACCGACATCCTGGTGTGGATATTCATAGAGTGCAGTTCCGTCATAGTCGGACAGCGCATAGTGATCAACGGCAAAATGTACCGGTACAAAATCCATGATGACACCGATGTCATTCTTATGGCAGGCATCGATGAATTTCATCAGTTCTTCGGCAGTTCCGTAGCGGGCGGTCGGACTGAAGAATCCGGTGTTCTGATATCCCCAGGATTCATCACATGGATGTTCGCTGAGCGGCATAATCTCAATATAATTGTAATCATTTTCTTTCAGATAAGGAATCAGGATATCGATCATTTCCACATAAGTATACCAGTCGTCTGCTTTTTTAGAAGGCTTTTTAAATGATCCGAAATGCAGTTCATAGATGTTCAGCGGCTTGTCCTTGCATACCGAACGTTTCTGCATCCATTTGCTGTCTTTGAATTTATAGTGGGACAGATCGCGGATGATGGAAGCAAAGGCCGGGCGTAGTTCCATGCCGAAGCCATAAGGATCGCAGTGCTCCACGCAGCTTCCGTCCTGTCTGTAAATGCGGTATTTGTACATCATACCCGGTTTTGCTCCCCTGGCATAGCATTCCCAAAAATTGCCGTCATAAGTTTTGTTCAGTTCCCATTCCTGCCAGTCGTTAAATTCCCCAATGACTGTAATGCGTGATGCGGCAGGTGCAAAGGTACGGAATGTGGTTCCGTCTTTGTCCGGGTGTGCGCCGAGAAATTCATAAGCGTCGAATATTTTTCCTGTGTAAAATCCGTAAAAATCCATATTAACCTCCCTGAAAATGCAACGTAAAAGATCAACTGTCGAAAAGATAATGGACAGTAGTTGCTTTTTTGATTTATAATCATATTATAAGAAAAATGCGAGGAGGTATCCACCGACAAAACCGACGAAAGGATGGATAACCGACGAATATGAGAAAGTGTTGGGAAATGGGAGGTAAGATGGATCTTAGAATTGAGAAAACAGAGCGGGGAATCAAGAACGCATTTATCGAACTGCGTTCCAGGAAACCTTTGGAAAAGATAACAGTAAAAGAACTATGTGAAAGTGCAAGAATCAATAAGTCTACCTTTTATGCGCATTATAAAGATATCTACGATTTGTCAGATGCGATGGAAGAAGAAGTAGTACAGTCGATTGCGAACAGTATCCAGCATCCGGAATATCTGCTGGAGCATCCGGCAGAGTTTGCACGGGAACTTCTGATGGCTTATGTATCGCAGAATTCCCTGACGGCGATTTTATTTTCCGGCAGTCAGGCGAATCATTTTGCGGATAGTATCGAGCGGAGCATCAAGCAGATGATCTTTGAAAAATACCCGGAATTGAAAGAAGATACAGCAATGAATGTGATGCTCAGCTATTGTATCCAGGGAAGCTACCACGCTTACCAGAAAAACCGGAGCGGAGATATCATGACGGTGATCGATGTGATCGCAGGGATGACGGGAGCGATTCGATCGATGTATGAAGAACGATTGGGGGAAAGCAGATCATGAATCTGGAACAGCCGTGTATCCGCATTTCGGTGCGGAATCTGGTGGAATTTATATTAAGACATGGAGATATTGACAACCGGACCGGAGGGGCAGATAAGGATGCCATGCAGCAGGGCAGCCGCATACACCGGAAAATCCAGAGACAGCAGGGGGCAGAGTACCGTGCAGAAGTTCCGTTAAGATATCAGATCCCGTGTGATGGATTTATCCTGAGTGTAGAAGGAAGAGCGGACGGAATCATAGAACTTCCGAAGCGTGTGGTGGTCGACGAGATCAAAGGTGTATTTAAAGATCTGAAACGTCTGGAAGAGCCACAGCTTTTGCATCTGGCACAGGCAAAATGCTATGCATATATTTATGCAGAACAAAAAAATCTGGAAGAGATCGGAGTGCAGATGACGTATTGTAATCTGGATACCGAAGAGATCCGCAGATTCCGCGAGACATATACCCGGGCAGAGCTTAAGGAATGGTTCGAAAAGCTGGTATCTGAATATGAAAAATGGGCAAGATACCAGATGACATGGAGAGCAAAGAGAAATGCTTCCATTAAAACCGTAGAATTCCCATTCGAATACAGAGATGGACAGAAGAAACTGGTTGAGTCTGTATATCGGACCATTTTAAGAAAAAAGAAATTATTCATCCAGGCACCTACCGGAGTCGGCAAGACGATGGCGGCCGTATTTCCGGCGGTGAAAGCTGTCGGGGAAGAACTGGGAGAAAAGATTTTTTATCTGACGGCCAGGACGATTACCAGAACGGTGGCAAGTCAGGCATTCGCGATTCTGAGAGAACAGGATCTGAAGATGAAGGTCATCACATTGACGGCAAAAGAAAAAATCTGTTTCTGTGAAGAAACCATCTGTAATCCGGATGTGTGTCCATATGCAAAAGGGCATTTTGACCGTGTAAATGATGCCGTTTATGAACTGCTCACATCGACAGACGAGATGAGCCGGGAAGTATTGGAAGAACAGGCAAGAAAATGGAATGTATGTCCATTTGAAATGGCACTGGATGTATCACAGTGGGTAGACGCAGTTATATGTGATTATAATTATGTTTTTGATCCAAATGCACATTTGAAACGCTTTTTCGGAGACGGCGTCAAAGGAGAATACCTGTTCCTGATCGATGAGGCACACAATCTGGTAGAACGCGGCAGGACAATGTACAGCAGCAGTATTTGCAAGGAGGATTTTCTGAAGATCAAAAAGCTGATAAAATACGGGGAACCGAAACTTGTCTCGGCGTTGGAGAGCTGCAATAAGCAGCTTCTGGAATTGAAAAGAGAATGTGACGGCTGTCAGATACTGAACAGTGTGTCACATGTGTATATTAAGCTTCTGTCTTTGATGACGAAGCTGGAAGAGTTTATAGAAGACTGTAAAGATGAAGTGATACGGAAAGAGGTGCTGGAGTTTTACTTTGGTATCCGTAATTTCATATATATTCATGACCGGCAGGATGAAAATTATCTGATCTATTCAGAACTTAGTGAAGAAGGAAAGTTTTACCTGCATCTGTTCTGTGTCAATCCGGCAGGATGTCTGCAGGAATATATGGGGAAAGCAAATAGTACGATATTATTTTCGGCAACATTTCTTCCGATCAATTATTATAAAAAACTGTTATCTACAACAAAGGAAGACTATGCAATCTATGCGGAATCTCCATTTGAACCAGGCAAAAGATTATTGCTTCTGGGAAATGATGTCAGCACGAAGTATACCAGGCGAGGACCGGAGATGTACCGGAAGTATGCAGAATACGTGATGCATGTGATAAAAGGAAGAACAGGGAATTATATTGCGTTTTTCCCGTCTTATCGATTTCTGGAAAAAGTCTGGGAAGTATTCATGGAATTGCCACAGGAACAGATTGAAGTTGTAGTACAGTCCCAATATATGACGGAGCAGGAACGGGAAGAATTCCTGAAAAAATTCGAACAGGAAAGAGCACACAGCCTGATCAGTTTCTGTGTGATGGGTGGTGTCTTTTCAGAAGGAATTGATCTGACGGAAGATAAACTGATCGGGGCAATGATCATCGGGACAGGACTTCCGCAAGTGTGCCTGGAACGGGAACTTTTAAAGTATTATTTCGACCGGAAGAATCTGAACGGATTCGATTATGCTTACCTGTATCCGGGGATGAATAAGGTGTTACAGTCCGCAGGAAGAGTTATCCGGACCGATCAAGACAGAGGTGTGATCACACTGCTGGATGACCGGTTTATGGACAGACAGTGCCAGGAGGTGTTCCCGAGGGAGTGGAATGATTTCCAAATCTGTAACAGTGAAAATATTGAAGAAAAGATTGCAAAATTCTGGAAGGCGGAAGAACAGACAGATATGAAATAAGCAGCATTAAAAAGAAAAATACCATGAGGAACATATGCTCCTATGGTATTTTCCGTCATGCATCCGAAAGATGTATTAAAAATAAGATAAAAATTCCTGCGCGGCTTTGGATATCGGGACTTTCTCGTTATATGCGATGACAAGCTCCCTTTCCGGAAGTACTTCTTTTGTCTCGACAATGAAAAGCGAATCCGAATCGGAGGTCTGGGAAAGGCAGAAATCCGGAATAAATGCAATTCCAAGTCCGATGCGGGCAAGATCAATGAGAAGATCATTACTGCTGAGTTCAATCTCCGGAACCAGATCCAGCTGGTTCTGAAGAAACAGATTGTGCAGATATTCACTGGTTGTACTTTTTCTGTCCAGCATAAGGATCGGATAGTTCAGAAGTTCTTTGAAAGAGAGCTTCTTTCCTTTTAATTCCTCAAATGCCTTGTCTGCGATAAATACATCCTGAAAATCTTTGATTTTTTTTACATTCGGAACATTCCCGAGATAAGCATTCGGTGAATTGACAACGATCAGATCCACCTGTCCGGTCTCAAGGAGTTCTACACAGCGAATGGATGTCGCATTGGTAACTTTGATATGCGCTCCGGGAAATTCCCGATGGAAACGTTCCAGATAAGGTACCAGAAAATACCGGCAGATCGTGTCACTGGCTCCGATATGAAGCTGTCCTCCGCGTGCGCCGACATCGAGGAGCTGGCTTTCGCCGCGCTTGATCAGGCTGATCGCCGGTTCGATGTGGCGCAGAAGGATCTCGCCTTCGGTAGTAAGACGGACTTTCTTGGTACTCCGGATGAATAAGGTCTGATCCAGCTTCTTCTCCAGTGCCTTGATGGACTGGCTGACAGCCGACTGTGAGATGAACAATTGCTTGGAGGCTTCCGAAAAGCTTAAGGTGGAAGCTACATAGTAAAATACTTTATATAATTCATAGTTAATATCCATGATAAGTCCTCCTAATGAATCTTAACTGTATTATAAGTGAAATGAAAGAAAATTACAACCGTATTTATAAATAGAAGTGTTATAATAATGAAAAGCAGGAGGAAAAAGACTTGAAGAAGCTAACAACGATCATATCTGTTACGGCCATGATGTGTGCAGTGATGGCAGCACTGATATTTAGTATATGGCTGGCCGTATATGGAGACAGTAATTACAGGTTTTATAAAAAAGAATATCAACGCTATGAAGTGACGGAAGATCTGGATATGAGCATAGACCATGTCATGTATGTGACAGAACATATGATGAATTATCTGATCGGGAAAGAGGAGGAGCTGTCGGTTGTGACGACAGTGGAAGGAAGAGAGCAGGATTTCTTTAATGATAGAGATCGGATGCATATGCGTGATGTCAGAAATCTGTTCCTGGGAGGAATGAAAGTCGGAGTAATCTGTCTAGCTGTGGCAGCAGTTATACTGGCGGTACTGAGAAAACGGGAAGAAGACTGGAAGAGACTGTATTTCAGAACATATTCGATCGCACTGAGTGCCTGGCTGGTCATAGGCGTACTGCTGGGGATTGCATTCCGTGTAGATTTTACAACGTGTTTTACGATTTTTCATAAGCTGTTTTTTACCAATGATCTGTGGCTATTCGACCCGGAGACGGATTATATGATACGGATGCTGCCGGAAGGATTCTTTTTGGATATGGTGATCCGCATCAGTAAAGTGTTTGTTGCAGTACTGGTTCTGATATGGATTGTATTGTTTTGGGGAAAAAGAAATTATAAAAAGGAAGAGAAAAAAGATGATTAATAAGTATAAATTATAAAAGTGTTTAGATATATTAATTGTATTAAATAATGATTGTTGTGTTATACTAACAATAGAAAATGTGTAAAAATTCATTTGTGGAGGATTACTTATGAGCAATGTAAAAAGAGTGTACGTGGAGAAAAAATCAGGATTTGATGTACAGGCAAAGGAACTTAAGACCGAGATCCGAAGCTATCTTGGAATCAAAGACGTAGACAGCGTCCGTGTACTGATCCGTTACGATGTGGAAAACGTATCGGATGAGACATTTGAGAAAGCATGTAACGGCATCTTTTCTGAACCACCTGTAGATACATTATATAAAGAAGAATTTCCGGCAGAAGAAGGAAGCAGAATCTTTTCTGTAGAATTTCTTCCGGGACAGTTTGACCAGAGAGCGGATTCCGCTGTTCAGTGTATTCAGTTCATCAAAGAAGACGAGCAGCCGGTCATCCGTACCGCGACAACTTATGTGATCCATGGAGGAGAAGGCAGCTTATCAGATGAAGAATTTGAAGCAATCAAAGAACACTGCATCAACCCTGTAGATTCCAGAGAAGCACAGGGCGAAAAGCCGGAGACATTAGTTACCGTATTTGATGAGCCGGCAGATGTAAAAATCTTTGACGGATTCAAAGATATGGAAGAAAGCAAGTTAAAAGAATTATATGATTCTCTCGGACTTGCCATGACATTTAAGGACTTCCAGCATATCCAGAATTATTTTAAATCAGAAGAAGACAGAGATCCTTCCATGACAGAGATCCGCGTTCTGGATACATACTGGTCAGATCACTGCCGTCATACAACATTCTCGACAGAACTTACAGACGTTTCATTCGGCGACGGCGATTACAGAGAGCCGATGGAAGAGACTTACAAACAGTACATCGCTGATCACAGCGAGATCTTCAAAGGAAGAGAAGACAAATTTGTCTGCCTGATGGATCTTGCACTGATGGCAATGAGAAAATTAAAACGTGAAGGAAAATTACAGGATCAGGAAGAATCCGATGAGATCAATGCATGCAGTATCGTTGTGCCGATCGAAGTAGACGGTGTGGAAGAAGAGTGGCTTGTGAACTTCAAGAACGAGACACATAACCATCCGACAGAGATCGAGCCATTCGGTGGAGCTGCTACCTGCCTCGGAGGAGCCATCCGTGACCCACTGTCAGGACGTACATATGTATACCAGGCAATGCGTGTTACAGGAGCCGCTGATCCAACCGTATCTGTAAAAGATACATTAAAAGGAAAGCTTCCACAGAAGAAACTGGTTAGAGAAGCAGCACACGGATACAGCTCTTATGGTAACCAGATCGGACTGGCAACCGGAGCAGTAAAAGAAGTCTATCATCCGAATTATGTTGCAAAACGTATGGAGATCGGAGCAGTACTCGGGGCAGCACCAAGACGTGCAGTCATCAGAGAAACTTCAGATCCTGGAGATATCATTATCCTTCTCGGTGGACGTACCGGACGTGACGGATGCGGTGGAGCAACCGGATCTTCCAAAGTACATACAGAAGAGTCTATCGAGACCTGTGGAGCAGAAGTACAGAAAGGTAATGCACCTACAGAAAGAAAGATCCAGAGATTATTCAGAAGAGAAGAAGTCAGCAAGCTGATCAAAAAATGTAACGACTTCGGAGCAGGCGGAGTATCTGTTGCTATCGGAGAACTTGCAGACGGACTTCAGATCGACCTTGATAAAGTACCTAAGAAATATGCCGGCCTTGACGGAACAGAGATTGCAATCTCTGAATCACAGGAACGTATGGCAGTTGTTGTAGATCCAAAAGATGTAGATGAATTTATGAAATATGCATCCGAAGAGAACCTGGAAGCAACAAAGGTGGCTGTTGTAACAGAAGATCCAAGACTGGTCCTTTCATGGAGAGGAAAAGAGATCGTAAATCTTTCACGTGCATTCCTTGATACCAACGGAGCACACCAGGAGACAACCGTAGCGGTTGATATCCCGAACAGAAAAGACAGCATCCTCGTAAGAGAAGAAGTAAAAGACGTAAGAGAAAAATGGCTTGATATGTTAAAAGACCTGAATGTATGCTCACAGAAAGGTCTGGTAGAAATGTTCGACGGATCCATCGGAGCAGCTTCTGTATTCATGCCGCATGGTGGAAAATATCAGAAGACAGAGACGCAGGCAATGGTTGCCAAGCTTCCGGTATTAACAGGAGACTGCGATACCGTAAGTATGATGAGTTACGGATTTGATCCATATCTGTCAACATGGAGCCCATATCACGGAGCAATCTATGCAGTGACAGAGTCTATCGCAAAGATCGTTGCAGCAGGTGGCGATTACAGCAAGATCCGTTTCACATTCCAGGAATATTTCCGTCGTATGACAGAAGATCCACACAGATGGAGTCAGCCGTTTGCAGCTCTTCTCGGAGCTTACAGTGCACAGCTTGGATACGGACTTCCATCCATCGGTGGAAAGGACAGTATGTCAGGAACATTCGAAGACATCGATGTACCACCGACACTGGTATCTTTCGCAGTGGACATTGCAAAAGAAAAAGACATTATCACACCGGAACTTAAGAAAGCCGGAGATAAACTGGTATGGCTTCGTATTGAGACAGATAATTACGACATTCCTGTATACGAGAAAGTTATGGATCAGTACAGTAAATTTACAGAAGATATCCACAGCGGTAAGATCGTAGCAGCTTATGCACTGGACAGACATGGTATTGCGGCAGCAGTCAGCAAGATGGCATTCGGTAACGGCATGGGTGTGAAGATCGAGCACGATGTAGACGCAAGAGATTTATTTGCACCGGCATTCGGAGATATCATCGCAGAAGTACCAGCAGATAAGGTGTCTGAACTTGGAATTACCTATACCGTGATCGGTGAAGTGACAGATAATGCGGCAATCGAATATAAAGATGTGAAGATCGCATTAGAAGAGGCAGTATCTGCATGGGAAGAGACGCTGGAAAAGGTATTCCCGACCAATTCCGGAGCGGAAGGACAGGACGAGAAGGTGGAGACAGGATTATATGATACATCAGATATCTATATCTGCAGCCACAAGATTGCGCAGCCAACAGTATTTATCCCGGTAATGCCTGGAACAAACTGTGAGTATGACAGTGCGAAAGCATTTGAAAGAGCAGGAGCAAAGGTGATTACAAAGGTATTCAGAAATATGAGTGCATCTGATATCGTTGATTCGGTAGAAGTATTCGAAAAAGCAATCGGACAGTCACAGATCATTATGTTCCCTGGCGGATTCAGTGCAGGTGATGAACCAGACGGATCAGCAAAATTCTTCGCAACAGCATTCCAGAATGCGAAGATGAAAGAAGCAGTAGAAAAATTACTGAATGAGCGTGACGGACTGGCACTTGGTATCTGTAACGGATTCCAGGCACTGATCAAGCTTGGTCTGGTACCAGGTGGAAAGATCACAGGACAGTTACCGGATTCACCGACTCTTACATACAATACGATTGGACGCCATATCTCCAAGATGGTCTATACAAAAGTGGTAACGAATAAATCTCCATGGCTTAGAGAGGCAGAGCTTGGCGGCGTATATACAAACCCTGCATCTCACGGAGAAGGAAGATTTGTTGCAAATAAAGAGTGGCTGGACAGATTATTTGCAAATGGACAGGTTGCAACACAGTACTGTGATCCGGAAGGAAATATCACGATGGACGAAGAATGGAATGTCAACGGTTCTTACTGTGCAATCGAAGGTATTACAAGCCCGGATGGACGTGTACTTGGCAAGATGGCACACTCAGAAAGAAGAAACAGAAGCGTGGCAATGAACATTTACGGAGAACAGGATATGAAGATCTTCGAATCCGGAGTAAAATACTTCAGATAATGAAACAGACAGAGAGAAGAGCAGAATTCTATGTATTGTGATAAATGCAATTCAGAGTGCGTTCTGTTTCAAAAAAATGAATAAAATACAAGAAAAAGCACAAAACCCTTGCAAAATCTGCAAGGGTTTTGTAAAAAGTTGCAAAAATAACAAAAAACTGTAAAAATATCTTGCCAGATACACTTGTTTGCTTTACAATAGTAAAGAACAAAGGCGTCAGGGAAAAACAGATGGCGTAAGTCATCTGTTTTTTATAGTAAAGTATGCCTTTGAAAAGGATACGTATATTATTTAGGAGGTAGAAAGCTATGTCATATGTTGATGAAGTACTGGAGAAAGTAGTAGCTAAGAATCCTGCAGAGCCAGAATTCCACCAGGCAGTAAAAGAGGTATTAGAGTCATTAAGAGTTGTTGTAGAGGCTAACGAGGAGAAATTCAGAAAAGACGCTCTTCTTGAAAGACTTGTTGAACCTGAAAGACAGATCAAATTCCGTGTTCCATGGGTAGACGATAAAGGACAGGTTCAGGTTAATACAGGATACCGTGTACAGTTTAACAGCGCAATCGGACCATACAAAGGAGGATTACGTCTGCACCCATCTGTAAACCTTGGTATCATCAAATTCCTTGGATTTGAGCAGATCTTCAAGAACTCACTGACAGGACTTCCGATCGGCGGAGGTAAAGGTGGTTCTGACTTCGATCCTAAGGGAAAATCAGACAGAGAAGTAATGGCATTCTGCCAGAGCTTTATGACAGAACTTTGCAAATATATCGGAGCTGACACAGATGTTCCTGCAGGAGACATCGGAACAGGTGCAAGAGAGATTGGTTACATGTTCGGTCAGTACAAGAGAATCAGAGGCCTGTATGAAGGTGTTCTGACAGGAAAAGGATTAAGCTACGGCGGATCTTTGGCAAGAACAGAAGCTACAGGATATGGACTTCTCTACTTAACAGAAGAATTATTAAAGATCAACGGAAAAGACATCAAGGGAATGACAGTTGCAGTTTCCGGAGCCGGTAACGTTGCAATCTATGCAATCCAGAAAGCTCAGCAGCTTGGAGCGAAAGTTGTAACAGCAAGTGATTCTACAGGATGGGTATATGATCCGGACGGAATCGACGTTGCAGCATTAAAAGAAATCAAAGAAGTAAAACGTGCAAGACTGACAGAGTACAAGAACTACCGTCCTAATTCAGAATATCATGAAGGACGCGGTGTATGGTCTGTTAAGGTTGACCTTGCTCTTCCATGTGCTACACAGAACGAACTTCACCTTGAAGATGCAAAACAGTTAGTTGCTAACGGATGCGTAGCTGTATGCGAAGGTGCGAACATGCCTACTACATTAGAAGCAACACAGTATCTGCAGGAGAATGGTGTAATCTTTGCACCTGGTAAAGCTGCAAATGCCGGTGGTGTTGCTACATCTGCACTTGAGATGTCACAGAACAGTGAGAGACTTAGCTGGACATTCGAAGAAGTAGATGCAAAACTGAAGAACATCATGGTAAACATCTGCCACAACATGGACGATGCTGCAAAACGTTACGGAATGGAAGGTAACTATGTTGCCGGAGCTAACATTGCAGGATTTGAAAAAGTCGTAGATGCTATGACAGCTCAGGGAATCGTATAATATTTTCAAAAATGCCCCGCAGGCCTTGTGCTTGTGGGACTTTTTTTGAATCAGATTAACGCACAGCGATTTTGATTTATTCCGGTTATAGAAGAAATTGTAGAAAAAATTCGAAAAAATCAAAAAAACAGTTGACTTTCCAAAAAACCAATGCTATACTAACGAAGTCGGTTCAAGAGAAACGACAAAATATATGGGATCATAGCTCAGCTGGGAGAGCATCTGCCTTACAAGCAGAGGGTCATAGGTTCGAGCCCTATTGGTCCCATACAATTAAAAACATGGCGGGATAGCTCAGTTGGCTAGAGCATACGGTTCATACCCGTAGTGTCGCTGGTTCGAATCCAGTTCCCGCTACTTCAAAGTCCATTTTCATGGACTTTTTTTATTGCATTTTCTCAAGTTTCTTCTTATGCCGACATTTCACATACTGCAAAAATCCCGTGACCGGATCTGCTCGCCTAAGTCACGGGATTATGTTCTATTGTTTTTATCCGCTTCTATTTATATGGTTTATATGTGTTTTCTGCGACAAAGAAGCTTGTTTGATTCCACCTGTTTCTTCTACACAACGCCCTGTGCAAGCATTGCGTCTGCAACTTTCTCGAAGCCTGCAATATTCGCTCCTACTACATAGTTGCCTTCCGCATTGTAACGTTTTGCAGCGTCATCAACATTATGGCAAATATTTACCATGATACCTTTTAATTTTGCATCTACTTCTTCAAAAGACCAGCTTAAGCGTTCGCTGTTCTGAGACATCTCAAGAGCAGAAGTTGCAACACCGCCTGCATTTGCAGCTTTACCAGGTGCAAACATCACACCGTGCTCCTGAAGATATTCTGTAGCTTCCATTGTCGTAGGCATATTTGCACCTTCCGCCACTGCCATACATCCATTTTCAACCAACATTTTCGCATCTTCCAGAAGAAGCTCGTTCTGGGTTGCACATGGAAGCGCAATATCAACTTTCACAGACCACACGCCGCGTCCGTCATGATATTCCGCATTTGGACGATAATTCTTGTATTCTGTCAGTCTTGCACGTTTTACTTCTTTGATCTCTTTTAATGCTGCAAGATCAATTCCTTCCGGATCATATACCCATCCGGTAGAATCACTGACTGTCACAACCT